>OIXH01002365.1_pt1 | contig 18882 bp, 20 predicted proteins | sample 1587741 | NCBI WGS metagenome assembly OIXH01 (sample SAMEA3888916, study PRJEB22519) | human gut metagenome | biome: human gut; feature: human-associated habitat; material: faeces | place: Denmark | collected 2011 | reverse complement strand
AATTCTTACAACAACCCTTGGTTATAATTTTGCTTGCTCTGGCACATACTTCTGGTATACGGAAGAATGTTCCAAGAATATGAATATAATAAATCATTGCACAGAAGGCATCACATTGTTCACTGGGGCCATAGAAAACATCAGAAAGCCAAGGCCACCAAGAAAGCAACGACTGTGGATTAAACAGAACTCTATTAACAGAATCAAGCAACACTTTTTTTCGCAACATCCAAAAATCCTGCTTTGGATATTCTTTATAATTCCATCCTAAGTGTGTATACTTTCGATGCGTACTTGCTACGACATTTTCATTGCCAGAAATGCGAATGCTCAAGTCTAACTCTTCATATGACACATTAAGTTTTGGCACTTTTAGATCACATAAATACTTTTGAATCGTATTATAGCACTCTTTTTTCCATTGCACTTTATCGTTAGGTGAAAACTGATCAATTGACAGAGAGGCAGCATTTGCAATAACTGTAAATGCTTTTTTTTCATCACCCTTCAATTCTTTCTTACGGTCACCCCAAAATGCATATTTCAGGTCGGCGTCATGCTCTTTTTGATCATCATGCGCCAATGTCAGTGGACAAATGGACATGACAAACAAAAATGCTAACAAAAAAGCAACAGATTTTCTTTTCATTTACTTCACCCGTTCAAACATCACGCTGTTTTCCCACACTTTAACATACTCATGCCATTTGTTTTTGTAGCCTTCCCAGAACTTGAAGTAATCGTACCAAACCTCCTTCGTACCCTTTGTCTGGTACTCAAACAGATAGGCGGTCAGGTCAATCCCTTCCCGGGGCTGGATTTCAATGGTTATATCCGCATCGGGTACCCAGGGATGGTCGCCTGCCTCTTTGCTTGTATAAGTCGCCTGAAAAGTGCTGATATCGCCATCTGTTACTCTTTCCACCGAATTCAACTGCCAGTCGGTAAAAACGGCGGGCTCTTCTGCGTCCGGCTCTTTAACGGTCACAGTGATTCGCGCATTCTCTGTCAGACAAAATGCGGGCAGTTTCAGGTTTTGACCTTCGTATTCAATTTCTACGGGTGTTTCCTGTGTCTCCGGGGTAAACCAGTACCGGCTGTCCAGAGCAGTGGTCAGGAAGATGGGCTCCCCTTTCAAATGCAGAATCCCTTCTATGTTTCGCTGTTCGCTTTCAGAAATGTTCAGCTTGTCAGCCAACGCAAACAGCAGTTCGCAGTTTAGCAGCAGGGGTTCGTAAACCGGGGGCATTTCTTTCTTTCGGTTTTCCTTAAGCATCTTGTTATAGTTGCTGATCTGCTTTTTTTCTTCCTTTGTGGCGCCTTTTGGAACCGTTTTTTCCTGTACAGGAGCCAGATAGGCGGCATTCATGGCCCGTTGCTCGCCTACAAGGTAATTTACATTATCCAGTGCAATGCTGTAAGCTTTTTGCAGATAGCTGCTTTTTCTTGTTTTCCCATACAGATCCATATAAGTCTGTGCGGCAAAATACCGCAGCGCCCAGGCGTCATGGTCGGTGTTATCCAGTATGGACTGCCCGTAGTGGGCGGCAAACTCTTCATACTTGTGAATAGAATATATCTTTTCTGCAGCCGAGATCATAAGCGGTAAAATTTTTGCCAGCTCATAGTCCCTACGGAATATTCTTGCTTCCAGCCCTTCATAAGAGGCCAGCGCATCGAGACTCTTTGCGTAGTTGCCGTTGGCATAGTAGCTTTCAGCTAGGATCAGCCAATATCCTCCGTATGACTGATACGTATTCTGATTGGATTCAAGAAAACGAATGCGGCCAACGGTGTTATCATTGTTTTTCCACTCAATAAGTTCCTCCACTGCGTTTTCCGTCAGCGTCAGATCTCCGGGCAGATCGTTATCCCGCACCATGGAGATCATATAACTGAATGTGCCCTTTCGGCTGCTGTGCAGAACTTCAGCTTCGTCATCGTCCAATGCCCAACCATCTTTAAGATATTGCAAATCAGTTTCCTTGGTATAGGCTGTGTAGCTGGAAATGGAGTCTACGGCCATATATACGATGGCAGCAGCCAGTTTTTCCGGGCGAAAAGCCTGCATGGCACTCATAAGAGCCAGTGGGTTTGGCATTGCTGCACGGATTGCTTGTGCCTGATTTTGTTCATAGATATATTGCAGGCGCTCCCGCTTCACATCTATCATACGGTAGCTTTCCATAATATCCAAAAGACTGGTCAGCTGGCTTTGCGTGCGGCTGTCCACGGCATTAGGATAAGTGTTGTTAATCAGTAAAGAATAGGCTTCTTCCATGTATAAGCGGCTGTTTTTGGATGCGTTGATATCTTGAGTCAACACAGTGATGTAATTCAACATGGCAATAGCATTGCGCTGCTCGTCACTGAGCTCAACTTCTTCAGCGTGGACAGGTATTGGTAAACCAATTATTAAGGTACAAACAGTCAGAGCAAAGGCAAACAGTCTAACGAGAAAGTGTTGTTTTTTCATAATCGCCCCTCCTTATAATGGAAACAAAGACATTATACAACAGTTTTCTTTGAATGTCGAGCAAATATAAATGAGTTAACAAGAAAACGCATAACAAGGGGCATGGATAGAAAACAAATCGGTTGACAAAAGTACGAAATCATACTATACTCCCAAAGGTTTAAATTGTACTATGAGGTGCGTATGGAGATCGACTACGGGGACATGATGTATCGCATGAATTGCCTGGCTTCAGATCTGGATGCCCTGTATCATCAGGCAGCACTGAAACTGGGCGTGTCAGACAGCGTAATGGTGGTTCTGTATCTGATTTATGAAAAGAATGGGAAATGCCCCCTTCAAGCAATTTGTAAGGAGACAAGTCTCAGTAAGCAGACACTGAATTCTGCTGTTCGCAAATTGGAACAGGAAAACATCGTGTATCTGGAGCATATTGGCGGCAGAGCTAAAAACGTATGCCTTACAGAAAAGGGGCGGGAGTATGCCGGCAGAACGGTAGCGCGGCTGTGCAAGGCCGAATGCAGTGCCTTTATCAACTGGACGGAAGAAGAGATTTTCAAGTACTTACACCTTATGGAAAAATACAATAACGATTTTCGAAAGCAGATAGAAAAAATGTAAAGGAGACAACGTATGCATATCATTACCATCAGCCGGGAGTTCGGCTCCGGAGGCAGAGAACTTGGAAAACGTTTGGCGGATCTGCTGGAGTGCGACTATTACGACAGTGAGATCATTACCGCCGTAGCCTGTGAAAGCGGTCTGGACCCCCATTATGTAGAAAAGAAGCTCGGCGATCATGGCTGGCAGAATCTGCCTATTACATTTCGGGGTACTTTAGGTTCTGCCGCTTATATGCAATCCTCGCAGATACAGCTGCTGCTGGAGCAGAAAAAGGTTTTGGAAAATATTGCCGCTTTGGGGAAGGACTGTGTGATCGTAGGCCGTAATGCGGATACCATACTGGCAGCATGGGAGCCGTTTCGGCTGTTCGTGTGCGCAGGAGAGAAAGAAAAGCTTTGCCGCTGTCGGGAGCGGGCTCCTGAGGAGGAAAGACTTTCGGATAAGGAGCTGCTGCGCAAGATAAAGCAGGTCGACAAAGCACGGGCACGTACCAGAGAGATCCTTTCCGGATCTTCTTGGGGGCAGCGGGATGCTTATGAACTGATAGTCAATACCAGCGGATGGGAAATAAAAGAACTGGCGCCGGTTGTAAAAGGCTTTGCAAAAAGCTGGTTTGGGAGGAAGCAATGAAACAACAGATACAGCTTTCGGATCATTTTACCTATGGGCGTTTGATCCGGTTTACCTTGCCGTCTATCGGCATGATGATCTTCACCTCCATCTACGGGGTGGTAGATGGTTTTTTTGTCTCCAATTATGCGGGAAAAACGCCGTTTGCTGCGGTAAATCTGATCTATCCGCTGCTGATGATCCTGGCGACCGCAGGCTTCATGTTCGGTACAGGGGGATCCGCTATTGTAGCAAAAACTCTTGGGGAAGGAGATAAGCCGAGAGCCAATCGGTATTTTTCTCTGTTTGTATATGTATCAGCTGGACTGGGTGCCATTCTGGCCGTACTTGGGATTGCCTTTACCCGTCCCCTGGCCCGTCTTTTAGGTGCAGAAGGAGAAATGCTGGAAGCGGCTGTTCTGTATGCCCGCATCATACTTCTGGCACTTCCATTCAATGTGCTGCAAATGCTGTTTCAATCTTTTTTTGTTACGGCTGAAAAACCGCAACTGGGGTTGGCTGTTACCGTATCCTCCGGTATGACGAATATGATTCTGGATGCCGTGCTGGTGATCCTGCTTCCCCAGGAGTATAAGCTGGCCGGGGCGGCTGCTGCCACAGCTCTGAGCCAGGTAGTAGGGGGCGGAGTACCGCTGCTCTATTTTGGGCGGAATAATGACAGCATCCTGCGTCTGAGCAGAACAGCCTTTGATGGGAAAGCCATAGCCCGGGCCTGCGCTAACGGTTCTTCGGAGTTTATGAGCAATATTTCCATGAATCTTGTAGGCATGCTCTATAATATCCAGCTGATCAAATATGCAGGAGAGGACGGAGTAGCTGCTTACGGTGTATTGATGTATGTAAGTATGATATTTTCTGCGGCCTTTATCGGATATTCCATTGGAACGGCACCTGTTTTCGGGTATCATGACGGGGCAAAAAACCAGGGAGAACTTAAGGGGCTGCTGAGAAAGAGTCTGCTGATGATTGGTTGTTTTGGGGTGGTCATGGTGATTTCCGGAGAGCTGCTTGCAGAACCTCTGGCCAGGCTGTTTGTAGGATATGACGAAGGGCTTATGGCTCTTACGATTTCCGGATTCCGTATTTTTGCCCTGAGTTTCCTGTTCATGGGCTTTGCTATCTTTGGATCCGGCTTTTTTACCGCCCTGAACGATGGGCTGACTTCTGCCCTGATTTCTTTTTTGCGTACCCTTGTGTTTCAGGCGGCAGCGGTGCTGCTGCTTCCTCTTCACTGGGGTATCGATGGGATCTGGTGGTCCATTGTGGTGGCGGAGGTCATGGCGGTAGTTTTTTCGGCGCTGTTTCTGGTGCTCAAACGTAAAAAGTACGGGTATTGATTTCAGGTTATGCATAGAACCTGAAAGCTGCCTGCGGGTAAGCTTCAGATATATTTCCCGTCAGCGAGACATATCTGAGCGGACAGATTGCCTGGAGTGTCGCAGAAACCATTTAAACAGCGTCCATCTGATTCGAAAGCTGGTAACATTTTGCAGCAAAAGAGGGTTGTTGGCCCTCTTTTTATTATGTACCTCAGCCGCAGAAAGAGAAGACACAAAGTATACAGGTTTGTTTTTTGGAAAACTTCTCTCGCCATAAAACGCTCCTTGTGGTAAAATGGTTCTGATACAAATTAAGAAGGAGATATTTTCATGGATACTCTCAGGGGCAGTTTGAATAAAATTCTGTCCGCCGGAGTCCGGCGCTTTATTCTCAGTAAACCTGTTTCAAAAAGCGAGTTGTATATAAAATGCACACTGGAACAACGCACCGGTTTTTGGCAGCTTACCCGGTACACGCAAAAACAGGCATTTCATGAGAACATCCCTTCGGAAGACCTTCTTCAAGCGCTGGAGAATACCATTCAGGATCATTATCTGCAGGTCAATGCTTTTTCGCCAGAACGAGAACATTGTATTTTGTTGTCCAAAAAAGGAACCTGTACCTATCGGGAAACCGTTATGCCTGCAGAAAGTAGGGCGGCAGCCGTTCGAGAAGAACATAACAGAAAGAAGCAGTATATTCTGGAGGAAGGTAAACCCATCGCACCATTGGTGGATATGGGGGTCTTTACCCGGGAGGGAAAGGTGGTTCGTTCCATGTATGATAAATTCCGCCAGATCAATCGCTTTCTTGAGATTCTGGAGGATGAACTTGCCAACTGGAAAGGGGATTCCATTCATGTTATAGATTTCGGTTGTGGAAAATCCTACCTGACATTCATCGTCTACTATTACCTTACGGAAATCAGAGGGATTCGAGCGGAAATTATCGGACTGGACCTGAAGGCAGACGTTATAGAAAAGTGCAGCCGGGCTGCTCAAAATTATGGATATGACGGATTGCATTTTGAAAAGGGAGATATAAATGGCTATAAGACTCCCTTTGATGTAGACCTGGTTATGACGCTTCATGCCTGCGATACCGCTACGGATTATGCTTTATACAATGCTGTGCAGTGGAAGGCAAAGCTGATTTTTTCCGTTCCCTGCTGTCAGCATGAACTTAACGGTCAGATGGAGCCCGGTACTCTGCCTATTCTTAGCCGCTATGGAATTCTGAAGGAGCGTTTCTGCGCGCTGGCCACCGATGCCATTCGGGGAAATCTGCTGGAATACTGCGGATACAGAACTCAGCTTATGGAGTTTATCGACATGGCTCATACGCCCAAGAATATTCTTATTCGGGCTGTCCGCCGTCCCGTGTCCAACGCAAAGAAGCAGCAGGAGGCGCTGGAACAAGTGCGTGCCCTTACAAACGAGTTTCAGTTTCATCCCACGCTCTGCCGCCTTCTTCTATCTGAAGCCGAGGAACAGAAGCTCATTTGTAAGCAGCCGCACAAGATGCCGTAAAGGCGGATCAATTTTGCAGCTTGGTATTTGAAAATGAATTGTACCGTCAAAGGAGGAATTTAGCATATGCAGATAAAGATCCGTGCAATCTTATTTATTCTACTGTCCCTGTTTATGATGGGCGGTTGCCGGGAACTGAAGTATAAAGGCACGGAGAAAGAGCAGACTGAGGAATCCCCGGAACCGTCGATCCATATTGCGGGGCAGGAGATTCCTCTTTCGGCACAAAAAGTGAAACTTTCTCCTCGGGCGGATGAATTTGACGCATTGGAGCAGCTTACATGCCTGAAAGAACTGGATCTCTCCGGCTGCAGGGAATATGAACGAATCTTTGCCTATATGGAGGCGCATCCTGACGTTCATGTACTGTATACAGTAGACTTGGGGAATGTGGAAGTATCCAATGAGATGAAAAGTGCTCAACCAGGGGGTATACTGGAGCCGGATGTGCTTTTGCAACGTTTGGCGTGGCTGCCTGCTTTGGAAAGCCTGGATATTCGCCGCTGCGAGTATGAAATAGAGGATATAAAGGGATTTCTGACTCAAAAGCCGGATCTTGACTGGAAGTATACTCTCCACTTTGATAATGAAGCTTATGACAGCGAACTAACGCGGGAGTTGGATTTTTCGGCTTTGTCAGGAGAGGAGGTCTTGGCAAGAAAGAGTCTTCTTGCACTTCTTCCAAACCTTACCTATGTGAATCTTACCAACCCGGAAAAGACTGGAGCGAAGGTGCAATGCGCCCTTACTCTGGAAGAGCTTGGCCAGCTTCAGACTGCCTGCCCGGGAGTGGCCTTTGATTGGCTGTTTACGGTTTTCGGAAAAACTTTTTCAACTGCAGATACTGTAATGGATCTTAAAGGGATTCGGGTAGGAAATCAAAATGTAGACAAACTTCGAGAATACCTGCCTTATATGAATGTCTGTACCTTATTGGATATGGACGGCTGCAACGTATCCAACAAACTTATGGCTCAGATCAGAGAGGATTTTCCTGGTATGAAGGTAGTTTGGCGGGTACATTTCGGGCGGTATTCCTGTCGTACGGATGCCCGTGCTTTGCGTGCGTCTACGGCAAACCCCAAAGCCACTACGGCAGAACTTTCTGTATTGCAATACTGTACAGATATGGAAATGCTGGACCTGGGGCATAACAGCTTCAATAATATTGAATTTGTCGCTACCATGCCAAATCTTCGGGTGGCAATTTTGGCTATGAGCTATGTAAAAGATATTTCTCCCTTAGCCAACTGCTCCCATCTTGAGTATTTGGAGCTTTTTTCCAGCTTTATCTCCGATCTGTCTCCGCTGGAAGGGCTTACCGAATTGGAACATCTGAATATTGCTAATAACAGAATAAAAGATATTACTCCGCTGCTGGGGATGAAGCAGCTTAAACGACTGTGGATCGCCCGGAATGAGTTAACGCAGGAACAAATACAGCAGCTCCGGGATGCTTTGCCTGATACGGAAATAGATGCCGAAAGCCACAATCCCACCGGCGGTACCTGGCGCAAGACGGAACGGTATTTTCTGCTCCGGGAGCAGTTTCATTACGATAATACACGATGGGGCAACGACAAGGACCCCGCATAAGGAATGCTTCTTATAAACACACATGCGGCCTTTTACGGCCGCTTTTTGCTTGTTTTCCTTTGAGGGCAGTCATGCAATGACGAAAAATAGCTTGTGAGGGCAGTCAATATATGATACACTAATAACCAAATGAAATGGAGTGAAATATGCGCATATTAGGTATCGACCCCGGGTACGCTCTTATGGGGTATGGCCTGGTAGACAGGGACAGCCGGGGAAGATTTACCGTAGTTGATTATGGTGTGGTGGAGACCACATCAGACGAACCTTTGCCGGAACGGTTGGAGAGGCTTTATACCGGTACCAGACAGCTTATCGAGATGTATAGCCCGGAATGTGCCGTTTTTGAAGAACTGTTTTTTTACAGAAACACCACTACCGCTATTGCGGTAGGTGCGGGCCGGGGCGTGGCCTTACTGGCCGCCCAGCAGAAAAGACTGCCGCTGTATGAGTACACTCCCATGCAGATCAAACTGGCGGTGACAGGGAATGGCCACGCAGACAAAACACAGGTGCAGCATATGGTGCGGCTGTTGCTGAATTTGCAAAAGACACCCAAGCCGGATGATGCTGCCGATGCGCTGGCCGCTGCTATTTGTCATGGCTCGACCATGGGACCGGCGGCAGAAGAATACCGTATCCATTAAAATGTTCCATTTCGGTTCAGAAGGGAGAATGTTATGTACGCCTATTTCCATGGCCCGGTGACGGAACTTACCAATGATAAGGCGGTGATAGAAGCCGGAGGCGTTGGGTATGAACTTAATATAAGCGCTATCACAGCCCGGAAACTGATCATGGGGGAAGAAGCGGTGCTTTATGCTCATCTGCATCTGGGGGATGGTATTCAGGCTTTATACGGCTTTTATGATCCAGAGGAGCGGGAAATGTTTCGCCGCCTGCTGGGAGTTTCCCGGGTAGGGCCAAGGCTGGCGCAGTCCATACTCTCCTATTTGACACCCTCGGATGTTGCTGCGGCTGTATTGACAGAGACCACTTCGGCTTTTGATCAGGTACCGGGTATGGGAAAGAAAACCGCTCAGCGGGTCATACTGGATCTGAAAGAACATGTAAGCCCTCAGGAACTGAAGTCACTGCCGGGAAAGAAGGATGCTGTTGTTCCTGTGGCGGCCAATATGCAGGCGGAAGCAGTGGCGGCCCTTACGGCCTTGGGGTATGATGGGCTTACAGCCTCCAGAGCTGTTACCGCGGTAGAAGAAGCCAAAAACGTAGAGGATCTGATCACGAAGGCCCTGCGCAAGCTGGCCCGATAAGGTTGGGAGAAGCAAATGAAAGAGGATGACCGCATCATTACTTCCTCCATGCGCCAGGAGGATGAGTCAACGGAGTACAGCCTTCGGCCCAGATTTCTTTCCGAATATATCGGACAGGAACAGGTCAAGGAGCATATGGCCATTTATATCGAGGCCGCAAAAAATCGCGGAGAATCTCTGGATCACGCTCTGCTTTACGGCCCTCCCGGTCTGGGCAAAACCACATTGGCCGGGATCATCGCCAACGAAATGGGCGTGAACCTTAAGGTTACCAGCGGACCGGCGATCAGCCATGCGGGGGATCTGGCCGCTATATTAACAAATCTGGGGCCGGGAGATGTGCTGTTTATCGATGAAATCCATCGCCTGAATCCTGCTGTAGAAGAAGTGCTTTACCCCGCCATGGAAGATTACGCTCTGGATATCGTTATCGGCAAAGGCCCCGGAGCCAGGAGTATCCGACTGGATCTGCCAAGATTCACGCTTATCGGAGCTACCACTCGACTGGGGATGCTTTCTTCTCCTCTGCGTGATCGCTTCGGCATCAAGGAGCAGCTTCAATTGTATACGCCTGAATCTCTTATGGAGATCATCTTGCGTTCTGCGGATATCCTGCGTATCGGCATAGACGAAGAGGGGGCATTGGAAATCGCTTCCCGCTCCCGTGGCACACCGCGGATTGCAAACAGACTTTTGCGTCGGGTCAGAGACTATGCGCAGGTGAAGGGATCCGGCGCTATTGATGTGCCTACGGCGCAGAAAGCGCTTTCTATGCTGGCTATAGACGAATTGGGGCTGGATGCTGTAGACAGGCGAATGCTTACCGCCATGATAGAAATATTCAGAGGCGGTCCTGTGGGCTTGGAAACCATTGCGGCTTATACCGGAGAGGATGCAGGAACAGTGGAAGACGTTTATGAACCTTATCTGCTTAAGCTGGGGTTTCTGGCACGAACCAATAGGGGGCGTATCGTACTGCCTGCAGCCTATGCACACCTTGATTATCCGGTGCCTGCACAGGCGCCCATGAGCCAGCAGACAAAAACGGAGGTATAAACCATGTTCGGAAAAAGGAAAATTATTGAACAGCAGAATCAGCTTATTGCCTCCCAAAAGGAAAGGCTTGAAACGCTGGAAAAAGAAAATGCGGCCCTGAAAGAAAAGTTGTCTTCCTATCAGTCCATGGAAAACGCTATATCCAGAGCTATGACTGATGCTTCTGCCGCAGCCGACCGGATCCGGGAGGATGCCCGCAGAGAGTCCGATGATATTCATGAAGCCGCCCAAAAGGATTTTATGGCCTCCCGCAAGAAAGGGGAGACTGTAGTGGAAGATGCCCACCGCAGTGCCAGAGATATCATCAAAGCTGCGGAAGATAAGAGCCGGGAACGGTATAAACAGACGGATGAAGCCGTAGCCGCCTATGTGCAGCTGCTCAGCGATTTTAACGATTCTGTTCGTGAGCAGGCTCGCCAGGCTGACGAAAACGCCCAGAGGTATGCACAGCTTTGCCAGCAGCTTTCCAAAAGTATGCCGGAATTGCTTAAGGAGCTGCCTGCTCTGAAAGAAAAGGCTGCTCTGAAAGCACCTGCGGAGGAATCAGCCGAGGAGGAGGGTTCTCTGCCCACAGTCAGCACCCTGCTGGAAGCGCAGACGGAGGGGGAGACCATCTCCACAGAAGAGTTGCTTGATAAGTCTCTGTAAGGGATGCGAACATACAAGGAGCTGTTCTATGAAAGAGCGTAAACCTGCTTCATTTTGGATCTGCTTGGGAGTTGTTTTGGCTCTTACTGTTTTGCTGACTACATGGACAAGCTTACGGCTGTATCCCGGGCTCGTGAATGCTCCGGTGTCTGTGGGGCAGGAACGCGTATATACCTTACTGGTGCAGCAGCGGGTAAATCTGGGTGAAGTGTGTATATACCTGGCGGCCGTTCTATTGGACATTCCTTTTGGAATGCTTGCATTGGGGACTGGATCGCTGGCAGCCTGTTTGATCCTGGGGGCGTATGGCTCCATACTGCCCATGTTAATCGGCCGGCTGGGCGCTATGCTCTTGACGGTTCTGGTGGGAATGAGAAAGCGGCGGGATTGGCACAATACCCTGTTGGTCGTACTTTTAAATGCAGCATGGTCGGTACTGGTTTATTTCCTTTCTGATTTGTTTGCAGGTGTCGGATATCATGCCGCTTGTGTGAGTTTTGTCAGCCATTTGGGAGAGTCATTGGTGGCAGGCGGCTTTGGATTGCTATTTATCCGGATAAAGCAGAGCCACATGCAGGAGTTGGGCGATAAACGTTTTGTTTCCGTAACGGAATACCCTACGGAAGCATCCGGAGAGAAACCGGTTCAGAACTGAGGTGCACTTATGAAGCTGACAGTCTTAGGCAAGTTTGGACCGTACCCCCAGCCGGGAGGATGTTGTTCCGGGTATCTCATCGAAGATGGAAACACAACCATTGCTTTGGAACTGGGATGCGGGGCTATGAGCAGGCTTCTCCAGTACAAATCTCTGGGAGAGATAGACGCTCTGGTATTATCCCATTGGCATTATGATCATTGCGGGGATGTTCCCATTCTGCAGTACGCTTTGGAACAGGGGCAGAGAGAAAACAGCCTTCCCTTGTATGCCCCTGAAGAAGGGCTTCTCCTGAACAATAAGGTTTTCGAAAGAAATGCGTTGATTCATGGGGAAAAGTTTACTGTGGGCGCTTTACAAATCACCGTCTTTGGTGTACAACATAGCGTGTGTGGTTTTGGTATATTATGTGAAGATTCTCAGGGAAAAAAGCTTTTTTATACCGGTGATACCCGCTACTTTAAAGATTTGGCAGACTACGGAGCTGGCGTAAATGTGCTTTTGGCAGATACATGCCTGCTTTCGGATCTGGAAAGTGGAGTAAAGTTTCATCTTACCGCCGCCGAGGCAGGGAGGTTGGCTCGCGAAAGCGGTGTAAATCAGTTGCTCTGCACGCATATATGGGGTGGAGGCTGCAATGAGCAGGAATTGCTTGCCCGTACAGGATTTTCAAAGGCAGCCGTGGTGCAGGAGCACATGACCTATCTCATTTGACGGGTATACAGTGAGACTACTTTTATATAACAAACAGGAGGAAATGAATTATGGCTAAGAAAACGATCGAGGACATTCAGGTAAATGGCAAAAAGGTTCTTTGCCGGGTGGACTTCAACGTTCCTCTCAGTGAGGATGGAAAGGTTTCCGATGACAAGCGTATTGTTGCAGCCCTGCCCACTATCCAGTATCTTCTTGCCCATCAGGCAAAGGTTATTCTCTGCTCCCATTTGGGACGGCCCAAAGGCAAGGTGGATATGAAGTATTCTCTTAAGCCCGTGGCTGAGCGGTTGGCAGAGTTGCTGCCCGGCGTGCGTGTGCAGTTTGCTTCCGATACCGTGGGTGAAAGCGCGCATAAGTGTATTGACGACATGAAGGACGGAGAAATCGTTCTGCTTGAGAACACCCGCTTCCAGAAAGAAGAAGAGGCTAACGATCCTGCCTTTGCCAAGCAGCTGGCAGATCTGGCAGACATCTTCGTATCCGATGCTTTCGGTACGGTTCACAGAGCCCATGCTTCCACTGCAGGCGTTGCTGCCTATATTCCTGCCGTGGCCGGGTTCCTTATTGGCAAGGAATTGGGCATCATGGGGGAAGCGCTGGAAAATCCGGTTCGCCCGTTCGTTGCTATTCTGGGCGGTGCCAAGGTAGCTGACAAGATTGGCGTGATCAAAAACCTGCTTGCCAAGTGTGATTCCCTGCTTATCGGCGGCGGCATGGCCTATACTTTCTTCAAAGCCATGGGCTATGAAATCGGCGATTCCCTGCTGGATGAAAACAGCATCGATCTGGCCAGAGAACTTATGGCAGAGGCCAAGGAGCGGGGCGTGAAGCTGTTGCTGCCTGTAGACACAGTCGTAGCGGATAAGTTTGATGCAGAAGCCAGCTATAAAACTGTGGACGCTAATGCGATCCCTGCCGGATGGATGGGCATGGACATCGGGGAAAAGACGCGTGCACTTTATGCCGATGTTATCAAGAATGCGAAGACCGTTATCTGGAACGGGCCCATGGGCGTGTTCGAGTTCCCGAACTTTGCCAAAGGCACGGCAGCTGTAGCCGAAGCTTGTGCGGAGTGCCAGGGGACGACCATCATCGGCGGCGGTGATTCTGCTTCTGCCGTAAAGAAGCTGGGGTATGCTTCCAGAATGACTCATATTTCCACCGGCGGCGGTGCTTCCCTGGAGTTTCTGGAGGGTAAGGTGCTTCCCGGCGTAGCCGTATTGAACGACAAATAATCTTGTGAACTTTATAAATCATTAAGGAGGAGTCTAATATGAGAAAGCCTATCATTGCCGGTAACTGGAAAATGAATATGACCCCGGATGAGGCCAAGACTCTGGTCGTGGCCCTTATGCCTCTTGTGCGGGATGCCGCATGTGATGTTGTGGTATGCCCGCCTTTTGTAGATCTCCCTGTTGTCAGTCAGCTGGTCAAAGGCACCAATATTCAGCTGGGCTGCCAGAATATCCATTGGGAGGAGAAGGGCGCCTATACGGGGGAGATCTCTCCCAAGATGCTTTTGGCTCTGGGTGTAAAGTACGCCATTATTGGCCATAGCGAACGCCGCACCTATTTCGGCGAGACGGATGAAGGCGTTAACAAGCGTACCAAGGCAGCTTTGGCCCACGGAATCACTCCTATTGTTTGCGTTGGAGAGACGCTGGAGCAGCGTGAAGCCGGCGTGACAGATGACTGGGTATGTGGACAGACTACGGCCGCTTTTAAGGATATTCCTGCTGAGGATGCTGCAAAGGTAGTAATCGCTTATGAACCCATCTGGGCTATTGGGACCGGAAAGACTGCAACCAAAGAGGATGCCAATGCTACTATTGCGGTTATCCGTGGTGCTATTGCAGGTATATATGGGCAGGAAATTGCTCAGCAGGTGCGCATTCAATATGGCGGCAGCATGAACCCAAAGAATGCTCATGAGCTTATGAGTATGCCGGAGATCGATGGAGGCCTTATCGGCGGAGCTTCCCTTAAACCCGTAGATTTTTCTCAGGTGGTGCATTACTAATGGCTGCTCCTATTACTGCATTGATCATACTGGATGGCTTTGGGCACAGGGATGCTGTTGCCTATAACGCTATCCGTACAGACGGCGCTGTTCACTTTAAGAAGCTGTGGGAGAATTATCCTCATACCTACATTCAGGCCAGCGGCCTGGATGTAGGGCTTCCCGCCGGACAAATGGGCAACAGCGAGGTAGGCCATTTGAATATTGGCGCAGGCCGTATCGTGTACCAGGAACTTACCCGTATCACCAAGTCCATTGATGATGGAGATTTCTTCCGGAATCCGGCTTTTCTAAAAGCAATGGACAACTGCAAGCAGAAAAAAACGGCGCTCCATCTTATGGGGCTTTGTTCTGATGGCGGTGTGCACAGCCATTTGGAACACCTGTATGCTCTGGTGCGAATGGCAAAAGAGCAGGGACTCAGCAAGGTATACATTCATTGCTTTATGGATGGCCGGGATACGCCTCCTAGAAGCGGGGAAGGATATATTCGGCAACTGGAAGAGAAACTCAATGAGATCGGTGCCGGCGAGATTGCTACGGTCAGCGGCCGGTACTATGCTATGGATCGTGACAACCGTTTTGAACGGGTGGAACGGGCATATGCTGCTTTGGTGTATGGGGAGGGCTTTACCGCGGAAAGCGGCCATGAAGCCATGGAGAAGAGCTATGCTCGTGGGGATTCCGATGAGTTTGTGCAGCCTACGGTTATCCTGAAGAATGGAAAGCCGGTAGCTACCGTGCAGCCTGATGACAGCATTATATTCTTCAACTTCCGTCCTGACCGGGCTCGGGAATTGACCCGCGCGTTCCTCTTTGCAGATTTTGACGGCTTTGAAAGAAAGAAGGGCTTTTTCCCGCTGACTTATGTATCCATGACGCAGTATGATAAGACCTTTGAAGATAAGCTTTCCGTAGCTTTCAAGCCGGAGACCCTGCTGAATACTTTGGGACAGTATCTGGCTAAGTTTCATAAAACACAGCTTCGTATTGCTGAAACGGAGAAATATGCGCATGTGACCTTCTTCTTTAATGGCGGCGTAGAGGCTCCCAACCCATTGGAAGATCGGTGCCTGATCCCTTCTCCCAAGGTAGCCACTTATGACCTGAAACCGGAGATGAGTGCTTATGAAGTAACGGAAGAAGCTGTCAAACGTATTGATTCCGGAAAATATGATGTAATGATCCTTAACTTTGCCAATCCGGATATGGTGGGGCATACAGGGGTCATGGAAGCGGCGGTCAAGGCTGTTCACGCTGTAGATGCCTGTCTGGAGAAGGTAGTGGACGCTATCCTCCGCCAGGGCGGACGGTGCATCATCACAGCAGATCACGGAAACTGCGAATATATGTGGGATGAGAAGCAGAATGCTCCGTTCACCGCACATACTACCAATCCTGTGCCTTGCGTACTGGTGGATGACACTCGTAAGGATGTAAAGCTTCGCTCTGATGGGCGGCTCAGCGACCTGAGTCCCACGTTGCTGGATCTTATGGGAGTAGAAAAGCCTGCGGAAATGACGGGAAATACCCTGATCATCCATTGAAAATCATGAAAACGGGGCGGATTTTCACTTGCATTGTCCGCCCCTGCATGATATAATAGCCACTGCAGTTTAATTGGGAGGAATTTGAAATGGCTTTAGCTATTCAGATCATTTTGGTGCTGGCTTCCATCGCACTGATCGTGTCGGTGCTGGCTCAGAACAGCAAGTCCGCCGGTTTGGGTGCCGCTTATGGGGAAGATACCGAAACTTTTGGCTCGAGAGGCCGTGAGGCTGCCAAGGAAATGAAGCTTCAGAAAGCTACCATGATCCTGGCAGGGGTCATTGCCGTGCTGGCTCTCGTGCTCATGTGCCTGTAAGTGCACAGTTGCAGGATGCAGCGTAAAACGGTGCAGCGTGCATGTGCTGCATCGTTTTTGCGTATAGTAAGGAGGAGATCATGCCCGTTCATAAGGGGATAAAACTGGCGGCTCAAAACAAAAAGGCCCGCCATGACTATTTTATAGAAGATACCCTGGAATGCGGCGTTGCGCTGGTTGGGACAGAGGTAAAATCCATTCGCAAAGGGGCATTGAATCTGAAAGACAGTTATGCCCGTGTCAAAGACGGTGAACTGCTTCTTTATCGGATGCATGTCAGCCCATTTGAACAGGGGAATATCTTCAATCACGACCCTTTTCGAACCCGTAAGCTGCTGGCGCATAAGCGGGAGATCACCAAACTTTATGGCCTTCAGCAGGCAGACGGCTACAGCCTGATCCCTCTTTCGGCTTATTTTAAGGACGGAAAGGTTAAGATCGAATTAGGCATATGCAAAGGGAAGAAATTGTATGATAAACGCCATGATATTGCTCAACGGGATGCAAACCGTGAGATAGACCGGCGTATGAAGGATTATGTGCGTTAAGACTTGGGGGTGAAATGGTTTCGACGGGGATAGTGGAGACTGGATAAGCGAGCCGAAGCCCCGCGCTTCGTTAAAAGCGGGAAACGTCTAAATACAAAAGACAACTATAACGCACTTCCCGTTGCTGCTTAAATAGCGCAACGCGTCCGCCTGCAAAGACCTATCGTTGCAGATACGGGCGTCATTTAGGATAGGGAACGAACCAGCCAAAGCTTTGCGGCTGGCCGGATCTATGAAGCTACCGGACCTGTTGCCCCGCCGCCGGGGAAGCAGGAAGGGGAATACTTGTACGGCGGCTGCGCTCGGAGAAATTCTGGTTGACAGATCTTCGGACAGGGGTTCGACTCCCCTCACCTCCACCAAACAGGTATTGGACGAACACCTATTTCTTCAGCGGTGGTTTCGCCGTGAAGTGTTCGCTCTGATCCACAACAGAAAAGCGCCGTCTTGGGAGTGATTCCAAGGCGGCGCTTTTTCTATATTTCTGAAGCGTTCTAAAACATTACAATAGGGTTATTGGGGAATATGTTTATCAATGGAATGCTACCGTTTTCAGCTTTTTATGATATAATGCGAATATACCATAAGAAGCAAGGAGCGATAATAATGAATGGGTTAGGAACAATCATTGGAGGCCGGAGTCGGATCGGGAATAGGAACAGCGATAACTGAAACCCTAAACAACACAAATAAACCCCCCGTTAATCGCAAGACAAATAAAGAAATTTGGAAAGCCAGTGCCACTTCTGCGGGCATAGGTTTAGCGACAAGCGGCCTGACAGCTGGAATGAATTATGCGATTACCAGTGCAACGCCAGGTGGATATGGCTTAATGCCTCAACTTACGAAAGGATTTTCTGAAATGATGAAAGGCTTTTTGGTTCGGTAGATGATGCGATCACTTATGCCCTTTGTAAGTGAAGGGAGGGCCAATCATGAAATATCTTAGACGTAAAGCTTGCCTCCCACACGATTGTATTTGCATAATACTGTTTCTTTTAATAGCTATATTCGGTTTCGAGCAAATTTACGATCAGAATGGTGAAAACAATTCGATGACGCTGTGGTGGTTTATAGTGATCTTGATCGTGATTGAAACATTTAATGTTTTAGGGTCTTTGTTTTATTATGCTTTTAACGAAGAAGGCATAATAAAGAGTTATGGATTTATCGCGTATAAAAAGATTTGTTTTAGTGACATAAAGACCATTATCATTGCAAACGCCGTTTACAATGATGCTTTAGCAGACCCAAATGCAGGAACGATACCGCAATATGACAGACAAACGAAACGGAGATTGGCTAGCATTACGGTTTTGTTTACGCCCGAAAAAGAAATCGAATTAGTCGGGACAGAAGATGCACGGGATATTATACGAATGTATCCGGATGGGAGCAATATAGGTATATGTTGGTTTGGAGCATTACAAGTTTTATTAATCAGAACCAAAGCGCAAGTGATTGTCAGCGAAGCAGTTTATGAGCGTTTTCGCGATGAGTTTGAAGGCATATTTAATGGATGTGATGCAGGTAGGTTGAGAATCGTCAAAGCTCGAGGATGACGCAGGGGACGGTTCTGTGTCTTGACGCGGAATGGCAAAACCGACAAGGTATTCGCGTTATGTGAGCGAATATTATAATAACCTCTCTAACAACCGAAAAGAACCTTGAAAGAACAATATGAAGCAGCGTTCGCCCCAGCTGCGCTGTTTCATATTGTTGAAGGAATATGCAAGGATATACCTGCATAAACGAAAAACTTATGAATGATGATGCCCGGAAGAGCAGTTTTAACAAAAAGGATCGCAAAAGCGATCCTTTTTGTGTCGATTAAATCCTTTGCATGGTGTATAGCGCAATCCCTTCGATGGGTCCCGTCAAGATTTATGCGCAAAATTGTTTGCAGGCTCGGCTGAGTGAAGTCA
>OIXH01002360.1_pt1 | contig 18905 bp, 16 predicted proteins | sample 1587741 | NCBI WGS metagenome assembly OIXH01 (sample SAMEA3888916, study PRJEB22519) | human gut metagenome | biome: human gut; feature: human-associated habitat; material: faeces | place: Denmark | collected 2011 | reverse complement strand
GACAAAGATCGACATTATCTCCGGATTCCTTGGCGCGGGCAAGACCACGCTCATCAAGAAGCTGCTGGCCGAGGCCTATCATGGCGAAAAGCTGGTGCTGATCGAAAACGAGTTCGGCGAGATCTCCATTGACGGCGGCTTCCTGAAGGACAGCGGCGTGCAGGTCAGTGAGATGTCCTCCGGCTGCATCTGCTGCTCTCTGGTGGGCGACTTCAACAAGGCGCTGAAGGAGGTTCACCAGCAGTTCCAGCCCGACCGCATCCTCATCGAGCCCTCCGGCGTGGGCAAGCTCTCCGACGTGATCGTGGCGGTGGAGAACACCGTGAAGGACGTGCCGGACATGAAGCTGAACAGCTTCGTCACCGTGGCCGACGCCAGCAAGGTGAAGGTCTACATGAAGAACTTCGGCGAGTTCTACAACAACCAGATCGAGTCCGCCGGCACCATTATCCTCTCCCGTACCCAGAAGCTGAGTCAGGAGAAGCTGGAGGCCGCTGCCGCCATGCTGCGGGAGAAGAACGCCGACGCCGCCATCATCACCACTCCCTGGGATCAGATCGACGGCAAGACCATTCTGGCCGCTGTGGAGAAGGTCTCTCTGGCTGACGAGATGCTGGAGAAGATGCGTGCCGAGCATGAGGCCGACGAGCATGAACATCATCACCATCATGACCATGATCACGAGCATTGCCACCATGACCACGATGACGATGACCACGACCACTGCCATCACGATCATGACGGGGACCACGAGCATCATCATGACCACGATCATGACGAGCATGAGCACCACCATCACCACGACGGCGAGGAGTGCGACGATCCCCACTGCGGCTGCCATCACCATCATCACCACGCCGACGAGGTGTTCACCTCCTGGGGCGAGGAGACGGTGAAGCCCTTCACCGAGGAGCAGCTGCATCACATTCTGACGGCGCTGGACGGCGGTGAATACGGCCAGATCGTCCGGGCCAAGGGCATCGTGCCCAACGGCGAGGGCAAGTGGCTGCACTTTGACTACGTGCCGGAGGAGCACGAGGTGCGCTTCGGCCCCGCCGACTACACCGGCCGCCTGTGCGTCATCGGCGCAAACCTGGACGAGCACAAGCTCCATGAGCTGTTCGGCCTGTAAGGAGACGACAATCCTATGGATATTCCTGTTTATCTCATTGCCGGATTTCTGGACGCCGGAAAGACGGATTTCATCAACGGCATCCTGAAGGACGGCTTCGCCGCCGAGGATCGCACGCTGCTGATCTGCTGTGAGGAGGGCGAGGACGAATACGATCCCAAGGTGCTGCAAAACGTGTTCACCTACACCGTTGACGATCCGGAGCAGCTGACCCCGGCTCTGTTCAAGAAGCTGGAAAAGCAGTACCGCCCTAAGCAGGTCATCATGGAGTACAACGGCATGTGGCAGATGGAGCCCCTGTACCGGGAGGGCTTCCCCGCCAACTGGATCCTGTATCAGATCATGGTGCTGGTGGACGCCACCACCTTTGAGCCCTATGTCCGCAACATGGGCCAGCTGATGATGGAGAAGATCGCCAACGCCGACCTGCTGATCTTCAACCGCTGCAACGAGGAACTGCGCGCCCAGCTCCGCAGCCGCAACCTGAAAATGGTGAACCGCCGTGCCGATATCTATCTGGAGAACGCCGACGGCACCAGCGAGGAGTATATGACCCCCGACATGTCCCCGTTTGATCTCTCCAGCGGCCATCTGGACGTGCCGGACGAGGAGTACGGCGTGTGGTACGTTGACCTGATGGACAACACCGACCGGTACGACGGCATCACCGTTACCTTCAAGGCGCTGATGTGCCACTCCAAGAAGTTCAAGGGCGTTCACTGCCCCGGCCGCTTCGCCATGGTGTGCTGCGAAAACGACATGCAGTTTTTGGCGCTGGTGTGCCGCGGCGAGGGACTGGACAAATTCAAGAACCGTGACTGGGTGGAGCTGACCGCCACCGTCCGCAAGGAGAACTGCGACGCCTATCAGGGCGAAGGCCCGGTGCTGTACGTCTCCGACATTCACGCCACAAAAAAACCGGAAAACGAAGTGGTTTCGTTTTGAAAACAGGAACTCCACCCCTATGGGTGGAGTTCCTGTTTTCAGTGAAGAGTTGTAGTATGCCGCCGCTGGCGGCATGATTGGAATAGCGGCGGGGTGAGAACACCCCGTCGCTTGCTTTTGGCAGCAAAATCGTCAGATTTTGCGCCAGTTTATTTCATGGTCAGACTGTTCTGCAGCACCATGACGCTGTACAGGAACAGCACGTCCTCGCTGCCGTCAAATGTCAGGTATCGGCCCAGCAGCTGGCTGGGCAGATACCGGATATCCACCGCGTAAATGGTACGGTAGCTCTCCGCCAGCAGCGGGATCAGGCTGCTGCCGAAGGAGTCCCGGAACACCACCAGCGTTTTATCCGTGGCGGACAGGGGACTGTCGATGTGCAGCAGGGACTTGCTGCCCTGCAGATAGAGGTCGTAGGGGGTCTTTGTGTCCACGGCGGACAGGTCGTACAGGCTCTCCTGCGCTTCCGTTTCGTAGTCATAGACGGTACAGGCGTCCAGCGTCTCGCCGGTGAGATACCGCAGCGTGTCCGCCGTCAGGGGCTCCTTTGTTTTCCCGGTGTAGCTGCCGAAAAAGGGCGTGTCCACGGCGTTTTCCTGAAAATCCCCCGTCAGCGGTACGTCCATGGCCTGCGCCAGCGTCTGCGCTGTGGGCACAAGGCATTCCTGCCGCCAGTGGGGGTCTGTGCGGTAGTAGTCCTCCAGCGTCAGCCCCGGCGCAATATCCACATACCGCACAAATTCCAGCTGCGCCAGCAGCGCGTCCGCCGTTTCCTGTGCAGAGGTGGGGGTATAGCCCTCAATGGCCGGGACGAAGCTGCCCTTGTCGGGGATGACGGACAGGTAAATATGGCCGTCATTGCCGGTCAGATAGCTGTCGTAGAGCTGCTGGAGCTTCCGGGCAGCATAGTCCAGCGACCGCTGGTCATACGCCGCCTCGGTGGAGACAGCATAGCCGCCGCTGACATACACGTCAGGAAGCTCCGCCACCGGCGGCGCTTCCTGTTCGGGCACCCATTTTACCACGCCCAGCAGCAGGGCACAGCTCAGCAGCACAAAGGCTGCCCGTTGCACGGCGTTTCTCACGCCTGCATCGCCTCGTCGTAGGCCAGCTCCATGCCGAAGATGCCGTTGAGACGGTTGGCAAAGGCGTCCACCAGATCCTCCGCGCCGACCACTGTCACCACGTACTCACCGCGGACGGCCACCACTACCTTTTCGGGGAAGCCGCACATCCAGTGATGCTGCTGGATGCTGTCCCGCAAGGAAGAGGCCAGCTCCTTGGCGTCGCCGGTGGCGTGATAGGCAGCGGCGGTGAAGGTGTTGGCGTTGAGGGCGTGGGACAGCGTAGCCGCCTGATCCACCTGCGCCGCCTCCGGCAGAGCCAGATTGGCCTCTGCCGTGGCGCGGTCGGACAGGTCGTAGTCAGCGGGTGCGTCCTCGACCATATTCTCGCCGGTCTTGCCGCCTACCACGGAAAACTTCTCGTCATCGCCGTAATCGTTCCATGCCGTCTCCAGAATCCCCAGGGCACTGGTGATCTCGGCGGGCTTATCGCCGGACTGGTCGTCCTTGGCGTCGTTGCTGCTGCCGCAGGCCACAAGGGATAGGGCCATCACAGCGGCCAGCATCAGGGCAAAAAACTTTTTCATTGAAATATCCTCCTTGGTTTCCACAGTTGCTGTGGGTCTGCTTTGTTAGACGCACTTCCGCATGATTTTGTTCCCGGAAATTTGTGGAAAATATATGAATTATTATAGCCAGGTTTGGTCAAATCCATAAGGCAGCAGCTCTTTCAGGGCAAACTTCTTGGCGTCGCCCGCCTTGTTGATGCAGAGCACCTCCATCTGCGGGGCAAACTCCATCATCACCTGACGGCAGGTACCGCAAGGGACGCAGTAGTCGTCGCTGCGGCCGGCGATGGCGATGCGGACGAAGTCCCGGTGCCCCTCGCTGACCGCCTTGAAGATGGCGGTGCGCTCGGCACAGATGGTGGCGCCACAGGCGGCGTTTTCGATGTTGCAGCCGGTAAACACCGTGCCGTCGGCGCACTCCAGCGCCGCGCCTACGGGGAAGTGGGAATAGGGGATATACGCCCTATCCAGCATGTCGATGGCCTTTTGGCAAAGCTCTTTTTCCGTCATGATCGTCTCTCCTTTTAACTTAATTTTGCCTGACCGGTATACAGCTGATAGTACCGGCCCTTTTCCTCCAGCAGCTGGGCGTGGTCGCCCCGCTCGATAATCTGCCCGTTCTCCAGCACCAGAATGGCCTGCGCGTTGCGGACGGTGGACAGACGGTGGGCAATGACGAACACCGTGCGGCCCTCCATCAGCGAGTCCATGCCCTTTTCGATCAGCGTCTCGGTACGGGTATCGATGGAGCTGGTGGCCTCGTCCAGAATCAGCACCGGGGGATCGGACACAGCGGCGCGGGCAATGGCCAGCAGCTGCCGCTCGCCCTGACTGAGCCCCGCGCCGTCACCGGTGATGACGGTGTCGTAGCCCTGGGGCAGGTGGCGGATGAAGCTGTCGGCGTTGGCCAGCCTGGCGGCGGCGCGGATCTCCTCGTCGGTGGCGTCCAGCTTGCCGTAGCGGATGTTGTCGGCAATGGTGCCGGTGAACAGGTGGGTATCCTGCAGCACCATGCCCAGCGACCGCCGCAGGGAGTCCTTGGCGATGTCCTTCACGTCGATGCCGTCGTAGGTGATGGTGCCCTCCTGAATGTCATAAAAACGATTGATCAGGTTGGTGATGGTGGTCTTGCCTGCGCCGGTGGAGCCTACAAAGGCGATCTTCTGGCCAGGCTTGGCAAACAGGGACACATCGTGCAGCACCGTCTTTTCCCCGTCGTAGGAGAAGGTCACGTGGTCGAACCGCACGTCGCCCCGCAGCTCCACCAGTGTGCCGTCTGGCTTCTTCCATGCCCAGCGGCCGGTGCGCTGAGCGGTCTCGGTCAGCGTGTCGCCGTCCTTTTCCACACGGACAATGACGGTTTTGCCCTCGTCGGTCTCCGGCTGGGCGTCCATCACGGCGAAGATGCGCTCCGCGCCTGCCGCTGCCGCCAGCAGCGTGTTCACCTGCTGGCTGATCTGGCCGATGGGCTGGCTCACCTGCTTCACATACAGCAGGTACGCGCCCAGCGAGCCCACGTCGAACATGCCGCCGATGGCCAGCAGTCCGCCTACGCAGCAGGTGACGGCGTAGTTGATCTTGCTGAGGTTGCCCATGGCAGGCATCATCATACCGGCGTAGGCCTGCGCCGCCGTGGCTGCCTGACGGTACGTGTCGTTGAGGGTGGTGAACTGGTCAATGGCCTGCTTCTCGTGGTTAAAGACCTTGATGACCTTCTGACCCTCGATCATCTCCTCGATATAGCCGTTCACCGCGCCCAGCGCCGCCTGCTGCCGCTGGAAATTCACGCGGCTGCGGCCGCCGATGACCTTCACCACGCCGCCCATCAGTGCCAGAAAGCCGAAGGTGATCAGCGTCAGCCACGGGTTCAGGACGATCATCATCAGCACCGTGCCCACAAAGGTCAGCACATTGGAGATGATGCTGGCGAAGCTGCTGTTCAGCATCTCCGACACGGTGTCGATATCGTTGGTGAAGCGGCTCATCAGGTCGCCGGACTGGTGCTGGTCATAGTAGCGGATGGGCAGCTCCTGCAGGCGGTCGAACAGATCCTGCCGGATGGCGGCCACTGTCCGCTGGGCCACATGCACCATAATGCGGGCGTAAGCGTAGGAACACCCGGCGCTGAGGGCGAACAGCCCGCCCAGCACCACCAGCATTTTCAGCAGGCCGGGGAAGTCGCCGGGGAGGATATAGTTGTTCAAAAGGGGCTTCAGCAGATAGCTGGAGGCCACGCTGGCGGCGGAGCTGACGATCAGGCACACGGCCACCAGCACCAGCGACGCCTTGTATTTCCCCACGTAGCCCATCAGCTTTTGGAAGGTGCCCTTCATATCCTTGGGCCGCTGGTAGCCGTGGGCATTGGGGCCGTGTCCGCCCCGGGGCGCTCTCGTTTTGTTGTCAGCCATCGATGCTCACCCCTTCCTGCTGGGATTCATAGACCTCGCGGTAAATATCGCAGCTCTCCATCAGCTGCGCGTGGGTGCCCTGTCCCACGATGTGGCCGTCGTCCAGCACAAGGATCATATCCGCGTCCATCACGGAGGTGACGCGCTGGGCGATGATAAGCTTGGTGGCGCCGGGCAGAGCCTCCTTCAGCGCGGCGCGGATCTTCGCGTCGGTGGCGGTATCCACGGCGGAGGTGCTGTCGTCCAGGATCAGCACCTTGGGCCGCCGCAGAATGGCCCGTGCGATGCACAGCCGCTGCTTCTGGCCACCGGATACGTTGGCGCCGCCCTGTTCGATATGGGTGTCGTACCCGTCGGGCATTTTTTCGATAAACTCATCGGCGCAGGCCATGCGGCAGGCCTCGGCGATCTCCTGATCGGTGGCGTCGGCGCGGCCCCACCGCAGGTTCTCCCGGATGGTGCCGGAAAACAGGGTGTTCTTCTGCAGCACCATGGCGCAGCCGTCACGCAGCGCCTCCATGGTGTAATCCTTCACGTTGTGGCCGCCCACGTACACCGTGCCCTGATTAACTTCGTAAAGGCGGGGGATCATGCTGACCAGCGTGGACTTGGCGCTGCCGGTGCCGCCCAGAATGCCCACCGTCATGCCGCTTTCGATATGCAGATCGATATCGTTCAGGTTCCAGCTCTCCGCCGTGGGATGATACTTGAAATACACATGGTCAAAGCGGATATCGCCGTTTTCCACCGTCAGGCTGGCGTCCGCCTGACCGTCGGTGATCTCCGGCTGCTCCTGCAAAACCTCCTTGATACGCTTGGCGCAGGCGATGGCACGGGTCAGGAGCATCAGCACCATGGACACCATCATCAGGGACATCAGGATCTCGCTGGAATAGGTGAAGAAGGCCATCAGGTCGCCGGACAGCAGCGTGCCCTCCGCCACATCGTGGCCGCCCAGCCACATGACCGCCACGATGGTGCCGCCCATCAGCAGGATCATCACCGGCATGAACATCACCACAAAGCCGAAGGCCCGCTCGGCGGTGTCCCGCAGCTTGTCGCTGCGCTGGCGGAACTTCTCCTTCTCCTCGTCCTCCCGGACGAAGGATTTCACCACCCGCACGGCGTTCAGGTTCTCCTGCACCACAAGGTTCACATCGTCGGTGGCGCTTTGCAGCGCGGTGAAAAAGGGCCCTACGTACCGGATAACGATCACCACCGCGATGATCAGCAGCGGCAACACCACCAGAAACACCTGACTCAGATCAAGGCTGATCTCCGTGGCCTTGATGATGGCGGTGATCAGCATGACCGGAGCGCGGACGCACATGCGCATGCCCATGAACAGCGTCATCTGCACCGAGGCCACGTCGTTGGTCAGGCGGGTGATCAGGGACGCGGTGGAAAAATGCTCGATATTGGCAAAGGAAAACCGCTGCACCTGCTCATACTCCGCCTGACGCACCTGCGCACCGAAGCCCATGGAGGCCTTGGCGGCGAACACCGCCGCGCCTACGCCGCCTGCCAGCGCCAGCAGCGCCAGCACCAGCATTTTCAGGCCCATCAGCATAATGTAGCGCCGGTCGCCGCTGGCGATGCCCACGTCCACGATATCGCTCATGGCCTGGGGCAGCTCCAGCTCCAGCACCGCCTCCGCGATGGAGCAGGCCACGCCCAACAGGATCCATTGGCGATAGCCCTTGGTATAGGGATAAAAGGTTCTCATTCTGTGTCCTCCTGTGTTTCGCTGAGATTATCCGCCAGACGCAGCAGCAGCTGGCGCAGCGTGTCCCGCTCCTCCGGGGAAAAGCCCTGCGCCGCCTGTTGGTTCACCTGCTCGGCAATGGCGAGAAACTGCCGGTAAAACTGCCGCCCGCTGTCGGTCAGCGCCAGAATGCGGCAGCGGCCGTCGCTGTCGCTGGTCTGGCGGCGCACCAGCCCCTTCTCCTCCAACCGGCCCACGATGCCGCTGGCGGTGGAGGGCTTTACCATCAGGTGCTGCTCCAGCATCCGCTGGTTCACCTGTCCCTCCGCCTCCTGCAAATAGGTCAGCGTCCGGCACTGCATGGGAGATACGTCATACTGCCGCAGCTTTTTCGTCATCAGCCGGTGCATCTGGTGGTCGCAGTAGCCTATCAGCACGCCCAGATGCTTTACCTCATGGATATCGCGGCATGCCATAGCATTCCCTCCTTTTGTGGATCATATTTTTAATATTTAGTATGCTAAAAATTAGTATGCTAAATACTACCACAACCATTTTTAATCGTCAAGAGGCAGCAAGCCGTACCCCTGTGAACAATTTGTGAATTCTTTGTCATAGTCGTTGACAGCGGCCCCCACTGGATGTATAGTGGTATCAGCCAAAGAAAATGTTTTACATTGTTATTCTCTCTCCTTTCATGAAAAAAGACGAGGCTGATGTCCGCAGCCTCGTCTTTTTGTTTTTTATTTTCCGTCAAAATACGCCAGCAGCAGATCCACCACCGTGCCGTAGTTCTGCACGCCGTCGGTCAGGCCGTTGGACTTGAGGAAGCCGTCGTACACCTTGGTGGCGGCGGTGTTCACCAGCCCGTCGAACTGCGCCCAATAGGCGCTGTTCTGCCGCAGGTCGGCCCGCACCGTGTCCGGCAGACTGTCCCGGAGGGTCTGCCACGTCTCAGGCGCCGCCCGGTACAGGGCGTTGGCCAGATGAACATAGCCCATGAGATAGCCGGAGTACTGGTAGGCGGGGCTTTCCGCCGTGATGGCCGCCAGAATGCCCACGAAGTTGCACTCCTGCTCGGTGGCGATGCCCTGCTGGTGCGCCAGCTCGTGGCAGATGTTGGCGGGCAGATAGCAGGCAGGGCTTTCGTCATTGAGGTTGGCCTCGCCCGTAAAGGGGAAGTAAAAGCCGCTGAAGTCCAGATAGCTCATGCCCCGCGAGGAAACAAAGGCTTTCGGGGCGGCATTGGGCTTTTTCAGGCAGTCGAACTCCTCCACCACGCCGTCATAGGCGGTCATGGCGTCGGCAAAAATGGCGCTGCGGGGCACGGCGAAGCAGCCGTTTTCGTCCCGCTGTATCTGACCACTGAGGGCGGACACCTGTTCGGCGAAGCGCTCCGTCAGCGCCGCCAGCTCCTCCGCCGTGCCGCCCCGTGCCGTCAGTCCGCTCCTGTCTTGAAAGCTGTCGGCTCCGTAGAACACGCCCCACAGCAGGCAGAAGCCCGCGTAAACGCTCAGCGCCGTACACAGCGCCGTCAGGCCCACGCGGCACAGCCGCCGCCCCTTATGGGGCCGGGTCAGCAGGCACCGCAGCTGCCACGCCAGATAGAAGATAACGATATAGATACCCGATAAAATCAGCACCTCCGCCACGGAGACGGAGGTCAGGCCGCACAGGCGGCCTACCGCCTGCTCAAAGGGCAGAACGATCCGGCCGCACAGCCAGTTCATGGCCGGGCGGCTGTTTCTGAAAGAGAAGTAGGCGGCGAAAAACACTGCCAACCCCGCCAGCCACCACAGATAGCCCCGGTATCTCCGGGCAAACGCCTTCATGCCAGCTGCTTGCCGGTGAAGTACATCACGGTGTGGCCGGTGGTGATGAGCTTGCCGGTTTCGTCACGAATTTCGGAATCGCAGAAAACCAGCTTGCCGCCCGCCTTCTGCACCCGTCCGGTGGCGATGAGCTTGCCGGAGGCAGGCCCGGCGTTGACACAGTCGATGGTGCCGCTGACGGTGACGCAGGCCTCCATCCGCGTGGTCAGGATGGCCATGCCGCAGGCCACGTCCGACAGGGTAAACAGAATGCCGCCGTGGGGGGTGCCCCAGCGGTTCAGCGTCTCGGGGTGGATCTCCACCTCCACCTGCGCCCAGCCGTCGTCCACGGCCACGATCTTCACGTGGTTGTGCACGTCAAAGGGCTCGCTGTCCAGCGCCAGATTCAATAGTTGCTGCTTTCTTTCGTCTGTCATATGTTATCACTCCGCTGCTTTTAATAATTGCTTCGTATATTCCGCCTGAGGGTGGTCGTACACCTCGTCCACCGTGCCCTGCTCCACGATGCGGCCATCCTTCATCACAAGGCACCGGTCGCAGATCTCATACACCACATTGAGGTCGTGGGAGATGAACAGGTAGGAGATGCCGAACTCCTGCCGCAGCTGGGCAATCAGCTGCAAAATCTGGGCCTGAATGGTCACATCCAGCGCCGACACCGCCTCGTCCGCCACGATCAGCCCCGGCTTCTGGATCAGCGCCGCGCCGATGCACACCCGCTGCTTCTGTCCGCCGGACAGCTCGTGGGGATAGCGGTCATAGTAGCTCTCGTCCAGTCCCACCAGCGCCATGGTGTCCCGCACCCGGCGCTCCACGCCGGCCTTGTCGTACTTGCCGTAGATATACAGCGGCTCGGCCAGCGCTCTGCCCACGGTAAAGGCGGGGTTCAGGCTGCCCGCCGGATCCTGAAACACCATCTGGGGCCGCTTGGTGTGGTGCGTCACCGTGCCGGTCACATCGCTCTCCATGCCCAGCACAGCGCGGGCCAGCGTGGATTTGCCGCTGCCGCTCTCCCCCACCAGTCCCAGTATCTCGCCCCGGTACAGGGTAAAGCTCACGTCGTGCAGCACCTGATGCCGCCGCTTGCGCAGGCCTGTGCCGCTTCTGTACCACACATTCAGGTCGTTGACCTCTAATACCGTTTCTCGCATAGCTTCTTCCTCGTGGGTATGGCGGCAATGAGCCGTCTGGTATAATCCGCCCGGGGATCGTAGAACACCTGCTGGGTATCGCCGGTTTCCACGATGAGTCCCTTTTCCATCACCGCCACGCGGGTGCACAGCTTGCGCACCACGTTCAGGTTGTGGGAGATAAACAGGATGGACATGCCCATTTCCCGGTTCAGCCGCCGCAGCAGCTCCAGAATCTGGGCCTGAATGGTCACATCCAGCGCCGTGGTGGGCTCGTCCGCCAGCAGCAGCTTGGGCCGGGAGATAATGGCGGCGGCGATCATGGCCCGCTGGAGCATGCCGCCGGACATCTGATGGGGGTACTTCTGATAGACCTCCTCCGCGTTGGGCAGGTCAACGTCCCGCAGGGCCTGCAAGGCCCGCTGCCGCCGCTCCTGCGCCGACAGGTCGGTGTGTACCCGCAGGGCTTCCTCCACCTGAGGGCCGATGCGCATAACAGGGTTCATGGCGCTCATAGGCTCCTGAAACACCACGGAAATGGCGCAGCCCTGCCGCTTGCGCATCTGGGCCGGGGTCAGCGCCAGCAGATCCTTGCCGTCCAGCAGCACCTGCCCGGACACATCCGCCCGGTCATGGGGCATCAGGCCGGACACCACCATGGCGGTCACGGTCTTGCCGCTGCCGCTCTCGCCCACCAAACCCATGATCTCGCCGTCGGCCACCGTCAGGTCAATGCCCCGCACGGCGTCGTGGTCGGCGCCATGGAACCGCACCCGAAGATCCTTGATCTCCAGCATGGTCACGCACCCCCTTTCTCCAGCCCGTCGCCCATCATGCTGACGCCTAAGATCAGCAGCACGATCACAAGGCCGGTACACAGCACGTACCAGGGGGCCTTTATCATATAGCTCTGGGATTCGGACAGCATGTAGCCCAGCGAGATATCAGGCGGCGCCACGCCGATGCCCAGATAGCTCATGCTGGCCTCCGCCAGCACGGCGTTGTTAAACCCGATGACCAGCGCCGGCAGCAGCACGTCCCATGTGTTGGGCAGAATGTGCCGGAAGATGATCCGCAGATGGGAGGCTCCCATCAATCGGGCAGATTTGACATAGTTCATGGAGCGGTGGCGGGCAAACTCCGCCCGCACCACTCTGGCAAAGCTGGGAATGAAGGCCACACCCAGCGCCAGGATCACATTGTATTTACCAAAGCCCAGCATGGCGATGAACACCAGCGCCAGCAGAATGTTGGGAAAGGCCGTCAGCGCGTCGTTGACCCGCATCAGCACCTCGTCCGCCACGCCGCCGAAGTAGCCGGTAAAGGCGCCCACCAACGTACCCACTGCGCCGCCGATGGCCACGGTGCACAGAGAGATGAAGAACGTCGTCCCCATGCCCGCCATCACCCGGCTGAAGATATCCCGACCGAAGTTGTCGGTGCCGAACAGGTGACGCAGAGAGGGCGGCAGGAATTTCTGACTGCCCGCGATGGCTACCGGGTCATAGGGCGTCCAGACATAGCCAATCAGCGCCAGAGCCGCCATGATAACGGCGATGGTCAGGCCGATGCGGAAGGACGTATTTTTCTTTTGCAGCAGCATGCGCGTCCCTCCTTATTGCAGCCGCAGCCGGGGATCCAGCCGCTGGTTGAGGATATCGGCCAGGCAGTTCACCAGCACCACCCACAGCGCCAGGATCACCACAATGGCCTGCACCACCGGGAAGTCCCGGTTGGCGATGGAGGTCAGCAGCAGGCGGCCAATGCCGGGGATGGCAAAGACCTGTTCGATAATGACGCTGCCGGCCACGATGTCCGCCACCGTCATGGCGAGGAACGCCACCGTGGGCACCACGGCGTTGCGCAGCACGTGGCGGTACAGGGTGGCGCGGGGCGAGTTGCCCCGGCTGTAGGCGGTGCGGACATAATCCTTGTTCAGCTCGCCCACGATGGAGCTTTTCAGCATCCGCACCGTCATGGCAATGCGGGGCAGGGCGATGGCTGCCGCCGGATAGAGCAAATAGCCCACGCTGCGCCAGAAGCTCTGGTCCGGGGAGATAAACGCGCCGGGGTCGAACCACCGCAGCACAAGGCCGCACAGCAGCGTCAGCAGAATGCCCACCACAAAGGGCGGCACCGCCATGACCACCTGACCCAGCACCGTCAGGGCGCGATTCAGCCAGCCGCCCTGACGGGACGCGGCGAACAGCCCCACCGGCAGCGACACCGCCACGATCAGCACAAAGGCGATGGCCGTCAGCAATGCAGTGACACCCAGCTTGCCGTGCAGCAGCGACGCAACCGGCATGGCGTACACATAGGACGTGCCGAAATCGCCCCGCAGGGCGTTCAGCATCCACTCGAAATAGCGGGTGAAAAAGGGACGATCCAGCCCCAACTCCGCCCGGAGAGCCGCCACCGCTTCGGCGGTGGCGTCGCTGCCCAGCAGCTTGGTGGTGGGGTCGCCGGGGATGATCTGGAACGCCAGAAACGCGAAGAAAGAGACGATGACCATGGTCAAAAGCATCATTCCGATCTTCTTCACGATGTTTTTCATGGTCATCATCTCTTTCGTCTTGTTTGGTTAGATAAAGCCTCGCAGAGTTCGCGGCGCGGACGCCGCGAAAAAATCGAATCATTTTTCTGACGACATGTGCGTCAGAAAAATTCTTCTCGGTCGCCAGTGTGTCCGCAGGACACGCGCAGCGACCGTAATCCCATTTGGCAATGAAATCGTCAGATTTCATGCCAGTACTTTTTACTCCCAGCCCACCGTGCTCAGATCCTGCGCATAGATGGGATAGAAAGTATAGCACGTCAGGCCGGAGTGGATCGCCACCAGATCCGCCATATCCTGCAGGTACAGGTTGGCGGCGGTCTCGGTCAGCATGGTCTCCATCTGCTGGTAGAGGGCGGTCTGCTCCGCGTCGTCGGCACAGGCGCGAGCCTTGGCGTACAGCTCGTCATAGGCCGGGTTATTGTAGTTGACAAAGTTCTTGCCGTTGTCGGAGACAAAGCGCTCCAGCATGGCACGGGCGGTGATATTCTTGGCGTCAAGGCCGGTGATGGTGGCATCGAACTGGCGGCCCACATACACGTCGTTATACCACGTGGTGGCGTCCACCGGCTGCACCGTGGCCCGGATGCCGATGGCGGCCAGCTGCTGCACCACTACCTCGGCAGTGTCCATATGGGGCTGGTAGTTGGAGGACACGGCGATGGTCATGTCAAAGCCGTCGGGATAGCCGGCCTCGGCCAGCAGCTCCTTGCCCTTGGCGGGATCATAGCTGTAGTAGTCCACCAGCTCCGGCAGGAAGTACTTGGTCAGTTTGGGATAGATGCTGCTGCCCACGGCGGTGCCGTGGCCGTCAGCCATAATGTCCATGATCTCCTGACGGTTGATGGCGTAGCTCATGGCCTGCCGTACCTTTTCGTTGTCAAAGGGTGCTCTGGCGTTGTTGAGATACACCGCCTGCACCAGATTCATGGTGCCCTCGGCAACGGTGAAGTCGTCGCCCAGCTGAGCGGTCTGTGCGCTGGTCAGGTGGGCGCAGATATCCACGCTGCCGCCCTTCAGAGCCATCATCAGCGCGGTAGAATCCTCATAGATCTGATACGTTACCTTGCTGACCTTGGCGGGAGTGCCCCAATAGTCGTCAAAGCGCTCCATGATGATGTTCTCCTGGGGAGAGCGGGACACCAGTTGGAAGGGGCCGGTGCCGGGGATGAAGCCGGTCTGACCCTCGCTGCTCTGGGGAATGATGGCCGCCGTCAGGAAGTAGATCAGCTCCATGTCGGGCTGCTCCAGACGGAAGGTCACGGTGCGCTCGTCCGTCGCCTTCAGATCCTGAATAGCAGAAAGCGCCGACACCAGGGCGGAATCCCCGGAATTGCCGGCGCAGCGGTTGATAGAATAGATCACATCCTCCGCCGTTACCGGATCGCCATTGTGGAACTTCACGCCCTCACGCAGGGTGAAGGTGTAAACCAGTCCATCGTCCGAAATGTCGTAGCGTTCGGCTACCGCGGGGATCAATTCACCATCGGGGCCGGTTTTCACCAAGCCCTCGTAAACGTTGAATAAGACCTCTCTGGTTCCTGCCGCCGCTGACGCGTGGGGGTCAAGACTGTCTTCCAGGTCCTGAGCGATGGCCACAACGATCTCGTTGTTGGCTTTCCGCTCGTTTTGTACTCCGTTACTTCCTTCGTCGCCCTGGCTGCTGCCGCCTCCGCATCCGCAGAGTACAGCGCCTACCATTACCAGCGACAGGAAAAGAGATACCAGTTTCTTCATGTTCTTCTCCTTTTCTCCCCGCGTCCTTCCACGGGGACAGAAATAATGGTTTCCTTATTCAATTGTCAATGGGTCTGAGTCCCGCGAAAAGTGCAGGCTCAAAGGGCAGTGTACCACACTTTTCCCCATATGACAAGAAGAATTTTTTTGATACCGAGGTTTGCGGAGAGCTTCGCTCCCCGGAGCGACCTACTTTTGTCAACAGTGACAAAAGTAGGCAAAAGCACCGGAAGGAACCTCCAGTTCCTTCACCTCCGGGCGCGCTACACCTTGCCCTATACCACTGCGACAACTCAAGTTTTGCGGTGGAAATCAAGATGGATACTACGGCGGCATAGCCGCCGAGATCGGACGCTAAAAACATGCCACCGGCATGTTTTCTTAACGCCCCGACGCCGCTGCCGCTGATACCTACGCCGAGCAGCGCTTTGGTGTCTGCCGTTGAGAACGTGAGCGGCAGCGACGCAAGAGGAACAGACGATTCGTCATACGCAGCGACAACAGTCATCTCCTGCGACCGCGCGGTAAAAGGTCACAAATTCACAATGTAAAACAGCGCGCAGGAAGTCTTGAAACCTGCGGTTTCAAGCGGCCCTTTTGGACACTTTTGGGGCCGCGGCCAAAAGTGTCTCGCCCCGCAGGGCGAAACACCCCTTGCGCTGGCACACGGAATACAAAAAAGGCGGCCTGAAGCCGCCTTTCTGCTTCGTTATTCCGGTTTGTCCTCCGCTCCCTCATCCGCACGAGCGGCAGCGCGGGATTGCCGCAGCGCTTCCTTGCGCTCCACGTAGGCGCTGGCCTCGGTGGGCATACCGCGCCGGGCCAGACGGCGATCCATCAGCCACTTCACCAGCATCCGCAGGCAGGCAAACACCGGCACGCCGAAGAACATGCCCAGCACGCCGAAGAAGCCGCCGCCCACCAGAATGGCAACAATGACCCAGAAGCTGGAAATGCCGGTGCTGTCGCCCAGGATTTTCGGGCCGATCACATTGCCGTCCAGCTGCTGGAGCAGGATAATGAAAATGATGAAATACAGGCACTTCAGCGGGCTCACCAGCAGGATCAGGAACGCGCTGGGAATGGCGCCCAGAAACGGCCCGAAGAAGGGGATCACATTGGTGACGCCCACCACCACGCTGACCAGCGGGGTATAGGGCATTTTCAGGATGGAGCAGCCGATGAAGCACAGAATGCCGATGATCAGTGAATCCAGCAACTTGCCCCGGACAAAGCCGGAGAACACCTGATTGGTATTGTGCAGGCCGGTCAGGATCAGCTCCGCTTTTTCCTGCTGGAAGGTGGCGTAGATCATCTTGCAGCAGCGGGCCAGACTCTTCTCCTTCATGGCCAGCAGATACACGGAGATGATGATGCCCACGATGAAGTTCATGGCGAAGGTCACAACGCTGCGGATACCCGTCCAGATGCCGCCGGTTAGGGCAGTGGCCAACTCCTGCGCCTTGGGCAGAATGGTATCGGTCAGGGTGTTCAGGGCGTTATTGTAGTACTCGGTCAGCACATCGTTGGCCCAGCTTCCGATCTCCGGATTCGCCGCCAGCCACGTGTCCACCCAACGGTATACCTTATAATAATAGTACCGGGCGTTGCGGATCAGCATGGTAACGCTCTCGATCAGCTGAGGGATCAGCACGCTCATCAGCCAGTACAGCATGGCCAGCACCACGGCCCACGTCAGCAAAATGGCAGCCGCCCGCAGCAGGCCCTTGCCGCGCTTGAGCTTTTTGTCCCGCAGGCCCTTGCATTTGCCGATGCACCACAGGATGCCCCGCTCGAACCACTTCACCAGCGGCGTCAGCAGGTAGGCCATGGCAAGGCCGTAAAACACGGGAGCCAGCACCTCGGCCAGCTTGCCCAGAATGTGCTGCAAGGTGCCGCCCTGATAGAAGGCGTCGTAAAACACCAGAATGGCACAGACCGTCAAAAACGCCGTCAGGCCCCATCGCCAATAGACCTTTCCCTTCACGCTGCCGCCTCCTTTGCTTTTTCTTTATCATACTCACTTTTTCCCTATTTTGCAAGGGTTTTCCACAGAGGAATTGCATTTTTCCGTCAGCTGTGGCATAATGGGGGAACGATCTTTTTCGGGAGGCTTTCCATGAAAACACTGCTATTCATCGTGAATCCCCGCGCGGGCCGTACCCGCTCCATGGCCCCTATGTTTGACGTGGTGGCGCGGTTCTCTCAGGCGGGGTATCTTATCAAGCTGTTCATCACCGAGGGTCCCGGCGACGCCAAGCGGGCGGCGGCGGAGCTGGGCGGCCAGTTCGATCTGGTAGTCTGCGCCGGCGGAGACGGCACGCTGAACGAAACGCTGTGCGGCCTGATGACGCTGCCCCAGCGTCCGCCCGTGGGCTACATTCCCCACGGCAGCACCAACGATTTCGCCGCCAGCCTGCACATTCCCGCCCAACCTATGGCGGCGGCCAACGCCATTGCCGCCTGCACGCAGCCCCGGCGGCTGGATCTTGGCCAGCACAACGGACGGTATTTCGCCTATGTAGCCTCCTTCGGCGCTTTCACCCGCGCCTCCTACTCCGCCACGCAGGCGGCCAAAAACGCGCTGGGCCATCTGGCCTACATCTTCGAGGGTATGGGCGATCTGGACTCGCTGCGGCCCTACTGCTGCCGCATCGAGGCGGACGACGAGGTGTTCGAGGACGAATATATATTCGGTGCCGTATGCAACTCCACCTCACTGGGCGGTTTGATGAAGCTGGATCCCAACCACGTGAAAATGGACGACGGCAAGTTTGAGCTGCTGCTGCTGCGGATGCCGAAAAACGCCGTGGAGCTGAGCGGACTGATCGCCTCGCTGACCCGGATGGAATACGACGCGCCGGGCGTGATCTTCCGCCACGTGGAGCACGTGACACTGACCACCGACGATATCATTCCCTGGTCGCTGGACGGCGAATACGCCGCCAGCCAGCCCAAGGTAGAGATCCTGAACCTGCATCACGCCATCGAATTGATGGGGTAAGCTTACGACCAAAGGCCCCCTTGTGTAAAGGGGGCTGTCGAGCGTCAGCGAGACTGGGGGATTGTCAACGTTAACAGACAACCCCTCCGTCAAAAATCAAAGATTTTTGCCACCTCCCCTTACACAGGGGAGGCTTTTATTTTGCGATGCCCAACATAAAACAAAGACCGGAGCGGCGGGCTCCGGTCTTTGTTATGCATTTAATTCTGTATCAATATACAGTCTTCGCCTTAGCCGAAGTAAGACATGACCTGACCGTATAGGATCAGCAGCATGCACAGCGGGGTGATGACCTTGACGCAGACCTTGAAGAAGCCGTAGGCGCCAAACTTCTGGCCTTGCTGTTCGGCCTCTTCCTTGACCACCTCGGGGCCGATCTCCCAGCCGATCATCAGGGACATCAGCAGTGCGCCCAGAGGCATCATAATACCTTCAGACAGCATATCCCAGAAGTCCAGCCAGTCGGCTGCCCATGTCTTGGGATTTTCGATGCCCAGCAGCGCTGCGGGATGGATACCTGCACCGCCCAGACAGTCGGCGCAGACCAGAATGCAGCCCAGACCGACAGCGGCAGCGGCGATCAGGGTGTAAGGCTTACGCTTGTCGCCCTTGCCGGCGATGCGGGCCTTGTCGACGAAGTGGGCCACCACGACCTCCAGCAGGGAGATGGAGGAGGAGATAGCGGCGAAGACCACCAGCAGATAGAACAGGATACCGAAGATGGGGCCAACAGCGCTCATCTTGTGGAACACGTTCTGCATGGTGATGAACAGCAGGGACGGGCCGCCCAGAGCGCCCTCGGGATCCAGAGCGAAACGGCCG
>OIXH01002359.1_pt1 | contig 18911 bp, 17 predicted proteins | sample 1587741 | NCBI WGS metagenome assembly OIXH01 (sample SAMEA3888916, study PRJEB22519) | human gut metagenome | biome: human gut; feature: human-associated habitat; material: faeces | place: Denmark | collected 2011 | reverse complement strand
CTATGAAAACATTTCCATCTCCTTGCTATTTTCCCAAGGATATGCTAGACTAAAAGTAGTCCCTTTTGGGAGAAATACGTTGTGTGCGGAGGTTGTTATGGACGTTTTTATTGAATATATGGTGAAAAAGCAGAATACCGCCAAGGATATCGTGCTGAAGCTCCTGTGCGTGCTGGGAGCCGTGGTTCTGCTGGCTGTGGCCCTCTTTGCCATCCCCCTGGCGGCCCAGCTGGGGCAGATCGGCCAGCTGATCACCATGATCGCGCCGCTGATCGGCGTGGGCGGAGTTTTCGGCGCGTGGTATCTCATCACTTCCATGAACGTGGAGTATGAGTACATCCTGACCAACGGCGAAATGGACGTGGATAAGATCATCGCCCGCCGCCGCCGGAAACGGATGCTTACCGTCAACGCCCGGAAATTCGAGGCTTTCGGCAATTACCGGGCCCAGGACCACGCCGGGAAGGACTACGCCAGCCGGGTCTACGCCTGCACCTCTCCCGACGACCCCGGCAACTACTACGCGGTGCTGACCCACGCCACCCTGGGCAAGACCCTGCTGGTCTTTACGCCTAACGACCGGGTGCTGGAGGGGCTGCGCTCCTATATTCCAAGACAGGCAGGTGGTTCGGCTGTTTACGGGAATCGACCTCATCAGGATTGACCGAATTGAAAAGAGTATCCGAAACCCTCGTTTTTTAGCGAGGGTTTTTTCGGCGGAAGAAATCGCCCTTTTCCGGCGGCGGGGGATGCGGCCCGAGACCATGGCCGCCAACTTCGCGGCGAAGGAAGCCTTTGCAAAGGCGCTGGGCACCGGCGTCCGGGGGTTCGCCCTGGGGGAGGTGGCCGTGCTGCGGGATTCCCTGGGAGCGCCGTATTTTGCCTTGTCCGGCCGGGCGAAGGAGCTGGCTGAGGGGCGGGGACTGGCATTTTCCGTCTCCCTGACCCACACGGATGAGTTGGCGGCGGCCTTTGTGGTGGCCTGGACAAAAGGAAAGGAAGGACCGGTATGAAAATTCTGACCTCCGCTGGGATGAAAATCGCGGAAAGCGCCGCTGTGGAGCGGGGCGGCAGCTACCTGGAGCTCATGGAGCAGGCGGGAGCCGGGGCGGCCCGGGGAATCCTGACCCTGGCGGACCCGGCCCGGCGGCCTGCCCTGATCCTCTGCGGCAAGGGGAACAACGGCGGCGACGGGCTGGTCGTGGCCCGGTATCTGGCCCAGGCCGGGGGGAAGGTCACGGTGCTGTTCCTCATGGGGCGGGAGCTGAGCCCCCTTTCCCGGTCCAACCTCCACGCCCTGGAGAATCTGCCGGTCCGGGTGCTGTACGCCGAGGACCTTTCGGAGCAGGAGGAGCGGGAGCTGTTCGCCTCCGCCGGCATCCTTGTGGACGCGGTGTTCGGCACCGGCTTTTCCGGGGACCTGCCGGAGAGCTGCCGGAAGGTCATGGATATGGCCAACGACTCCGACGGGGTGAAGATCGCCCTGGACGCCCCCTCCGGGGTGGACTGCGACACCGGCTTTGCTGATCCCCACAGCTTCCGGGCAGGCGTGACCTATGTCTTCGGGGCCTATAAGCCCGCCCATCTGCTGAAAAGCTCCCGGGACCTTTGCGGCCGGGCGGAGCTGGTGGACATCGGCATCCCCCAGGCGCTGCTGGACTCCATCGCCCAGGGGATCACAGTGATGGGCCCGGAGCTGGTGGGCCACTGCATCCCCAAGCGGCGGGAGGACTCCAACAAGGGGGACTACGGCCGGCTTTTAAACATCGGCGGGTGCAAAAACATGACCGGAGCGGTGATTCTCTCCATCCTGGCAGCCATGCGGTGCGGCGCGGGGCTGGTGAAAGCGGCGGTCCCGGAGCCGGTGGAGCCCCTGGTGGCCGGGCGGCTGCTGGAGTGCATCCATCTGGGGCTGCCTGCGGCGGCGGACGGGAGCTTTTCCGTGGACGGCGCGGAGACCCTCCGGGACCAGTGCCGGTGGGCCACGGCGGTACTCCTGGGCTGCGGGCTTTCCGTCACCGAGGATACCAAGCTCCTGGTGGAGGACATCTTGGCCAACTCGCCTCGGCCCCTGGTCATCGACGCCGACGGCCTGAACTGCGTGGCCTCGGACCCGGAGATGCTGCGGAAGGCCCGGGTCCCGGTGATCCTGACGCCCCACGTCAAGGAAATGTCCCGGCTCACGGGGCTGCCGGTGGAGGTGGTCAAGGCCCGGCGCTTCGACGTGGCGGGACAGTTTGCCGCCAAGTACGGCGTGACCGTGGTCCTCAAGGACTCCAACACCGTGGTGGCCACGCCCCGGGGGGAGCTGTATCTCAACGACAACGGCAACTCCGGCATGGCCAAGGGCGGCAGCGGCGACGTCCTGGCGGGGATCATCGCCTCCTTCCTGGCCCAGGGCGCGCCTACGGCGTCGTCGGCGGTGGCCGGGGTCTGGCTCCACGCCGCGGCGGGGGATATGGCGGCCCAGAACCTGACTCGATACGCCATGCTCCCCAGCGACCTCATCGACGAGCTGCCCTATGTCTTCCGGGATTTTGCATAATCCGGCGGCAGGCGGCATACACTATTCCAGAACACCGGAAGGAGGGCGATGGGGATGAAAAGAACCTGGATCGCGGCGGTGCTGGCGGCCTTGTGCCTGTCCGGCTGCGGGGCGTCGGGGATGGAGCCGCCGCCCACGGCGGAATCCGTGGCCCAGGCGGTGAGCCAGCCCTTCGACGCGGCGGCAGTGATCAAAATGGGCGGCATCGAGGCGGAGGCGGACCTGAACCGCACGGAAAGCGGGGTCTGCACCTTTCAGTTCCACAAGCCCGCCGCCCTGGACGGCATGACCATCACCCTGGACCGGGACACCATCGGGCTGTCCTACCTGGGGCTCAGCGTCAAGGCGGACAGCGAGAAGGTCCTGAGCAGCAGCATGACCAAGGCCATCGTGGCCTCCATCAACGCGGCGGCGGAGCCAAACGGCGTCACCGTGGGCGTGGACGGCACGGCCATTCTGGTCAGCGGGACCACGGAGTCCGGGGACTTCACCCTGCGGCTGGACCAGAAGAACCAGTCCATGCTGACTCTGTCCATCCCCAATCTGGACCTGGAGTGTCATTTCAGCAGCGGCCAGTAAGCCTGGGCCCGGCAGCGGAGCTTCCGCCGCCGGGCTTTTTTCGTGGAGGGGTGCGGATGAATCGGAACGGAAAGCGGCTGTTGACCCTGGTCCTGGCGGGGGTGCTGGCCTTTGGATTGGTCCAGCGGTTCGAGTTGGTGCTCCGGCTCCTCCGGCGGGCCGGGGAGCTGCTGAGCCCCCTGGCGGCGGGGCTGTGCTTTGCCTTTTTCTTCAACGCGCCCCTGGAATTTCTGGAAAAGCGGTGCTTCGGCTTTGCGGTGCGCAGAGGGAACCGGAAATGGCTCAAATGGAGCCGCCCGGTGTGCCTGACCCTGACCTACCTCCTGGCGGCGGGGGCGGTGTTCCTCCTGACGGCTCTGGTGCTGCCCCAGCTGAAAAGCAGCGGGGAGGTCCTGGCGAAGCGGCTGCCGGGGTATCTGGCCGCCCTGGAGGCCGGGGCCGGGCAGTGGATGGAGCGGCTGGGAATGGCTCCGGAGCGGGTGACGGCCCTGACCGGGGATTGGAACGCGGCCCTGGAGCAGCTCTTTTCGCTGCTGCGGAAGGCGTTTCCGGACATGGCGGGGTCGGCGGCGGAAATGGCCGGCGGGGTCTTCAGCCGGCTGACGGCTCTGGGGATCGGCCTGGTGTTTTCCGCCTATCTCCTGGCCCGGAAGGAGGCCCTCTGCCTGAGCTGCAAGCGGACGCTGTTTGCCTTTCTCCCCCGGGAAAAGGCGGACTACCTGGTCTCGGTGGGGAAGCTGGCGGGACGGGTCTTTTCCCGGTTCGTCACCGGGCAGCTCACCGAGGCCGTGATATTGGGGCTGCTCTGCTTCGGGGGGATGGGGCTTCTGCGGATGCCCTATGCGGCCCTGATCTCCCTGATCATCGGGGCCACGGCCCTGGTCCCGGTATTCGGGGCGCTGGCCGGGGCGGCTCTGGGGGCGCTGCTCCTTTGGATGGTGCGGCCCATGACGGCGGTGTGGTTCCTGGTCTTTCTCCTGGCCCTGCAGCAGGTGGAGACCAACTTCATCTACCCCCGGGTAGTGGGGTCCTCGGTGGGGCTGCCGGGGATATGGGTCCTCCTTGCGGTGACGGTGGGAGGGCGGCTGTTCGGGGTCCTGGGGGTGCTGGCGGGTATCCCTTTGGCGTCGGTGGGGTACGCCCTGTTCCGGGACGCGGTGAACCGGCGGCTCCTCCGGCGGAACGTGACCCGGGAGGAGCTCTATCACGCCGGGAAAAACACCTTCGGGCCGTAAAATTCAGTTTTTTCAGGATGAGATATCAAAAATTTTAACAGAGAAAGAAAATCCATTGCCTTTTCCTCCGGAGACTTATACAATAGAAGTACAAACCAATGAGATTTCAGCGGATTTTCCGCGGAACAAGGAGGAAAAACCATGAAAGAGAAATTGAACATCGGCTTTATCGGCCTGGGCGGCCGTGGAACCGGTCTGCTGCAGGATATCGTTCTCCCCCGGGAGGAGATCAGCGTTCTGGCGGTCTGCGACAAGTATGAGGACCGGCGGGAAAACGGCGCGAAAATGGTCAAAGAGAAGAAGGGCAACGAGCCCCTCTGCACCGCGGATTACCGGGAAGTTCTGGCCATCGAGGCCATTGACGCCGTCATCGTCGCCACCTCCTGGGCGGACCACCTGCCCATTGTCATTGACTCCATGAAGGCCGGCAAGTACGTGGCCACCGAGGTGGGCGGCGCTTACTCCGTGGACGAGTGCTGGGAGCTGGTCCGGACCCACGAGGAGACCGGCGTGCCCTGCATGATGCTGGAAAACTGCTGCTACGACCGCAACGAGCTCATGGTCCTGAACATGGTGAAACAGGGCATCTTCGGCGAGATCGTCCACTGCCAGGGCGGCTACCGCCACGACCTCCGGGACGAGGTTTCCTTCGGCCGGGAAAACCGCCATTACCGCCTGGTCAACTACATGAACCGCAACTGCGAAAACTACCCCACCCACGAGCTTGGCCCCATCGCCAAGATTCTGAACATCAACCGGGGCAACCGGATGCTGACCCTGAACTCCATCGCCTCCAAATCCGCGGGGCTCCACCAGTTCCTCCTGGACAAGAAGGGCGAGGAGTACGACCTGACCAACGCCGAGTGGACCCAGGGCGACGTCGTCACCACGGTGATCAAGTGCGCCCACGGCCAGACCATCGTCCTGACGCTGGACACCACCCTTCCCCGGTGGTACTCCCGTGGCTTCCACATCCAGGGCACCAAGGCCATGTTCGACGAGGATACCCGTTCCATCTTCATTGACGGTGAGCACAACAAGTACGACTTCGACTGGAGCAGCCAGTGGAAAAACGTGGAGGAGTTCCGGGAAAAGTACGAGCATCCCATCTGGAAGCAGTACCTGAGCGAGGGCGTCACCGGCAGCCACGGCGGCATTGACTGGCTGGTGTTCAGCGCGTTCTTCGACGCGGTGAAGAAGGGCACCCAGACCCCCATCGACGTCTACGACATGGCAGCGTGGATGTGCATCACCCCCCTGTCCGCCCAGTCCATCGCCATGGGCGGCGCTCCTGTGGCCATCCCCGATTTCACCAATGGCCGCTGGATCAACCGCGAGCCCATTGTAGAAGGCAAATACTGCCTGGAAAAGGTCTGCGAGGAATAAGGAATAATCACCGTCGGCCGGACGAATCTAAGGATTCGTCCGGCCGATTTTTTCGTGGGAAAGGGGAATTTCCCGATTCGTATTTCCTTTTTGCCGGGAATGTGGTACAATAGAACTGTATCGATTTCGGACGAACCCTTATTTTCCATAGATTCAGGAGGACGATTATGGCAGGACGCAGTGTGATTCCGGTGGCGCTTTTGGGACTGGGGACCGTGGGAGGCGGCGTTTATGAGCTGTTCCAGCGGCAGAAGGACCAGTTTTTCCCCAAGGCGGGAGCCATTCCCATGATCACCCGGATTCTGGTCCGGGATATGAAAAAGCCCCGGCCCGGGGTGGACCCCTCCCTTCTCACCGACCGGTGGGAGGAGATCGTCGGCGACCCGGAAATCCGCATCGTCATTGAAGTCACCGGGGGCATCGAGCCCGCCCGCACCCGGATGCTGGAGGCTCTGGCCGCCGGGAAAAACGTCATCACCGCCAACAAGGACCTGATGGCGGAGCATGGCGCGGAGCTTTTCGCCGCGGCGGAAAAGTCCGGCTGCGACCTGCTTTTCGAAGCCTCGGTGGCCGGGGGCATCCCCATTATCCGGCCCATGAAGCAGTGCCTGGCGGGGAACAACATCTCCGAGGTCATGGGCATCGTCAACGGCACCACCAACTACATCCTCACCCGGATGAGCCGGGACGGTATGAGCTTTTCCGACGCCCTGAAAAAGGCCCAGGAGCTGGGCTACGCCGAAGCCGACCCCACCGCCGACGTGGAGGGCACCGACGCCGCCCGGAAGCTGGCCATCCTCTCCTCCATCGCCTTCCATTCCCGGGTGGTGCTGGGGGACGTCCACGTGGAGGGCATCTCTAAAATCACCGCCCGGGATGTGGCCTACGCCAGGGAACTGGGCTGCTGCGTCAAGCTCTTAGCTGTGGCCCGCAGCGACGGGGAGAGCATCGAAGCCCGGGTCCATCCCATGCTGATCCCCGCGGAGCACCCTCTGGCCACCGTCAACGACGCTTTCAACGCGGTATTCGTCCACGGCGACGCGGTGGACGACGCCATGTTCCTGGGCCGGGGAGCGGGGGCCCTTCCCACGGCCAGCGCGGTGCTGGGCGACGTTATCGAAACCGTGCGGAACATCCGCTGCCATTGCACCGGCCGGGTGGGCTGCACCTGCTACCGCCAGCTGCCGGTAAAGCCGGTGGAGGACACTTCCAGCCGCTACTTCCTGCGGATGCAGGTGGAGGACCGCCCCGGCGTTCTGGCCAGCGTGGCCAGCGTCCTGGGCAACAACGGCGTCAGCATCGCCCAGATCATCCAGAAGAACCGCCAGGGGGACTCCGCCGAGATCGTGGTCATCACGGACACGGTGCTGGAACGGCACCTCCGGGATTCCTTGGCGATTTTCCGGGAAATGTCCATGATCCGGGAGATTTCCGCCGTTATCCGGGTCTACGGCTAAGAGGCGTAGTCCTCCAGGGCCCGGGAAAGCTCGGCGTCTCCGGACACCGGGACCCCGGCCCGGAGCTCCGCCTGGTCCCAGGCGGGGAGGAGCTCCAGGGGAAGGTCCACCACCTGGGCCGGCGTGTCGGAATCCGGGGTGAAGACCCCCAGCCGCCCCTGGTACTCCCGGAGGATGTACGCGGGCTGGGAGGCGGCTCCGGCTTCGGAGGTCCCGCCTCCGGCAAAGAAAAAGAAGAACACGGCGAACAGCGCCGCCATGGCCAGGGCCGCGGCAGCCGTGGCCAGAGGAATCCAACGCTTCTGCATACAGGGGCTCCTTTCGGGGAATTTTGGCTCTTTGCCGTTATTTTGCTCGTTTCTGGGAAAAATATACAGGAGGAATTTTGGGGGCTTAACAAGCGCCGCGGTTTGTGGTATAATAACCCCAAAGACTTTTGCTGGCGCAAAAGAAAACCCGCTGACGCGGCTTTTGGGCTGCGCCCTCTTTGAGAACATTGTATCGTCCCCCCTGTTTTGCCTGCGGCAAAACCCGACGGCTGCGCCGTCTCCGGAACCTGGCGGTTCCGAGGGGCCGGTATAATAACCCCAAAGACTTTTTGCTGGCGCAAAAGAAAACCCGCCGACGCGGCACTATAAATAGAAACGACATCGACTTTTCCCGGACCCCTTCCGTCCGGAAATCCCGCACTTTTCCATGTCTGCCGGCCCCGGGCCGGTACGCAAAGGAGGCAACACACTTGGCAAACAGACGCCCCAAACGAAAACGCGCAGGCTCCAAGGCGCTGGTCATTTTCCGGCAGATTTTGGGCCACCTGGCGCGGATTTTCGCCACCTTGTTCCTGGTGGGAGTCATTACCGGCTGCGTGGTGGTCACGGCCATTACCATCTATGTCATGAACTTCATGGAGACCGACGCCCCCATCAACCTGGACAACGTCTCCATGGCGGAGACCACCATATTCTATGCCAACGATGAAAACGGCGTGCAGACCGAAGTCTACCGCATGGCGGCGGACGAAAGCCACATCGAAGTGACCATCGACAAGATTCCCCAGCACGTCATCGACGCCTTTGTCTGCACCGAGGACAAGCGGTTTTACGATCACGACGGCGTGGACTGGATCCGCACGGTGCGGGTCACCATCAACGCCTTGCTGAAAGGCGGGTCCCAGGGCGGCTCCACCATTACCCAGCAGCTGATCAAAAACGTCACCAAGGACGACGACGTCACCCCGGTCCGAAAGATCCGGGAGATTTTCCGCGCCATTCAACTGGAGCGCCAGTACACGAAAGATGAGATTTTGGAGAAGTACCTGAACATCATCTTTTTAGGCGGAAGGAACCGAGGCGTGGAGGCGGCGTCCCAGGCGTATTTCGGCTGCCATGTCTGGGAGCTTACCGTGCCCCAGGCGGCGTCTCTGGCCGGCATGACCCGGTCCCCCAACAGCTGGCGGCCGGACCTCTACCCCGAAAAGAACAAGGACCGGCGGAACTACGCCCTGAAGTGCATGTACGACCAGGGCAAGCTCACCGAGACCGAATATAAGAAGTACTGCGCCATGCCGGTAACCACCGTGGATTCCTCCCAGCCCATTGAGGACCCCTCCACCACCCAGACGGCTCAGGGCGTGACCTCCTACTACACCGATGCGGTCATCGAAGAAGTCATCGCGGACCTGATGCGGGAAAACGACTGGTCCCGGGAATACGCCACCGACCGCCTGAAACAGGGCGGCTACCGGATTTACATGAACGTGGATGTCACCCTCCAGAAGATCGTGGAGGAAAAGTTCCTGGACTGGCAGACCTTCTCTCCCAAGGAACTTTCTCCCAACGAGAACGAGGAGATTCCCGAAGCGGCCTTCGTCCTCATGGACTATCAGGGCAACGTCCTGGCCCTGGTGGGCGGCAAGGGCGAAAAGACCCAGAGCCGCAGCTTCAACCGCGCCACTATGGCGGCCCGGTCCCCCGGCTCCGCCATCAAGCCCATTGCGGTGTACGCGCCGTCTTTGGAATACGACCTGATCAACTGGTCCACGGTGCTGGTGGACGGACCGGTCATGGAGCTCAACGGCAAGGACTGGCCCCGGAACTTCAGCGGCAAGTATGAGGACGACGTCACGGTGGTCTACGCGCTGCGGAAGTCCCTGAACACCATTCCGGTGAAGCTCATCCAGCAGCTGACGCCGGAGCGGTCCGTGGACTTCATGGAGAAGAAATTCGGCATCACCACCCTGGTGAAAAGCGGCACCGTCAACGACTGCGTGCCCTCCCTGACCCTGGGCTCCCTGTCCAACGGCATCTATCTGGAGGAGCTGACGGCGGCCTACGCCCCCTTCGGAAACGGCGGCCTCTACTACACCCCGGCCACCTACTCCCGGATCGAGGACACCAACGGCAACGTGGTCTACGACAACACCCCCACCAAGAACCGCGCCCTTTCCGAGGACACGGCCTCCATTATGAACCGGCTGCTGCGCCAGGTGGTCATCGGCGACTCCGGCACCGGCAAGCGGGCCAACATGGGGGATATGGACGTGGTCGGCAAGACGGGAACCTCCCAGGACTACTACGACCGCGCCTTCATCGGCATGACGCCCTACTATATCGGCGGCTTCTGGACCGGCTACGACACCCCGGCGGTGCTGCCGGAAAGCCAGCTCTACTCCCCGGACACGGTGTGGAAGACCATCATGTCCGACGTCCATGCGGGCCTGGACCCCAAGCAGTTTGAACTCAGCGAGGACGTGGTTTCCATGGAGTTCTGCGTGGAATCCGGCCTGGCCGTCACCTCCCGGTGCACCAAGACCGAGACGGGCTACTATAAGAAGAACGCGCTGCCCGGCCCCTGCGACATGCCCCACGCCGATGCGGCGGAAAGCGGCGAGGATGGCGGCGACAGCCCCGCCAACGCCCCCGCCATCAACTGAACGAATCCGGAGCTGCTGCGGAAACGGTGAAACGCCCCTCCGCAGCGGCTCTTTTTTGGAGGAAACGCTATGATCGCCAAAAACCAGACCTATGAGGTCCGTATCGAGGACATCACTCTGGAGGGCAGCGGCGTCTGCCGCATCGACGGCTTCGCCGTCTTTGTCCCCATGACCGCCCCCGGGGACCTGGCCCGGGTGAAGATCGTCAAGGTGCTGAAAAGCTACGGCTTCGGTATCGTGGAGGAGCTTCTGGAGCCCTCTCCCGACCGGGGGGCGGACCCTTGTGGCGGGTGCGGCGTGTTCCGGAGGTGCGGGGGCTGCGCCTTCCGGCACCTGACCTACAAGGCGGAGCTCCGGCTGAAGGAAAAGGCGGTCAGAGACGCCTTTCAGCGGCTGGGGGGATTTACGGAGGAGCCGCTGCCCATTTTGGGTGCGGAGCAGACCGATGGCTATCGGAACAAGGCCCAGTATCCCCTGGCGGTGATGTCCGACGGCGCCATCGCGGCGGGGTTTTACGCCCGGAACAGCCATCGGGTGGTCCCGGCGGAGAACTGCCCTCTGCAGCCGCCGGTCTTCGGGAAGATCCTGGGGGAGATACTGGAATTTCTCCGGGAGTACCGGTTGCCGGTCTACCGGGAGGAGACGGGACAGGGAATCTATCGCCACGTCTATCTTCGCCAGGCGCCCTCCACGGGAAAGGTGCTGGTGTGCCTGGTGGCAGTGAAAAAGAATCCGCCCCGCATCCGGGAGCTGGCGGAGAGGCTGGCGGAAAAGTTTCCCGAAACGGCGGGGGTCTGGGTCAATGTGAACCCGGAGCGGACCAACGTGATCCTGGGGAAGCACTGGCAGCACATCTGGGGCGAAAAGGAGCTGACCGACACCCTGCTGGGGTGGAGCTGGGGATTTCCCCGGCGTCCTTTTACCAGGTGAACAAGGCCCAGACTGAGCGGCTCTACCGGCTGGCCTTTGATTTCGGGGAGTTTTCCGGGGACGAGGAGCTGCTGGACCTGTATTGCGGCATCGGCTCCATCGGGCTGACGGCCTACCGGCAGATCGGGAGGCTTACCGGGGTTGAGGTGGTTCCCGAGGCGGTGGAGAATGCCCGGAAAAACGCCCGGCGCAACGGTATGGACCGCGCAGAGTTCTTCTGTGCGGATGCATCCGGGGCGGCCAAGCGGTTGGCAGAGCAGGGGCTGCGGCCCGGGGTTATCGTAGTGGACCCGCCCCGGAAAGGCTGCGGCCCGGAGGTCATCGAGGCCATTGGGGAGATGGCGCCGGAGAAGGTGCTGATGATCTCCTGCAATCCGTCCACTGCCGCCCGGGATTGCAAAGCCCTGTGTGGGATGGGGTATCGGTTGGTAAAGTACCAGCCTGTAGACCTATTCCCAAGGACCGGGCATGTCGAGACAGTTGTCTTGCTTTCCAAGGGCGAGGTCGACTCAAAAAAGATTCGGGTTGAGTTCTCTTTGGAAGATATGGATATGTCGGAGTTCCAAGATGGAGCAACCTATCCGCAGATTAAGGCGTATGTTTTGGAGCATTCCGGGTTAAAGGTGTCCAACCTCTATATCTCACAGATTAAGCGGAAATGTGGGATTGAAGTTGGCAAGAATTACAATCTGCCGAAATCCGAGGATTCCAGACAGCCACAGTGTCCGCCGGAAAAAGAGAAAGCAATCCGAGAAGCATTCAAATATTTTGGGATGATCTAACATCCCGCAAAATGGAGGTTTCTTATGGATAGATTGATTTCTTGTGAGTTTAACATGGATACCGCTTGTGTGGAACTGAAATTTTTAGATGGCAGCATGATTGCCATTGATACCATCGCCGTGGAGAATGAGGTTGCCGATAATATGTATCAGCGGTCAGAACTGGACTATCTGATCTACAATGATCCGATTGGATATGCTGATTTGATACTGAACGGTAATCCCGAAACCTATTTGAAAACTGTAACTGAATACAAACCGCTTGATAGCTAACCAACACTTTGCCCGTGGGAGAAATTCTGCGGGCAATTTTTTTGTATCTTTTCTGTGAACTCTATTGATTTTGGCTGTCTAATGTGGTAGACTATGTGCGAAGTCTAATGGTGTAGACAAGGAGGGCGTGAATATGGATTTTCCGAAGATTCACGAAAGTGAATATCGTTTTTGTTTGATTATGTGGGAGCATGAGCCGGTTACTGCTGTCGAGCTTGTAAAGCTGTGCCAGGATCAACTCGGATGGAAAAGGACTACGACTTATACCGTTATCAAGCGTCTTGGAGAGCGTGGTGTGCTGAAGAACGACAATGGCACTGTTACTTCTCTCGTTTCCAAAGATGAAGCCCAGGCGTGTGAGATCGATGAACTGGTTGAGAAGAAATTCGAGGGTTCTCTGCCTGCCTTTATCGCTGCTTTTACAAAGCATCAGGCTATGTCCGAAGATGAGCTTGATGAGGTACAGCGCATGATCGACCGCATCAGGAAAGGAGGTTCACAATGAACGAACTCTTTTTGAAAATTATCAACATGAGCATATCTGCAAGCTGGCTTATCCTGGCTGTGCTGATACTCAGGCTTGTTTTGAAGAAAGCTCCCAAGTGGGTCAATGTTCTGCTTTGGGGTATCGTGGCTGTCAGATTGATTTGCCCGCTCTCTTTTGAGAGCGCATTAAGCCTTATCCCAAGTTCAGAAACAATTCCGTTGGATATTGAAATGGCGGCCAAACCCACAATAGACAGCGGTGTTCCGGCGATCAATAGTGTGGTCAATCCTGTTCTATCCTCATTTGCCCCACCACAGCATGTATTGACGAGTGCAAACCCGCTTCAGATTTGGATTCCGATTTTGAATATTATCTGGTTGATTGGTGTCGGCGCCCTTCTCTTGTATACCGCAGTTAGTTATTGGCGCCTATGTCGTAAAGTGGATACCGCTGTTCGCTACAAGGGCAACATTTTCCAGAGTGAGAATGTAAGTTCTCCGTTTGTCCTGGGCATTATCAAACCGAGAATCTATCTCCCGTTCAACATGAATGGTCAGGATCTGGAGCACGTTGTTGCCCACGAACAGGCGCACATTCGCCGCAAAGACCATTGGTGGAAGCCTCTTGGTTTTCTCCTGCTGACGATTCATTGGTTCAATCCTTTGATGTGGTTGGCTTATGTACTTCTTTGCCGTGACATTGAGTTTGCCTGTGATGAAAAGGTCATCAAGGAACTTGGCAACGAACAGAGAGCCGACTATACACAGGCTCTTGTGGTCTGCAGCGTCAACCGTCGCATGATTGCGGCCTGCCCACTTGCCTTTGGTGAAGTTGGTGTTAAAGATCGTGTGAAGTCTGTGATGAATTATAAGAAACCTGCGTTCTGGATTATTATTCTGGCAGTCATTGCCTGTGTGATCGTTGCGGTCTGCTTTTTGACCAACCCGATGGGATTCCAATTCGATGAAGCAACACACACCATCGTTTCTGCAAATCATTTTGATATGCGAAATGCGGATGACGCGGTGGCTATTGAAATGAATCCCGCACAGATTAGTGAGTTGAGTTCTCGGCTGGCCGGGGTCAAGAACACGAAGAAGAGCGATGAATATGGTGGATTCACACCGGGATATCAAATCAGCGCACTCCTGGAGGATGGCACATATATCCGGATAAACGGTTATTCTCTCTCCGACAATGATATGGTAGATATCGAGTGGAACGGAGAACGGTATGTTGTATCCGACGGAGAGTTCCAAGATTATTTGAGTAGAATCTGTGTGGGAGGAGATGTCGCAGTTGCTGAACCTGTACCGTCTGTTACAAAATGGTTTGACTATCTTGAAACACCAGATGAGATGCAGTGGGGTGGTCGCCATGAGATTAATCTTCCAGAGTTCCCGGATGTGACTTTCCGTTGGACTTATGGAGAAATGATGGCTGTTACGGGTAACGAAATCACTTCGTTGTATACCGGGATGCCCATCTGGAACGCCTATTTCTGCGACCTCACCGGCGACGGCTTGCCTGAGTTGTGTTCTACAATCAGTTGGGGATCTGGCATGATTGATAACCGTGTCACCATCTATGACTATGCAAACGGAGCAAGCTATGAACTGTCTGATCGAGGATATTTCGATTTTACCCTCAGATTTAATGAAGCTGACGGATACCTCTATGTAGATAAAAAGAAATATAATACTGATGAACTGGTAGAAACTGGTCGATTGGTTTTCAAGAATAATTGTATTCAGATTGAAGGTTTTTCCAACGAAGCGCATCAGGTTTTCCAAGCTGAAATTCTGGAAGATCATAATGGTTATTATCTTGTGAAGCCTGTTGAAGGTAGCTGGGAACTGAATAGTGCAGACCGAATTGAAGTACCTATCAGAAATGCTCATCCATCACCAGAACCTGAAATCGGAGATGTGATTGAAATTGAATACTCCGGTGAAATCCTTGAAACTTATCCTGCACGAATTGCGGATGTTTATGGAATCAAGGTTATAAAGCAAACCGAAACATGGGACTTAATCCCTATGGTTATGGTGAACGGGACACTGTATCTTGATACTGGCCATGAAAGCAAAATAGAAGCAAGATGTGGTGTTATGGATGGAGAAATCACATCCCAGGTTGATGGAAATAAACAGCCCAGCGTTGACGATCAATCCAATTTTGGTACAGGATATGGTTATCAATACGGGGCAACTGAGGGAACCATTGAACTCTTTATGAATGGCAAGTGGTGGATCTTCGCTACCGAAGAAGCACGCCAGGCAATTCTGTTTCCATCTACAGAGAATGAACCTTCAAAGTTTTATCTGACCATTGGTTCTGAAGGTGTTAAGAGCATCAAGCTTTCAATGCCAAATTCCAGTGGCGGCTTTGAAAATGCAGATGGTTCTCTGCTCAAGAAAGGCGAACGCATCTGGCTCGAAAACCTCGATGGCTACACTGATCTGCGAGGATTAACAATAACTGCCCTGGGTGAAAACGGAGAAATCATCTGGACAGCATCAATTCCAGATGAAGAAGAAAACAAAGGATTTACCCATCTGGTAAATGATGATTGGGAAATCACAAATATCGAATAATTAGTTCCCAGCAAATAAACCGCTGCAATTCTCATTCCAAAGTGGGATGGATGTTGTAGCGGTTTTTCTTTTTATGGTTCAAATGCCACCATTGTTTCCTTTGGTAGTTTCTCATTTTCACAGTTCAGAAGATAGGCTACGGCCTTGTTCGCAAAGCGGTTGGTTTTTATCGTATCCCAATCGGCAAGATGGATGATCTCTGCTGTGCTGCTTTCAAAATCAAATGAAATCTTACCCCATTCGCCGTCGCAGTCTGCCTGGTATTCGTAGATTGCGGCGGCGATTTTCTTTTTTCGTCTGGTTTTGGATTTCTGTTTTAGCCGGACTGCATGGATTGCGCCCTCGGCAACCAACAATTCCGTCAACTTGTCCACTGCTTTTCGGTAGGCTCGTTCTGCACCGCTGGCTGTACTGCCCTCAAACATAACCGCCAGTTCTTCAAAGGTGGGGCGGTCTTTCCATGAGCTGACACGCCCACAGGTCATGCAAATTGCTAACCGTTTTTCGAGCAAGGTCTGTTCCCGGTAATTCAGTTTCTCAAATGCCCGCTGCACCTTTTCTGCCTGTATGCCGTTCCAGAGGATGTCGGTATAGTTCCAGCTATCGTCAAGGGCAACATCTTCGCCTGTTTCCTCGCCGTCCTCGTCTGTCACATAGAATGGCTGCTGATTGCGGATGCCACGGACAACTTTCAGATATTCTTCCGCAAGGGCAAGATCGCAGTTGTACTTCTTTGCAAATTCACCGACTGCATCTTTGGTGTTATGGTACAGCCATGCCATTGAACGTATCATTTTGTAATTGGTTAGGGAGGATACCGACCATTTTTCTTCGCCCATGCGGAAACGGAGCATAGCGTCCCGGATGAACGGGAAAATGTAGGTGGCATACTCTGTACCCTTGGCGGGATCATAGTCCATCAGCTTTTGGAGCATCTGCTCCCGGCAGGAGAGTTTTATATCCAGAAAACGTTCTGTGTCGTACAGATCGCCGCCATCCACACCGAGAAAGGCTTTGATGCGCTTGTTGAGCTGCGGCTCGTAGTGGTGCAGAAAGAACGAGAAATACATCAGGTTCTTTTCCTGCAAGGCAGACAGGATATATTCATTCAGACTGCCCACCGCTGGCGGTTCCGGTTCCAGTTGGAAGATGCGCTCTGCCACATAGGGGATGATGCCGTCACCGTGTGGATTAACTTGGTGCTTCGGTATGTATCCGGTCATGTTCCACGAAAAATCATTTAGCATAGCGCACCTCCCTTCTAAGTAATCAGCGGGAATAATTAACCATAATTCCAAGTTTGTCTTGCAGCATTTATATTATCCAGAAGAACAGATGCAGGATTTGCCTCGTAATAGTACGTGCTCATATCCAAAATGCCTTCTTCCATTTCACCCCACTCTGCTGTGCGAGAAACAAAGATTCTATTATATACACACCAATCGCATGTGGTGGTGAAAGCAGCAATATCTGCAAAGTCTTTTGGAAATACAATTCTTCTTCCATTTGATGTTGGCTTAAGATAGTTCTCCATTATTTCTTTGAAATTCTTCAGATCATAATCCGTAGCGTTTTCCAAAGCTTTACAGACAATCAATTCTTCGTGCGTGAATTCTGTAAGTGTTTCTAAATGGTTTGCAAGAATTAGACCATAAATAACGCAAACCTTTGGGCATTCTGCATTTACGGTTTGTTTGAACAGATTGGCTACGATAATAGCCTTTTCCGGGCTGGAGTTTACATAGTTGTAAAGCTCGTTCAATCTTCTTTCGAGATTAAAGCCAGATGCAAGACCGTTCAGTAGATGGCCGAGTTTGAAGGTATTGTATTCAGATAGAAGATCATTTCCTATTCCGCCTACAATTCCCGCAACTGGGTTTACTACGCCCAACACACCAATAGAGCCAGAACGGATTATTTTGGTCATAGGATTGTCCATAACCCGGCTAAGCGCATTCCCAATATCAGTTAAATCATATTTCTGTGCCATTACATATTCCTCATTTCGTCCGTAATTTTGCTTCTTTCTTCAAAGCAGCCTGTCCCATCTCTTTTTCGTAATCACCTTTGGCATAGGCGACATTGCTCAGCGCTCGAAGCATTTTATCCTTTGCCAGCTTTTTCATAACCTCTGCAAGATCAGCGTCCAGAGTACCACGCTTCACATAGCGGTTTATGGTGTTCAGCCGTTTCTCATAAATCTGTTTCACCGGATGATCGTCCGCAAGCTCCCGTTGTTCTCTGCCTTTCAGGTTGCCGATCTGTCGGCAAGTGCGGTGCAGCTTGTCCCCCGGTGCATAGCCGCCGCAGTATTTGGTGTGCCTTGCGTTGGTGGTGAGGAACCACTTGCCGCAGATTTTGCATTTTTTCGGGGCATGACCAACACATAAGCCCTCAAAAAGATCAGACCGGAACATCCCTACAAAGGATACATAGTGCATCCGCTTGACCAGCTTCGCAACTTTTTCGCCGGGACGGATGACCGATATATACTGAACGGAATTATTCAAAGTAGACATCCAGGCATTGCCCTCCGTGATAGAGAACTCCGGCGGAAAATAGTCGCCGAACATTTTTGCAAAACCCTCTGCGGTGCGTTCTGCTTCATTGCCGTCTGATTTTTCTGCAAAATCAAGCATGGCCGTTTGGTATTCCCCAAGGGAGTATGCCAGATGCCCGAAAACTGCGGTATAGCGTTGGAGCATCATCGCATCGGCAAAGTTCTGGATTTCTTCAAATTGCAAAGAATTGGTTGCGGCTTTTATGGCAAACTCCACATATTTCAGCGCATTGTCCACAGTAAAGACTTTTTCAATCCGTTCTCTGTGCTTTGAGATATTCATATAGGAGAACGGCGGTGTTTGACTGAGAATATCAAGCATCGTCAGAGCAGCTTCCGTTGCAATAGGACAGAGTGCAGAAGCATCCTGTCCGGCGTTTAATATTCCAAGCAGCAGATTGATTTTCTCGCATTGCTCGTTCATCTTTGCGATGGTATCCGCAGGGACATTCAGCGCATCACAGGCAAGAGCGCCGACAGGAAGTGTTTTTCCCTCATATATGACCGTATCCTGCCAAAAATCCAATGTCATCAGTTCTTGGTTCATGCTTGCCCCTCCTGTCCTGTTTTTCATTTTCTTAATTCTATCATGCTAATGTAAAGAAATCTACATCTATCCATAAGTTGTCCTGTTTTTTGAAACGGGGTTGTCCTCCGATTAGCCTGTTTTTTGAAAAATCCGGCATAACCATAGTAGAAGGAGCCAAACCCCTGCCAATCACGGCGGGTGTTTCGTGCTTTCTAAATACTATGAACGGAGGTTTTTCTATGACAATCTATGAAATCATCAAGGCGGCAATCAGCGTAAAGCAAGCCGCAAAACACTACGGGCTGAATGTCAACCGCAATGGTATGGCTTGCTGCCCGTTCCACAACGACAGGCATCCGAGCTTGAAGCTGAACGAGGATTATTTCTTCTGCTTCGGCTGCGGAGCCAAGGGGGATGTAATCGACCTTGTGGCAAGACTGTTCGATCTGAGCAGTTATGAAGCAGCGCAAAAGCTGGCTGCGGACTTCGGGCTTGACCCGAAACCGCCCACTGCCGCAGCTATGGTCAAGCCAAAGCGTCCCTATATCCGTCAGTTCCGGGAGAATGAAATGCTGTGTTTCCGGGTGCTGACGGATTATCTGCATCTGCTGGAAGATTG
>OIXH01002355.1_pt1 | contig 18924 bp, 13 predicted proteins | sample 1587741 | NCBI WGS metagenome assembly OIXH01 (sample SAMEA3888916, study PRJEB22519) | human gut metagenome | biome: human gut; feature: human-associated habitat; material: faeces | place: Denmark | collected 2011 | reverse complement strand
GCTATATAAAGTTCCAAATCTGCCGAACGATTTCAAGAAAAAGGGCGGCTACCTCCGCTCAATCGAACTCTCCCGCGAGTATAACTTGTACCGTCAGAATTACTGCGGGTGCGTGTTCTCCAAGAAAAACGAAAACGCCGAGTGAGCAGCTCGGTGTTTTTTTCTGTTATAAACCAACAGGCTTGCCGCTAAAAATTTCGTCTGTATCGGGAACTTCCGTCCAGTTATCGATTTTTCCGAAATACACCTCCGCACCCTCCGGAAAATGCTTATTCCCCACAGTGTGCTCAAACGTTGGGTGGAAATGCCGCTCCACTCGAAGCTCTGTATCCGTTTCCACCGCAAGCAAATATGCGGGTATCGTGAGCTTTATCACATATGCACAGACAGGGTTGTCGTATATCGGCTGTTTTTCATCGACGCGCATTGCGAAGCAATGCTCCATACTGTTGTTGTACGCGATATTTTCATGGCTTAAAACCGTCCGCCAATACTTCTCCGCGCGTATCTCTTTAAACTCATCAAACAACTCAAAGAACTTGAAAAGAGCCTTTTCCTCATCGCCGCCGCATTTCCACAGAATATGATTTCGCCAGCCCGCGGTGTCCGATAGATCAAACAAAAATCCCGTGTACTCGTGCATAAAATAAAAATCAAGCGGAAACAAAGTGTCCGCTTTGTCGTTTCCGATTTCTTGCAGAGCAAAGCGGCAGCCGTTTAAAAAGTGTTGCAACGCGGTAACGCTGTTGCTGCCAAGCCACATTCCGGGACGTGTTCGTATCCTCTCAATAAACTCGTATTCTTTCGGCACGTTCATTTTTTCTCCTTTAACGCTTCAAAAAAGTTGTCCTGCCACTTTTTCGAGTATGGCTTTACAAAACATTTCTTGTATGACTTCCAATCGGCTTTGGGCGAGGCTGCTATTTCGGGGATCGCGTGAATCGCGTCCGCAAGGTCGCAGGCGTGTTCGATTTCGCCCTGTCGGATAAGCGTTTCGATTTTGTCACAAGCGGCGGCAAGCACGGTTTGTAATTTTGCAAAGTCCTCGGGCAATGCATCGTTTATCGCACGTACTTTCGGCAAACATTCGAGCGCGGTTTTTCCGTCGTTATTCAACAGAGCGCTCCGCAGAGCCGTCAAATCGTCCGACAGTTCTTCTATCCGCGGACAGGTAACGCCCTTGCCGAAATGCTTTTCAAGAAGTCTGTCAAACTCGCCATCGGAGTACTTCGCGGAGTAGGTCTCACGCTGCTTGGTCAAGTCCGCGCCGAATTTGATTATGCATTCGGGAACAGCCGTAACCGCATTAAACAGCGCGCTCATACGCTCAAACTCGCCGCTCTTCGCGAGCTTCTCGCAGAGCGTGAGACCGTCCGTTATAAATTTATCCCACCTGTTCGGAAAACGGTTGTGCAGGGTTTTCATCTCTCGGAGACGTTTCAGCGATTCGGCGGTCATTTGCTTTTCGTTCATTTGGCTTTCCTTTCAGCATTTTGGCGGCGCTAAGCGGGGGCTTTTCCTTACGCCCCCGCTCGGGTCGCGCCTTTGGCGTTCCCCTCGGGGACATTCGGAAAAGCCGCGGCTGTGCCCTCAAAAACGCCGCGCTGTCGCGCCGCTGTGAGAGGAAACGTAGACGATCCGGGGAAGGCGTTTTTTCGGGCACAACTCATGCGTGGTCGGGGGAAGTGAGTTAAACGGGAACGACGGTCTCCTGCAGGATGCGCTGAATGATATCCTCGGAGGAAACGAACGCGGTCTGTCCCGCCGCGAGAATAACGCGGTGAGAAAGAACGGGGATCGCCATAGTTTTTACGTCGTCGGGAGTGGCAAAGGCGCGGTCGTTGATGACCGCCATCGCCTGAGCCGCCTTGTAAAGCGCGATAGAGGCGCGCGGCGACGCGCCGAGCTTAACCTCCTGACGAGTGCGTGTTGCTCCCACGATCATCAGAATGTACGCCTTAACTTGTTCGGAAACATTTACATTGCCAGCCTGCTCACGGAGTGCCATTACATCATTGAGTGTCATAACGGGCTGTACCGCCATTTTCTGCGGCATTTTTTCGAGCATTTGCAGCTCTGCTTTGCGGTCGGGGTAGCCTATCGACAGGCGCATTAAAAAGCGGTCGAGCTGCGCTTCGGGAAGATGATAGGTGCCGTAGGTCTCAATAGGGTTTTGGGTCGCCAAAGTCATAAACGGCACGGGCAGCTTGTGAGTAATTCCGTCGACTGATATTTGTAGCTCCTCCATCGCTTCAAGCAGTGAAGACTGTACCTTGGGCGAGGTGCGGTTTATCTCGTCTGCCAACAGGAAGTTGCACATAGCCGCTCCTGCGCGGTAAGATGTTTCGCCGGTTCGCTGATCAATCACCGTATAGCCGATAACGTCCGATGGCATAAGGTCGGGCGTGAACTGTATGCGCCCGAACGTTCCCGAAACGGACTTCGCGAGGGTCTCGGCAAGCAGCGTTTTTCCCACGCCCGGCACGTCCTCAATAAGAACGTGTCCGCCCGCTATCATAGCGCATATGATCTTTTCGATAACGTCGCGCTTACCAAGGATAACGGTTTCAATGTTGTTTACAAGCTGTTCGATTTTAGTGTTCATTTTTAAATATTCCTTTCGGTGGAGTTAAAATAAAAAAGCTGTCGCATAAAGAGATCGGTGAGTTCCGTTCATTTGGGATTATTTCTCTTGAGCAGTAGCTCGTAGGTGAGAATATGAATGCTCAGCGTAATAGTAAAAATGACCGTCACGAACAGCCACAGCGCAATCCGAAGGATCGACAAGGAGGTCTGCTCGGCGGGGGCGTATATAAGATTTACCGCGATCGAGGCGGCAGTGGAGGGGATGCAAAAGCACGTTATAAATACTATCATACCGACGTTGTATTTTTTCTTGAAGGAAACGTACAAATATCTGAAAGGATAGGCGATCAGAAAAGTAAATATTCCCAATACCATATACAGCGCCCATTCGCCGTTTGCCGGCAGCATAATTGTTGCTATTAAGGAAACGAACATCATAAACAGCGTCAGCAGCGTCATTCCCGCCGCTCCGCCCAGCGTAAGAAGCAATAAAGCAGGAGCTTTTTTCATGATTTAAGCCTTTCTTGTAAGCCGATATTTATGCGGCTTTCCGCAGAATATACGGAAAGAATGGAGCATATACGGTTTATCAAATATATTATAGCACTTTTTACCGTATCATGTCAAGTCAATCATCACTGATATTTAAATAATTATAAAATGTTATTTTAGCGCATTTTTCCGATATTTTGCGCTTCGCTTATAATCGAATTGCCTTTAGAGCAATTTGAGGGAAAATGTGCCGGCAAAAAGATTTCGTCAAGCCCGCGGAGCACAGACGAAAGCCTTTGCGCCAATGAAAAAACCTCGGCAAAGCCGAGGTTTTTTCATTGGGACATCGTTACCGAAAAGATTTTCTTTTTGGTTCTTTATCAATTTATTTTGCGGTCAAAGTGCGGACAAAAACCCAAGCCAAAACGCTTTACAATAACATATATGTTAATTTATACGTTGACACGGGTGAGTATTATTGTTTAATTTGTTTGGCAACGTATCCGCAGATAATATCCGCGCTTTGCTCAATTCCGATGGAGCTGTCAACGAGCAAGTCGTAATTATGCCGCTCTCCCCAGTTTGAGCCTGAGATGTTTTTGTAGTAAGAGGCTCTTGCCTCATCGGAGTGGCGTATGTTGTCTTTGGCTTGCTTGAGGTTATCGCCGTACACTTCCATAACGCGTCTGATTTTATGTTCCTCATCGGCGTAAACAAAAATTCTCACTACGTTTTCGTAATTGCGCAATACATAGTCCGCTGCTCTGCCGACGATCACACAGCTGCCGTTGTCGGCGATCCTGCGTATAACCTTGTCTTGCGCCGTTATCGCCTGCCGAACGACCTCGGTGCTTAAATAAAGACTGTGGAACAGCTCGGGCGCATTTGCGTTGATATCGGAAATGAACTCCTTATCAAGTCCGCTCTCCTGTGCGGCAAGCGCGGTCATTTCCTTGTAGTAGAACGGTATTCCGAGCCGTTCGGATATCAGCTTTCCGATTTGTTTTCCCGACGAGCCGTGCTCACGCGCGATTGTGATTATCACGCCCTTTTTGGATGGTTTAAGCGCGGCGTGCATACTGTCGGCGGAAGGCTTATTCTTGAGCGTTTTCATAAATGTTACAGTTAGCAACACGGCAATGATCATCGCAATAAAATCGGCACAAGGAGCTGCAAACAAGATCCCTTTAATACCAAAAAACAACGGCAGGATAATTATCAGCGGAATAAAGCAAATGATGTCGCGGATCATCGACGCGATGACCGCGCGTATAGGCTTTCCTACTGCCTGAAAAAATATTGAGGTCATTTTGACAGTGCAGGTGAACGTGACCAAACAAAGAAAAATGCGGAACGTAAGCGCTCCAAATTCCCAATAATCATCGGGATTGGGAATGTTGGTAGGCGTGCCAAACATCCCGACGACGACATTCGGCGCAAGTTCGAACAACAGCGTTGAAGCCAGTCCGATAAAAACGGTACAAATCAATATTTTACGGTACAATTCTTTTACGCGAGGAAATTTTTTCGCGCCCATATTGTAGCTGATAACAGGCTGACAGCCAAGCACTATTCCCACAACAAGATTGATAACAACAGTAAACACCTTGCTCTCGATCCCGATTATTGCAATAGGTATATCGACGCCGTATTTCGATATTGCTCCGTATTTTGCCAGCATAATATTGCAGACCAGCGAGATGATAACGATTGTCATCTGTGTTATGAAGGATGACGCTCCAAGCTGTAGGGCTCCCGAAAAAGAGCGGTCGGGGATAAAGCTGATTGCTTTCAGCTTAAAGGTTTTCGTGCGGAAGAAATAGATCAGCGTTATTGCAAAAGACACGGTTTGTCCCGTAACGGTGGCAAGCGCCGCTCCGAACATTCCCCACTTTGTTCCGAAAATAAAAACGGGGTCGAGAATGATATTGGTGACTGCTCCCGTAAGCATCGAAGCCATAGACCATGTGGGATTTCCGTCCGCACGGATAACAGCATTCATCATATTGGACAGCATGAACAGGAGAAAGAACGCTAGTATCAGGTTGAAATACTCTACCGCATAGTCAATGCTGTTTTCAGACGCGCCGAACAGCGTCAATATCTGCGTTTTCAGCGGATAGAAAACGATCATCAAGATCACGCTGCATATCAGCGTGACGGTGATTCCCGTACCGATCGCCTTGTGAGCGTTTTGTGAATCGTTTCGTCCCTGACAGATGTTTAGATAAGCCGCGCAACCGTCGCCGAAGCACCAAGCAAAGGCCTGCGCGATAATGAAAATAGGAAATACGACGCCTGTCGCGGCATTGCCAAGCGTACTAAGCTCGCTGTTGCCGATAAATATCTGATCGACAATATTGTAAAGTGCGCTGACCAAAAGCGAAAGAACACAGGGAATTGAAAATTTTATCATCAGCTTTGATATTTTTTCGGTTCCCAAAAAGTTGCTGTTTTCCATTGAATAAAGCCTCCTGTAAGCATAATATCGGAGTCTTTATCTGAGGAAAGCTACCTGAAAACTGCGCCGAAAAAACAAAGAGCGCAGAATCGTCGTGATTCTACGCTCTTTTGGCTGTTCGACTATAATTATTTTAACATATTTTTTTGAATTTGTCAAGTGAAAAAGAGGAGATTTCTCAAATAATTCAGTTTTGTGCATAAATATTCTTTTCTTAATAACATTCTTCAATAAAACCAAAATCACTAACCGAAATTGCCGTTTTATTATTATTTTATTGTTTTCAAAAAGATTATAAGTCGAGCCGTCTATCAAAGTGGAACAAGACTGAGCACATTGCGCAGTTTTGCGCGGAGCGCGAAATGTCGGGTTATGCCCGACAAGCGCAACGCCGTAAATACAAATCCCCCTTGCTTTTGCAAGGGGGATTTGTATTTACGGGTGGTTGGGATAGTTGGATTCGAACCAACGGAATGACAGAGTCAAAGTCTGTTGCCTTACCACTTGGCTATATCCCAGTAGTTGTTGGTTTTATAGTGATTAGTTGTTAGTTTTCGGCGGGTTGGCGGCGGTCTGCGAAACTAATAACTAACAACTATTCGCTATTAAACTAATCGGGCACAGGTATAGAGCCTATGCCCGATTTTTTGTGGGGTGGGTAAGGGGAATCGAACCCATGATCTCCGGGACCACAATCCGGCGCTTTAACCTACTAAGCTATACCCACCGTATTACGGTTTTTATTCGCCGCGGTAAAAATGTTTACGCTGTATTCCGAAAGCAAACTGGTGTGAACACATTGTGCGGTTCCGCGCGTGGCGCGGAATTGCGGAGAAAGTCCGCAAAGTGCAATGTGTTAAGGTTGAGAATTTGCAAAGCAAATTCTCAATACTGGCACGCCATGAAGGATTCGAACCTTCGACCTACCGCTTAGAAGGCGGTTGCTCTATCCAGCTGAGCTAATGGCGCGAATTTAGAAAGCCCGAAGCCCGTAAAAACTACCGCCAAAGGCGGCGATACTATTTCGAGAGATGGAGCGGGTGATGGGAATCGAACCCACGTGGCCAGCTTGGAAGGCTGGAATTCTACCATTGAACTACACCCGCAAAATCAGTACTTATATATTATATCACTTTTGTTTTTGATTGTCAAGGGGTTTTTTAGATTTTTTTGCTTTTGCGCGATACGTCCGTGTGGCTTGCGGGAGTTACTGTTATGGTTTTATTATGAACGCAAATTTGCCAAGCGATCTCTGCCGATAATATGTCAAACAAAAATGCACAAAAAGGCACCGCTTTATACGGCGTTTTTTGTTGATTTGGCACTTGATTTTTTTCTCAAATGGTGTATAATATAATTATGGATTAGCACTCTCTTGTCTAGAGTGCTAAAAAGAAACAAGGGGGCATTTTAAATGAGTGAAACAAAAGAATTCAAAGCGGAAAGCAAGCGTTTGCTTGAAATGATGATCAATTCCATTTACACGCACAAGGAAATATTCCTGCGTGAGCTTATCTCAAACGCTTCGGACGCAATGGACAAACTCTACTTCAAGACAATGAGCGGCGAGGGAGAGGCTGTCTCACGTTCGGATATGCAGATAACGCTTGAAGCGAACAAGGACGACCGCAAGCTGGTGATCTCCGATAACGGTATCGGAATGACAAAGGAGGAGCTGGAAAACAACCTCGGTACTATCGCGCAGAGCGGCTCTTTCGCGTTCAAGAACGAAAATGAAAAAACCGAGGACGTTGACATAATCGGACAGTTCGGCGTGGGCTTTTACAGCGCGTTTATGGTCGCAAAGAAAGTCACTGTTATTTCTAAGGCTTATGGCAGCGACACCGCTTATATGTGGACGAGCGAGGGCGCGGACGGCTACACGATTGCCGAGGCTGAAAAGGATTCGCACGGCACAACGATAACGCTCGACATCAAAGACAATACCGACGATGAGAATTACGATGAGTATCTTACTCCATATAAAATAAGAGAGCTTGTCAAGAAATACTCGGATTACATCAGATACCCTATCAGAATGGACGTAGAGCACGAAAAGCTGAAAGAGGGCACGGGAGTTGACGGCAAAGAACCCGAGTACGATAAGGAGATAGTCACCGAAACGCTCAATTCGCAGATACCGATCTGGAAGAAAGCGAAATCCGAGCTTAAGGACGAGGACTACAATCAGTTCTATAAAGACAAGTTCCACGACTACACCGACCCGCTGCTGCATATTCACTCCAAAACCGAGGGCACGGCGACCTATTCCGCGCTGCTCTACATTCCCGAAAAAGCGCCCTACGACTACTACTCCAAGAACTATGAAAAGGGCTTGCAGCTTTATTCAAGCGGCGTTATGATAATGGAGAAGTGCGCCGACCTGCTGCCGGATTACTTCAGCTTTGTGAAAGGTCTTGTCGACAGCGAGGACTTGTCGCTGAACATCTCGCGCGAAATGCTCCAGCATGACCGTCAGCTGAAAATAATCGCAAAGGCTATCGAGAAGTCAATAAAGAACGAGCTTAAAAAGCTGCAAAAGAATGATCGCGAAAAATACGAGAAGTTCTTTGAGGCGTTCGGCACGCAGATAAAGTACGGCATTTATGAAAGCTACGGAATGAACAAGAACGAGCTTCAAGATCTGCTGATGTTCAAGTCGTCGAACGGTGCTATGACTACGCTTGAAGAATATGTTTCGCGTATGAAAGATGATCAGAAGTACATCTATTTTGCAAGTGGTTCCTCCGTTTCCCGCATAGAGAGCCTGCCGCAGACCGAGCTTGTGCGCGACAAGGGTTATGAGATACTTTACCTCACCGACCACGTTGACGAATTCTGCTTGCAGATGATGCACGCTTACGATAAAAAAACCGACGGCTCGGACGAGACAACGCCCATAGAGTACAAATCCGTCAGCGCCGATGATCTTGGGCTGGAGACCGAGGAGGAAAAGGAAGAGATCAAAAAAGAGGAAGAGGACAACAAGGATATGTTCGAGTTCCTCACAGAAAAGCTCGGCGGCAAGGTAAAGGCGGTAAAGCTCTCGCAGCGTTTGAAGAAACACCCCGTGTGCATTACAAGCGAGGGAATGCTCTCCGTGGAAATGGAGAAGGTGCTCTCCGCAATGCCGGATGCTCAGGGCGCGAAAGCCGAGAAAGTTCTCGAGATAAACCCGAACCACGCTATCTTCGGCAAGCTGAAGTCGCTTTATGAAACCGACAAGGATAAGGCGGGCGAGTACGCCGACCTGCTTTACGATCAGGCGCTTCTTATCGAGGGTATGCCGATAGAGAACCCAGTCGATTTCGCGAACAAGCTGTGCGAGATCATGGCGCAGTAATTACAAAATCTCCCGCTTGAAAAATCAAGCGGGAGAATTTTTGTTTGATTTATAATCAAAACATCAGTCGATCAGTCGGCACTTTTAGTCTGTCGGTTTAAGGTTTTTTAGAATGTCCCGGCGACTGCTCCATTCTTTATATGATTCCCTAAGCACGGAATCCTCAAAATATATCGAATATTCCCAATCGATAGGATTGGTAAGATCGAATTCGTGACTTCCCATACCTACGGTATGGTAGAAATCATCCGCCTTTTGGAACTCTGCTTCCGTAACCTCTTTGTCGCCTATCCAATACACACAATGGTCTTTGGTGTGGGTGTGGTAGTCGTCGCTGTCCCAGATCACATCGTAATGCATAAGTCTTTCGGTTGAGAAGCTGTTGTTTTCAACGTTTATCTTGTTAAGGCTCACTCTACTGATCCATGAGGCGAATTCGTGTCCGTCGTGTATCGACGATCCCTCCACTCCGAGATAATACCAGTATCGCTCTCCGTCCCTGTCATAAAGATTTAGCAATTCGGGATCGCAAAGACCGTTTTCGGTTTCAAACGAGCCGAGATACTCACAGTTCTTGTCGTAAACGAACACGCCTTTCATATTCGAGAAATTGAACAGGGATATAAGAAGCTCCGTTTCCCCGTCGCCGTTGATGTCATACTCTCCCGAATGCCACATACCGGGCGTGAGCAGCTCCTCCAGCTCGAGTTTTCCGTTGCGCGTAAGAGCGTCATTTTCGCACTTCGCTATTTCGGCTTTGGTGAATTCGCAGAACGCTTCCGTTATATCATCAGGGAAATCGCGTATTCTTACGATGAAGCTCTGCTCCCCGCTGCCGATATATTCATCGTTCTCATAGGAACCCTCGGTAAAATGATTATTAGCCCGGTTGTCGGTCACTCGCATCAAATACTTTTCGTCGCTGACCGTGTTCTCCTCTTCGCTGTAGGAAACGAAGCGTATCCCGTCGTACAAGCCGTCCTCATCGTCGTGTGAGAAGCAGTAATAATATTGATCACCGGAGCCGTCGCGCTCGTCTTTGCGTATCTTGTTCAGATTGATAAAGTCGCCGCCTTTGCCAAACGCGCCGAGATCGCGAATATCGCCGCCGTTTACTTTCTTGAAAACGCGCACGCCGACGTCTTTCACAGTCTTACCGTCCGTCTGCGGACAAACGAGATATTCGTCCTCGCCGTCGAAATCGACGTCAAGCCTGCTTGTCTGCCACGTTGTTTCGCCTTGCGTGGGTAATTGGCTTTCGTCCGAAACGATATTTTTACACTGCTTAATAAACTCCTCGTCCGAAACGGCGGGAGAAACGCCGCCGCTTACCGAAACGCTCGTATCGGCGGGGGTTACAGACGCTTTTTTTGCGCCGTTCATGTTCGCGGTAACGATCCCCGCCCCCGCGATCACCGCCAGACACGCCGCAACGGGCGCGATTATCCTCATCGGCGAGCGCTTGGTGTTTCCAGCGTAAGCCTTTATGGGGGATCTCTCGTCGAGATCGTCCGAGATCGTTTCCTCGATGAACCTGTCGTCAACCTTCAATTCCGTGATCAAATCAAATAGTTCTTCATTTTTCATAAACTGTAACCCTCCTTGTCGAGATGTTTTCTGATTTGTTTTTTGGTGCGGTAAAGAGTTGCGGAAACGGCTTTTTTCTTAAGTCCCAGTCGATTTGCGATGTCGGGAATGCTTTCAAAGCAGAAGAACCGCAGCACAAAGACCGTGCGGTTGACCTCGGGCAAAGTTTCCAGATACCGGTTGATCTCGGCGATGATCTCGCGGTGCTCAGCTATACGCTCGACGTTCGTGCTGCTCGGTATCAGTTCGGCGAAGTCTTCAAGAACCAAAGGCACCGAACCTTTCCCGCGCTTCTCCGCCGTTCCGCGCCGATAGCACAAAAGCGCGTAGTTTCGCGTCAGCGTTGCAAGATATGCGGAGAGTATCTGCGGCTGATCGGGCGGGATATTTTCCCATGCTTTCAGGAGCGTTTCGTTGACACATTCCAGAGCTTCCTGTTCGTCGCCGAGAATGTTGCGCGCTATCTTTTGGCAGTATCTTCCGTATGCGGTCTGCGTTTCTCTGATCGCGCGTTCGTCGCGTTGGTTGTATAGCTCTATTATTTCGCTGTCGGTCATGTCGTTTCCTCCTTTCATACATATTGACACAAAACAAACGCAAATATCACTCGCTTATATTAAAAAATTCAAAAATATTCAAGCTGTCATGAAAAATTTATCCCCGAGGTTGCTCGAGGGAATTTTATTACGCCCCAAAAGACTTTTCTACAAACTTAAATCCCGTGCGAACATCACACGGGATCATTTTACTATATTTTTCAGAAATGCGGTGAGTACTTTCTGCTGCTTTTCGGAAAGTCGGCGAAGCTCGAAATACAACTTGGGGTCGATACCGATATCGGCGGCGGTGATAGTCTCGGAAGTTCGACCGTTTGGGGGAGTGTCGAAATCGTCTGTCATACCTGATAAATAATCAAGGCTGACCTTGTAGAACTTGGCAAAGAACATCGCCGTATCTAGCGGCATAACGCGCTCGCCGTTTTCGTAGCGCTCATAGCTTTTCTTGGATATATAGGCGGCTTTGGCGCATACATCCTGTGTAAGCAAATTGGCTTCTCTTAACATTCTTAATCTGTTCATAAACGCACCTCTTTAAAATATTATAACAAAAATAGACCAAATGGTCTTGGCAAATTGGAACTTTTGGGATATAATATATTATAGACCGTATGGTCTATGTATATTATGTCCTAAACGGACAGGAAAGTGAAGGAGAAATTATGAAAAATTTTAAGAAAATATCAGCCACGGCTTTGGCGATGTTGGCGGTTTCCGCATCTTTGGCTGGCGCGGCGGATAACGCGCTTTCGGTTACGGCAAGCGCAGATGACGTAAAGTATAATGAAGGCGATTTTAACTATTCTGTGAATGAGGACGGAGAGACAGTCACAGTGCGCGGGTATGTTGGCAAAGATACCGAGGCTGTTATTCCTTCGACATTGGGCGGCAAGAAGGTCACAGAAATAGGCTATTCTGCTTTTGGGGGTCACTACACATACAGCTCATCACTTGAAAGCGTTGTTATCCCCGAAGGTGTAACGGTAATAAATGAGATGGCTTTCGACCGCTCCCCCGGTATTAAAAATATTACATTGCCCAATAGCTTGACAACAATAGGTAAGAAGGCTTTCGCTGAAACATCACTTACAGATGTTACAATACCCGACAACGTGACAACGATAGGCGATGACATTTTCTGCGCATGTTCGTCGATAGCATCGATTACCGTTGGCGAAAACAATAAGAACTTCCGATCAATTGACGGTATATTGTTTAACAGTGATATGACCGAGCTGATTTGTTATCCTTATGCAAAGGAAAACGAATCGTATGAAATACCAGACGGTGTAACAACGATACGCACCGGAGCTGTAAGCTGCATGTCGCTTAAAAGCATTACAATGCCGAAAAGTGTGACAACAGTATGTTCGGAGGGTTTCGCCGGCAGCATTTCACTTGAGACGGTTAATTACGGCGGCAGCAAATCCGATTGGGAAGCAATAAGAATAGATGATTATTATAATGATTGTTTAACAGACACCAAAATAATATGCACCGATGGCGTTTTCAACGAAAGTGAGCCTGCAACGAGCGCCCCCGCCGAAAGCACTGTAGTTCCCGGCGACACAGGCGCTGACGAGGACAAGCAGGAAACGATATCCGCAACTCTCAAAAGCGTTGACAGCGAAAACGGTCTTTCGGGCGAACAGCTTGAAAAGCAGCTTTTCGGCGACAGCGGCTGGACTTGGCAGCAGGTCGAGAAGATAGAGTTTGCCTCGGATAAATTGTTCTCTGTTCAGTACACCGCCGCTGACGGCACAAATAAAACGCTCGGCGAACAGACCGCCGCAAGAGCGGAGGACGACGGTATATGGAACACCGAATGGACCTTCGACACCTCGCTGATGTCGAAAGACAAGCCCTTTGTAAAGCTTATCGCCAAGGACGGTACAGCCGATATCACGGCGAAATTATACATCAAAAAGGACGCCGAAAAGCCCTCGAACAGCGACCAAAAATCGACCGGTATCGCTCTGGCAACAGCGCCCGCTGTTTTGGCAGCAAGTGCCGTTGTCGCGGTTTCCAAGAAGAGAAAATGATTTTTCCTTAATATTGCTCCGCCAATTAAATGTTTTCTGTTTTTTCTTTTTGTTGTCTTCCCCACCGTAGGCGGGGAAGACAACAAAATTTTGGAAATATATAATTGGAACATCAATATGTTCTCGCGCCCTGAAAACTCGGGGCGCATTTTGTGTCGGTGATCGCTTTATTTGCTTTTTGCATATATTGAGAAAGATAATCGCCGAGTTTTTGTGCAAATCTCTGAAATTAAACGGTGAAATTTGGTTTAAATTTACGTATTTATGAATAATGGGTTGAAATTTGCGCAAAAAGGGTGTATAATATTAAATGAATTATTATTTTGCGTTTTAATGAAAGGGGATAAAGTATATGACTTCACCTATAAGCAAGGAAGAGCTTTTAAAGCAGCTCAAAACTATTTTGGAATACGATTACCGCACCGACGCCAAGGACGCGTCCGTAACGCAGATATACCGTGCGCTTTCAACGATCGTGGTAAACTACATGAAAGAAAAGCGCCATAAATTTATGCACGACTGCAACTCCAAGGGAAGAAAACAGGTATATTACCTTTCTATGGAGTTCCTTATGGGGCGCTCGCTTAAGACCTCGCTGTATAATCTCGGACTGCAGGACGAGGCGGCAAAGGCTCTTGAGGAGATAGGTGTTAAGATCGACCGCGTTTACGAGGAAGAGCCCGACGCAGGTCTCGGAAATGGCGGTTTGGGTCGTCTCGCGGCTTGCTATATGGACGGTCTGGCTACCTGCGACTATCCCGCAACGGGCTATTCGATAAGATACGAGTACGGTATCTTCAAGCAGAAGATAATGGACGGCTGGCAGACCGAGCTTCCCGATAACTGGCTCCCCGGCGGCGGCGCATGGCTCGTGCCCGTAACCGATCAGACGGTCGAGGTGCGTTTTGACGGTCAGGTCAACGAAACATGGGAGGACGGCAATCACCGTCTCGAGTACGTGGGCTATAACAGTGTGAACGCCGTTCCTTACGATATGTACGTTTCCGGTTACGACAGCAAGGGCGTTTCAAAGCTGCGCTTGTGGAGCGCGGAGAGTATGTCGTTCGATATGGCTTCGTTCAATACCGGAGACTACGCGACGGCGCTCGGCGCGAACAATATCGCTCACTCTATCTCGAAGGTTCTTTACCCGAACGATAACCATGCGGAGGGCAAAGCACTGCGTCTGCGCCAGCAGTATTTTATGTGTGCGGCTTCCGTTTCCGATATCGTAATGCGACACATGAAAGTATACGGCAGTCTTGACAACTTCCATGAAAAGGTTGCTATCCACATCAACGATACTCACCCGACGCTCGCTATCCCCGAGCTTATGAGGGTGTTGCTTGACGAGTGCGGATACGGCTGGGATAAGGCTTGGCATATCGTTACAAACACGTTCGCTTATACCAACCACACCGTTATGGCAGAGGCTCTGGAGAAGTGGGACGAGGACTTGGTTCGTAAGATCCTTCCGAGAATTTATCAGATAATCTGTGAGATCAACCGCCGTTACTGCGAGGACATAAGAAACAGAACGGGTGACGAAGACAAAGTTGGCAAGATGTCCATTGTCAGAGAGGGAAAGATCCACATGGCAAACCTCTGTGTGGCGGCTTCACACAGCGTAAACGGCGTGTCCAAGCTTCACTCGCAGATCATCAAGGACGACGTTTTCCGTCTTCAGTATCTCGACCGTCCGCACCAGTTCAAAAACGTCACCAACGGTATTGCTTACAGAAGATGGCTGCTCCAGTCCAACAAGGAACTTACCGATCTGCTTTCCGAGTGCATTGGCGAGGGCTTCAAGAAAGACGCGTCGGAGCTGATAAAATTCCAAGTTTTCGCAAACGACAAGAGCGTGCTTGAGAAGCTGGGCGCGATAAAGCGCCGCAATAAGGAGCGCTTTGCCGAGTATGTTGAGAAAACGACAGGCACGAAGCTGAACATTGACAGTATCTTTGACGTTCAGGTAAAGCGTTTGCACGAATACAAGCGTCAGCAGCTCAACGCCATGAACATCATTGCGGACTACAACTATCTTAAGCAAAATCCGGACGGACCGTTTGTTCCGAGAACATATATCTTCGCATCTAAGGCTGCTCCGGGCTACTATATCGCAAAGCAGATCATCAAGATGATCTGGTGCATCGGCGAGGAGATAAGGCACGATCCCGTTATCTCCAAGAAAATGCAGGTCATCTTCCTTGAGGATTATCGCGTAACTCTTTCCGAAATTCTTATGCCCGCCGCGGAGGTTTCCGAGCAGATATCGCTCGCAGGCACGGAGGCTTCGGGAACGGGCAATATGAAGCTTATGCTGAACGGCGCTTTGACGCTCGGCACTTATGACGGCGCGAACGTTGAAATTCACGAGGCTGTCGGCACCGACAACATCTTCATTTTCGGTATGAGAACTCCCGAGGTGAACGAGATGCGCATGAAGGGCTACAATCCGCAGACTTATATCGACAACAATCCCGTTATCAATAATGTTATGCAGAGAATGTACAATGGCATTAACGGCGCTACGTTTGAGGAAGTGGCAAGCTCCATTCAGAACAAGGATTTTTATATGGCGCTTGCGGACTTCGACAGCTACCGCGGTACGCAGTTCTATATCGCGAACGTTTACGAAGATCCCATGGAGTGGAACAAGAAGTCGCTGATGAACATTGCCGGCGCAGGTCGTTTCTCCGCCGACAGAGCCGTTCAGGACTATGCCCGCGACATCTGGAATTTGAAGTAATTTTTTAATATTTCGCTTTCCGTCGGGATCTCTCGGCGGAATAGCTTTATTCGCTTTCCCTGACACGTTTGGGGCGGCGAAACAGCATGACCCAAAAAATGAAGATATGGAGAAAAGCTATGAGCAATTTGCCTTTGTTTGATTGTTTTGACACAAGCTACAAGCACCCGTTCGGCGCGCTGCGGCGCGGTCAGCCGTCTATGTACAACGTTCGCATACCGAAATATATGCAAGTCTCGGGATTGACGCTGGTGATGTTCCGCCCGGGCTTTAAAGAGCGTTTTATCGAGCTTGCGCTTCAGGACGAAAGCGGTGACGACAACATATATTCCTGCGTTTTCACGCCCAACAATTGCGGCGTTCATCACTATTATTTCACCTGTATCATGGACGGCAGGCGGCGCTATATAAAGCGCACGGGTGCGAATATTGGTGTGTTCGAGGGCGAGGAGCTTTTTCAGCTTACGGTGTTCGATGAGAATATGTACACGCCCGCGTGCGTTCGCGGCGGGATAATGTATCAGATCTTCCCCGACAGATTTTATAAGAGCGGCGTTAAGCACGAGAACGTTCCCGAGGACAGAATTATCCGTGACGATTGGCTCGGCACGCCGAACTATCTGCCTGATAACAAGGGAATTGTGCGCAACAACGATTATTTTGGCGGCGATCTGCGCGGCATAATCGAAAAGCTGCCGTATATCAAGGCGCTTGGCGCGACTATAATTTACTTGAACCCGATATTCGAGGCTCACGAAAATCACCGTTACAATACTGCGGATTATGAGAAGATCGACCCCATGCTCGGCACGGAGGAGGATTTTGTCGAGCTTTGCCAAAAGGCAAAGGAAATGGGCATTGACATAATTTTGGACGGCGTGTTCTCTCACACAGGCGCGGATTCGATCTACTTCAACAAGTTCGGGCGCTATGGAGAGAAAACGGGCGCATACCGCGACCCCAACAGTCCTTATCATTCGTGGTACAGCTTCATCGCCTACCCCGAGCGTTACGACAGTTGGTGGGGCATTTCCACGCTGCCCAATGTCGATGAAAACAACCCCGCTTACACGAAATACATTTGCGGCGAGGACGGCATACTGCAAAAGTGGATAAAGCTGGGCGCGCGGGGCTGGCGTCTGGACGTTGCCGACGAGCTGCCCGACGAGTTCCTTGATAATCTCAACAAGTCCGTGAAGTCCATGGGCGACGACAAGGTGATATACGGCGAGGTGTGGGAGGACGCTTCCAACAAGGAGAGCTATGGCATACGCCGCCGCTATCTTATAGGCGGTCAGCTTGATTCGGTAATGAACTATCCGTTTAAGGAGGCTATTCTGAACTACGTCAAGTACGCGAACGGTCAGCAGTTTGTGGACAGCGTTATGTCTATCCTCGACCACTACCCCAAGCCCGCCGTGGATATGCTGATGAACTTCCTTTCCACGCATGACACCGAACGCGCTCTTACGCGTCTGGGCGGCGAGGAGGTTGGCTGGCACGACAAGAACTGGCAGGCGGAGCGCAGGCTTGACGGAGCGCAGTATCTTCTGGGAATAGCGCTGCTGAAATGCGCTATGGTATTGCAGTTCTTTTTGCCGGGTATTCCCAGCATTTATTACGGCGACGAGGCGGGTATGGAGGGATACCGCGACCCGTTTAACCGCCGCTGCTATCCGTGGGGAGAGGAGAACGAGGAGCTTATTGAGTTTGTGAAAATACTCTCCATGGTTCGCAAGGGAACACGCGCGTTCGAGCAGGGCGCAATGCGCTTTGTTGAATGTGATGAGAACGTTTGCGTTTTCGCGCGTTTCGACCGTATAACCCGCGAGGCGGCGGTAATTTATCTTAACAAGTCCACAAAGGGCAGAACGTTTGAGATAAAGAATGAGAAAACCGCAATGCTTTATGATTTCAAGCCCGCATTCGACCGTTACGGCAAGGGTATCGCGGACGGCAAGGTCTACGTTGCGCCGTTCGATTACGCTGTGCTGTACTGCAAGGTATAATTATGATTTTTAAGTGTAAATGCTGTAAACAGGAAGTAGATGAAAAGCCGCGTTTTACCGGGGGTCTTACTCGGTATGCGTACAACCCCGAATGGCTTAAGATCGGCGAGCCTGTGCCGCCGCTTGATGAACGGTTTTGGCTTCGCTCGGACATTTTTCCGAAAGCGGGCGAGCGGCGTATCATCAAGGTAGGATATTATACGCCGTTTGACCGTGACGTCGGCGATAGCTTCAATGCGCTTTATCAGCCCGCATATTCCGCGCTCAACGGATGGGATCTCGCGCCTGAGGAGCTGGAGCGTTCGGCTATCGTAAAATGTTTTTTTGAAAATATCATCAGCGCGGACGAGTACATGGCGTGGATAGAGATCACTGTGAAACGCGTTATTCCACTGCCCGAAATGTGTACGCGCTACCCCGTGTGTAAGGTGGATCGTCTGTATAACGGCGGCTTCGTAGAATATACACAGCCCGATTTCACGTGGAACGGTTGGGAGTATTCGAGCTTTGACGCACAGGGCGACTGCGGAGACTGGCGGCTTATCTTTACGGACGGCGAGAATGTCAGGCATTTGATTATGTTATGCGAATGGGGCTGGCACGGAGGGTTTGTCCTGTTCGGGAATGCCGTGGCAGATTAGTGACGTGCCGATCAATTGACTTTCTCCCCACCGAAGGCGGGGAGAAAGTCAATAAAAAAGCACTTAAAAAACGATTTATTATGTGTTTGTTTAAGAGCGATTGATAGGTGTATTATCTGCGGGTAATATATGTGGCCAAGGCGGAATAACGAAAGGATTGCATATATGGAAAATTATCAAAAGCGCAGTTTAAAAAGGCAAGGGACTTCATGTATAACTATGCACAGGATATAGACTTGGCTATGTTTCAATATTATTTTGAGGAAAAGCCAAAGCCGGAGGTCATAGAAATACTTGAAAAATACCAAAACGAGGACGGCGGTTTCGGAACGTTGGATTATGACATTGTATTTTCCGGTTCCTGTCTTAAACAAACCGAAAGCGCGTGCAGATATATTTTCGCGCTTGATATTCCCGATACGCACCCTATGGTATCTAAACTTATGAACTATATTGT
>OIXH01002341.1_pt1 | contig 19008 bp, 19 predicted proteins | sample 1587741 | NCBI WGS metagenome assembly OIXH01 (sample SAMEA3888916, study PRJEB22519) | human gut metagenome | biome: human gut; feature: human-associated habitat; material: faeces | place: Denmark | collected 2011 | reverse complement strand
TGGCAGAACAGCTTCCCTCGCTTCAAAAAAGCGTTGAGGCAATGAACGCCGGTGCTGAAAATATTGCCGGCGGAAATGCATTTGGAACATTTATGATTGCGGTGATTGCTGCACCTGTTGTAGAAGAAATTCTATTCCGCGGCATTGTGCTTCGCTCCATGCGGAAATTCGCCCCAGCTTGGGCCTCGATTCTAATATCATCTGTACTCTTCGGCGTTTATCACCTGAATATCGTGCAGGCTGCCTATGCCACCCTTATGGGCATTGCCGCAGGAATCCTTTACGAGAAGAAAAGGAACCTGCTGTTTCCCATCCTCGTGCATTTCGCAAACAACCTCATTACTATGCTGCAGGGCTTTGCGCCATCCGAAGTGAATGAATTGATCAGCATTTTTATTCTGATCATGATCGCTCCGGCAGGGTATGTCGTCTGCCGTTCACTTAGACAGGGCAAAAGAGCAGATAGCATGTAAGGTTTTTATACAATGTATAAAGCATACAGCGGCACACTCTCTTGTTTCCATTCGTTTTCTGATTATAGTTTAACGCTCAGATTTGGGTTTATAAAGGTTCTTTTCGGTTCAATTTGGTTCATCCCTCTAAGATCGGAATAGCTATAACTACGCTTTATCCATGCCTTTCCACCGTAACATATTTTTGCGCAGGACTAGTCGGCTTATTGGGTATAGTCATACGAAGTGCGCCACTTTCAAGTAAAGGTTTAATATGCTTCTTCGCAAAGAATTTTGGGTCTTTTACGCCAAAATGCTCCGCAATTTCATTTCTTGTTCTAGCTGTCACGCAGAATGTAAGAATTTGCTCAGCTTGGGGAGTAGCTTGGGGAGTAGCCCACAAGTTACCATCCGTCTTTGTATTTCGAATCGTTGCACTCAACATAAACGCTTGTGTTTTGTATTCCGGCTGCGGCAGCCCTTCTGATTCCATGACCTCATAAAGACGGTCTACGCCCTCACCAAACTCCTGAACATACTCGTATTCATGCAAAAACTGAGCAATCTTCGGATTTCTCGAAAAATGGACATGGCGCATATTATTCAGCCGCACAATTCCGGGCAGCGTTCCCGGACTCTCTACGGTCAGGCGATTATCAAACATCTTGATCTGAATATCCGTCCCCTTGATGCTGTAATCTCTATGTTATGCGAAGTTAATAGTTATGCAAAGAAAGTTCTTGTTTTATCGTAAACAAGGGCTTTTTTCTTTCTTTAACTTAGCATAAAATCATGATACCTTCAAGAGGCAACCACTTATGAGCGGTTGTAATAAACTCAAGGAGGTTTTCGTGATGAAAACAAAAGATTTACCAGAGATAGCTGCTGCTTTATACGAAAAGTTAAAAGCAGACGGTTGCAGCGCCACCGTTCTTGACAACACCCGTTGGATACTGGGGCATTTTGGGAATTACTGTCTCAGGAATGGAATCCCTGAGATCACACCCTCCGTGGCAGCTGTTTTTGTACAGGATTGTTTTGGCTTTGACTATTACAATCTTACGGCACGGATGCAGTCGGTACTGCGCCGTCCACTTATGATCCTGATCGAATTCGAGGAGTCCGGGAACTACCTTAAAACACATCAGAAAGATTCTACAACGGAGATTCCTCTCATTTACAAGGATCTTTTTCTGGAATATCGAGATGTGATCAATGCCACTTCCTTAAGCCAGAATTCTAAGGAACGGAAGCTGTGGATATTTGTGAAATATTTCGGATATCTTGAACAAAAGGGGATTTTGAAAACAACGGATATCCCCTTTCAGGCCGCCCACGAATATATCAACAGCCTTACTTCTTTTGCACCTGCAACGCTCCGGTGTATCAAAACAGTGCTCCGCGAAATCTATGACTGGATGTTTTCACGCAACTATACGCCTTACTCCGGCAGACAGATCTTTCCAATGATTCGGAAAGATCCCCGGAATAAACTTTTATCTTATTATTCAAAAGAGGAAATCGGACAGATGCTTTCCTGCCTTGATACGGAAACGCCCTCCGGCAAATGTGCTTACAGCATGATCTGTCTCTTGGCTTACCTGGGGATGAGGGCCGGGGACGTGATCAGGCTGAAATTTTCTGACATTAACTGGGAAACAGGAGTAATCCATTATCAACAGCAGAAAACATGTAATCCTTTGTGCCTCCCCCTGACCGATGAAGTGAAATACCCGTTGCTTGATTATATCAAAAACGGACGCCATGAGAGCTCCGATCCGGAATACATTTTTGTTACCATGTATGCGCCATATACAAAATTTAACAGCACAACTTCTCTATACCGTCTCGTTGAAAAATGCATGAAAACCGCAGGAATTAACTATGAAGGAAGGCATCATGGACCCCATGCCCTCCGACACAGTCTGGCAACAAACATGATGTCGGAAAATGTGCCGATCAGCGCAATTGCGAACATACTGGGACATTCCAGTACAAGGACAACCGAAATTTATCTTACAGTGGATGAAACCCACTTAAAAGAAATTTCACTGGAGGTGCCCCATGTCTAAACCAATGAAAAAAGCAAATGAGCTGCCACAGTTTACAGGACCATTTCAGGAGCTGATTCCAAAATATATCTCTTATAAAAGAGCACAGGGCTATAAGATTGGGAATCCGATTGTTTACAGACTGAGGGAGATGGATCTGTTCTTTAAAGACAGAGGCATTATGGATATACAGATAACCCGTGAAATGTACGAGAAATGGACTTCCCATAAACCATCTGAAAAAGAGCAGAACATTCAGAAACGGCGTTCCGTCATACGTGGTTTTTTTGCCCAGTACCTTGTATCCTGTGGTTATCCTGATGTTTATACTGGACGGGATGACAACCGCATCTTTAAAAAGGATTTTATCCCATATGTTTTCACAGATGAGGAAATCTGCCGGATATTCCGTGTGCTGCAAGGGGACTGCGAAAAATCGCCTGGGTATGAGAATGATGCTTTTCGGCTGGCGATGCTGTTGTATTATTGCTGCGGTTTCAGAAAATCCGAGGTGCTTGATCTCCTGATACAGGATGTCGATTTTCAGACTGGCAAAATCTGTATTCTGAATGGTAAAAATGACGTGAGCCGTATCGTTGTCGCATCCGATACGCTCCTGTTGGAACTGAGAGGTTACAGAGATAAATATCTGTCATCTGAAAAACAGGAGGACTACTTCCTGCACGGGATGAAAGGAAAACGTTATGGCGAATCCACCCTTTACAGCCGCTTCCATCAGCTTTTGTTAGACGCCAAAATCCCACCACGAAAAGACGGAGGACGGCAGCGTCTGCATGACATACGCCATACATTCTGTATCAGAGCATTGGAGCAGATGCAGGAAAAAGGATTTGACCTGTACACGTCCCTTCCGCTTCTGTCGCGTTATCTTGGACATAAGCACATCACAGAAACGGAGTATTACCTCCGGCTGCTGGAAGAACACTTTGGCAGGATACTGGAACAGTCGAATTCCTGCCATCCGGGGATATTTCCGAAAGAGAAAGGCGGTGGCATGGATGGATAAGAACTTCTTTTCTTACCACCTGACGAAATATTTTGCGGAATATCTTCCCAAACAGACAGCGGCATCTCCCAATACGATCCGCTCTTATCGTGACACATTTGTACAGCTCATGGAATTCTATAAGACAGAATACCGGCTGCCTCCCGAAAAGCTGGAATACAAAGAATTCAATGCCGAACGGATTGAAAGCTTTCTTGTCTATCTGGAAGAAGTCCGCAAAGTCAGTATCAGCACACGAAACCAGCGTCTGGCAGCAATCCATGCTTTCTTCCGATACCTCCAGTACCGTGACCCTGCCGGATTTGAACAGTGTGCGCAGATACTTGCTGTTCCGCTTAAGAAATCTCCTGTTAAACCGATGAATTACATGAGCGCCGAAGAAGTGCGACTGCTTTTTTCGATTCCTGACCAGAAGAAAGATGACCAGCTGCGGGATCTTGCGATCCTGGTATTACTTTATGAAACCGGGGCCAGGGTGCAGGAACTGATTGATCTTATCCCTTCAAGCATCCGCTTTTCATCAACGGTTACAGCGGAACTTCATGGAAAGGGAAATAAAACAAGGCTCGTGCCTGTCAATGCGGATGCCGCCGCAATTGTCCGGAATTACATCCGCCGGTGCCGCCGGATAAATGTAGACGAGCCATTGTTTGTAAACCGCCGAGGAGAGAAACTCACCCGTGCAGGAATACAGTACATCATAGATAAGTATGTGTCAACTGCCCGAAGGTTGAGACCGGATATGTTCAGAAACAGGGTAACTAACCATTGCTTTCGTCACAGCAAGGCAATGCATTTATTAGAAGCTGGCGTGAATCTGATATACATTCGTGATCTGCTGGGCCATACATCAGTAGTTACAACGGAGATCTATGCGAAAACGAATCCAAAGATTAAGGAAGAACAGCTGAAAAAGCATAGCGCCTCCGTGGAAACAGTTCCTAAATACAATAAAAAGCAGAAAGAGGATCTGATTGACTGGTTGAAAAACAATCTGTAAAATGCTAAAATTTATGCAAAGTAAAAACTGCCGGATTTCCTGTAAAACCAGTGAATTCGGCAGTAACTTTGCATAACTATTAACTTCGCATAACACAGATTATGTAAAGCTTTACATAATCGATGTGCAACCGCATTGACAATTAACTCTTTCCATGCAAATTCTGGGTATTCAGGTTCCGTAACAAAACGCGCATCTGCACCCAAATACGTTCTCTCTTTAATCTGGCTGCGTACAAACTCCAACGCTTTTTCCGTCACCTGAAGAATCCGCCCTTCAAACGACACATCTTTGATGACATTCATTGCCGCGCCGACTCTGGCTTCTATTCCTTCATAGCGAATAAAGCGAATACGTGCACGTGGGAAAAAGTGCTTCGGATTTTTTCCAAAGAGCAAAACAGCAGCCGCGCTAACCTCTTGCCTGCCATTCTTTTCCTTGATAAACTCTTTATTCTCCAGCAGATATTCCTGCGCACTTTTCCGATATCCGAGTTTTGCCGTATATTCCCGTACAAAATCCAAGTCAATATCGTCCATTGTCGCATCGGGTACAGGCGCATCTTCAAAATAGCGCGTTCCCTTGGAATACATAAGCTGCAATCGTTCATCAAAATTCAGCTTTTTAGATTTATCGCCAATTCGGAAGAAAACCTCGTCCGCCTGATTTGCATGAATATCATTGCTCTGCAAAACTTCAATCAAGAGAATGTGATCGGGCAATCCCTTCGCATTTTTGCAGGGTATTCTTTTGGTTTCAACCTGCACAGACGGCTTGCAAAAATCAAACGGCGCTCGCAGCAATTCATTGATGTTTTCAGCATACCCATCTATTCCGGTAATTTCCCCATCATCTTCTACGCCAATAGCCAATGTTCCACCATCCGCATTGGCAAACGCAATCAGGTGAACAGCCAGACTTTTCGCATCAATTTTTGCACTTTTGCGGTCAAATACGGAAGATTCCACCATGCTACAAATTTCTTCCAACGACATTTTACAACTCATGTGGTTTCCTCCTCGACTTATCGTATAGCTTAATATAGCACATAAAACCACATCTATGCAATCTCGTTTTGCTGATTCTCTCCCATTTTACCCAAAGTGAAAGAACTTTTCTCCCCAAACAAGTCTGTTTCTTTTCGTTTTTTCTGTCCCATCGTATACCCGCAAGCAGGGCACACCGGTACCCTTTTGTGCATCTGCTTGTTGGTGGCGTTGCCCCCAAACCCCCGTTCCACGCAGTCCTTCGTCCTGCGGCTGCGCATCTTTCTGTGGAAAGACGCTATTTTCAAAAACCGTATCTGCGTAAAATGCCGTTATCGTTCCTGCTTTTTCTGTGCAGCGTCATCTCTTTGTTCCATTGGCTCGCTCAGAATCCGCTCCACATTCGACCGAACGGTCAGCAGTTCACGCATTTCGTTCTTTGCGTCTCTATACTCGGCATAATCCTTTTTTCGCTGCATTGTCAAGGCTTCATATTTCGTTTGCAGCATTTGAACAGTCGGGAGCTTCATCAGTTTTCACTCATCAAAAGCCTGTTTAGCCGCTCGATGAATCAAAATTTCCTGTTCATGCTCAATGAGAAATTTCCTGGCATAGCCGGACTTTTTATATGCCGCATACGTTTCGCACGTTCTCAAGTAACCGAGAACATGCTTTTTTAGTTCTGCAACTTCCCTTATTTGTGTTTCTTCGTTCTTCATCTTCTTGAGCAGTTCCCCGTGTCGCAAAGTCGCCGCTTTTGTCTTTTCTGCCAATTCTGCAACGTTTTGAATATGATGCTCTGAAAGATAAGTCAGCGTCTGCGCCATCTGCTTGGCATTAAACACCTTCGCCCACCGCGCATAACCGCCGCCTTTGCCCTGTTGCAGCTTTGCCTGCACATCAACCAGCAGACTTACGCTTGCATGTTCAATCTTAGGCTTTTGTCCTTTTCGCCGTTCCTTCGGTTTCCATTCCCGCCTTTCATCCAGTGCCGCGCGCAGCGTCTTTTCCGAATACTCCTCGCCCAGCGAATCAAGCCGCTTAAACCGAACCTGTCCCGGTGCTCGAGCGCTCACGCGCTTCCCATGCTTAATCTCCCAGCCTTTTTCCCTCAATATGGAAAGAAGCGCATCGAAGCTCTCCGGCTTTTGCCGCATGATTTCGTCAATGGTTGCCCGCATTTCTTCCCGCTGCGGCTGCTTGGCTCTGTCACCTAACCACTTATCATAAGTCAGCGTTGTGTGCTGCGGTTTCTCAATAATCGACAGCCCATTTTCCACGCATAGTGTATCGCTCAATCTACCCAGCGCACGTCCGCTCCCTAAAAAGTCGCGGAATTTTCGGTCGCAATCCAGATTTACCGCTGAAAAAATAATATGCGAATGGAAAGAATTTTGTCAAGGATTATTTTACCGTTATCTCAATTTCATGTAAGTCTGGTTATTTTGTCCATAAACAATAGCCTATTGAAGAAAACACCTCACCTTAGTTTTTCCTAACAATCTTACCTAATCTTGGTCGAATCACGAAAGGCCTACATTTACAGAACAAATTTCGCAAAGCTGTTTCGTGGCAGTCAAGACGGCAAACAGGAAAACCTGCCTGCCGTCCTTCTACTCACTTTCATTTTTACACTAGCTTTTAGAGTTTACATAGAATTTGGAATAATCTTAGATGATGTTTACAATCTTTTTTTCATAGGATTATCTACTTTTTTTCTCTGCAATTCACGAAATCTTTCAGTCGTATATGTATGGTCATCCGCTTTATATTGGATTAATATTGCCTTAATTTCGGCAAATGGAATTATGTATCTGGTATATGTCGTATAGTTATGCCAGATATCAATCCGCCCTCTCCCCTCTTCAAATGCTTGATAATAATCTAACGAAATCCATGGATCTTTCTCATCACTATACAACACTAATCTGCCCGACACTCGCTTTTTTCTCCATAAACCGTAACATATACATCACCAGCAAGTTCAGAAGCCTCAAAAACTGTATCTGACAAACTACTCTTCAGTTTATCTGCATATAGCTGCCGTGCCTTTCTCCATCCTCTCAGTTTTACTAAAGCAAAAGCAATTCCTACTCCGACAATAATCGCCAAAATGCACTTTAATCCGGTCACTTCAAGCCCAGCACTCTCGGAGGTAGGCCAAACTACCTCCAGAAACAAATTGATTATGTAACTTATAACTACACAAGCCCCTAAATGAACAGTCTCACTCATCGCAAAAGAACGCGCCGATCTAAACCTTCGATACGCAAATATCGTGCAAATGTTCCTAATACGAGACTTCTTATTCACTCGTTTGAGGTATAGCGCAGATCTCCTATATTTATATTTTGTACTTTTACTTATGTGTAAAGATCTCAATTTGTTTTGCCGAAGATCAATATCATCGCCTGCTACAGTAACTGTTTTAGTTGCTTTTTTATTTTCTATTAGTATTTTTTTCTTAACTGTCTTCTTATCAATTTGTCTTTTTATTTCTGTTTTAGTAGTTCTCTTTTTCGAAGGCATTTTTGTATTACCTCTCTTTATCGTTGTACATTAAAATGTATCAGTAGTTTCTTAGATTATCCATGTGTGCGGGCTTTCTCGAATCCCAATGACAGATCTTCGAAATATCTTCTGGCGTAGCGTTAGTATATTGAATTGATTCGTCCACGCCAATTTAGAACTCTGTAGGCATTTACTTCAATACATATAGTTCGCTATATAATTCGTTCTCTAATTCTTCGATAAATCTTTTATATTCATCTATTGATGAATAGAATAAGCTGCCTTCTTTGTATCCATTTAGATTTAGCATTGTCTGACAACTGAAAACGACATTCCAGTAATATTTCTTTCTTCACACATTTTTTTTACTTTTTCTGAGCAAAAAATACAATTAACATGCTCTCCTGTTAGCTTAAAAAGATCTAATCCATTCAGGGCATTTTCGTACAAGCAATATTTTCTCACAGAGTATACCTGATGATTGGAATTTGGAATATTGAACGCTGAATATTCCGAACCTTTCAAGCAAAGAGCATCCACCGTAGACAAAATATTGGCAATATAATATTTTTCAAGTATTGATCTACTTTGTACCTCTTTTATTTTTACATCAAAGAATTGCACATTTGTATTAAATTGTTCTAGAATTATCTCCCTAAATCTTTCAGAAACAAGAAACCATCCATTATCATTTGCCAATAAATCTGTTAAGACAGTTCCTTCTTTTTTATCAAAAATAAGTTCAAAATCTTTATCCATAGGTTCTTCTTCTTGAGCTCGACAGTATTTCAATATTTCTATATTGCCTTTTTTTGTATTATGACAAATCACATCACCAACTCGGTCAAAGTCTACACCAACTTTATAATATAGCAACTTTAATTCCTCACTTTCTTTTCCAATACTCTTTGGTAAGTATTTCTGGATTATTCACTATTTCTTTTTTTAATTGTTCAAAAAGAGAAAGAAATACAGTCTGATCGCCTTTCGAAACAATATCAAACATTTGCATTTGTTCCAACACATAATTATGATATTCATTTGGATGACGTCCCAAATGGTGCATATACTCCTTATTCCATGGTTCATTTAAATTCAAACCATATTTACTTGCGATAGCCTCCATTTGGGGTGTAAAAACTTTATTCTTATCGGTTGCAAAATGGTGCAACTGCATTGGCTTTGAAAGAACATTACTATTCCCTGTTTGCCAAAACTCGTTACTTGGCCATTCGTCATAACCAAAAGTAGGTAAATTTCGGCTTAATGGCTGTCCCAATCCAGAGGGATTCAGAATGCTGCATCCGCCAGCAAGGTGATATGCTCCAAATCCAAGCGACACAATGTTTGCGGAGGCTTTCCATTGTTTTCCCGGATTAGATGGATCAACCGTTACTGCATCTTTTGCTGTATCAAATGTTCCGCTTGTTATCCAGTTTCCAATGTTGTATAGATTTGGATTCGCCAACATTTCATCCGTTCGTCTTTTATTCGCCTCCCAAGCTGCTCTTACTCCATCAGGGATGCCTATCGTCCAGTAATTTAAGTTGTCATATGTACTGTTACCAGCCTTATCAGCTCGTTGTCGCAGTCCAGCAAAGAACTCCTCAACTATTGAAATAAGCCCATTCTTTTGATAAGTTGCTGCGTCCGCTAGTGCTTCTTTTACTCCTATTGTCTTTTGATTAGTGCTCTGTTTTTTTACTTTAGATGTTGATGTTTTAATTTTGGTAATATTCTGAGCAGCATTTTTTACTATGGATGCAATGTTCTTACCGATGCCAGTAGTTTTGGTTGATGCTTTTGTCGGCTGGGTTTGCTTAGACTGCGTTTTTGTCGAACTAAAAACTTTGCTAAATATCTGCCCGGAAGCATCGGCATAATTCAGTGGATTATTAACAACATATACATGTCTATTCAGGGAAAGACTCTGATGGACTTCGCCGTTTTGAGCGTCCTTCTGCTCAAACCTCCCAATCGTCGGCTCATACTGTCTGGCTCTCAGGTTAATCATGCCCGTTGCTGCATCGTAGGCTTCGGCGTTATAGGCAAAGCCGCTCACCTTCTGCGTGCTCATCTGCTCTCCGAAAGCGGTATACGAGAAAGACTGCACCTTCACAGTAACATCCGGCAGGGCAGAGGATACCTTTTCACCCGCAACAGGCGCAGTCACCGCCTGCGCAACCGAACCGCGTCCATCATAGACATAGCTGGTCTTGCTGTCTGCCGTATACGCTGCGATGCGTTCCAAGCCGTAGGCATAAGCGGTTGTCGCCGTATGACCGTTCGTTTCCGTCCGGGTTTCGGAGATCACCTGATAGTATTCCTGCGTGATATCGTACAGATAATCCGTCGTCGCCCACGCCAGTTCTTCCGGCACGTCCGCCGCGTCGTCCTGCGCCTGCGGGACAACGATTTCCGGCAGTCCGGCAATATTCCCGCGAAGCAGTTCTTCAAGCGTGGAGCGGGATGTGTCACCCGTTTCCTTTTTGCTCAGGCGCATACCGTTTGCATCGTAGGTAAACTGCTGCTGATATCCGTCATACCCGACGTAGGAGGTAAGCTGATCGAGCGCGTCATGCGCATAGCGATCCGTCAGCTTGCCGTAGCTCTGGCTGGATAGCGCCTTTTCAACCATGCTTCCGGGTCACGTTTCCTGTTCAAGATCAATTTTCTACTTCTTTGTATACAGTCTCAAATTCGCCCAAAGTATCTTGAAATAATGTAGTGGGATTTCCTGTACGCCAATTTTCAATTAGTGCCATTTTAAATACTTCTGTTACACGCGCATAGAAAGCTGCCTCTGAGATTCCATACTTCTCAAAAAATCCATCCACTGCTTCGTGAGAGGTGTCTCCGTATATATTATTGTTACTGGCAACGCGCAACGGATGGACTTCCAATCGCTTTTGACAGGGTGAATAGTATATGTCTAAAATAATCTCGTTGATCTCTTCTGATTTTTGAAAGTATACTGCATATATAAATTGCAATCGCTTTATATCCATTCGCCACAAAACCGAAAAATTTTCGTTTTCTGTTAAATAGAGCTTACTAAAATAAATTCTTATAATGTTAGGTATTTCATATTTTGATGAATCATTCATCTTTGCTAATCCGCTCATATTATTCCATGACGTTGAAGTAAGGTGCCCTCCCCAAATATCTTTTGTGCCAAAATACATTTCATCAAAAATGTTTCTCATCAAAACTTTTTTAGCGCAATTGAACGTTCCAATAGTCAGAATAAGTATTAGTATGATGATTAATATCTTCTTCAATCCCCGTTTCATGGAACAACCTCCAATTCGTTTGACCCGTGTTCCAAACTAACTATAAATGCATACGCTTCGGGCTCGATCGTTTTCAATTCTTCTAGAGAATTAATATTTAGCCGACTCAATACCTCTGATATTACAAAGTCAAGTGACGTATGCGACAGGAAAATCTCCGCACGTGTCTCGCCATTTTCCAACCTTTTAAAGTATATTGCTTCTGCCTCACTATGCGAGATATTCTGTGTTTTCATAATGTTCATCACATTATCCGCATCAAGATCAGCCATATAATCATCTGGTGAAAAGGCTACTTTCCCATTATTGGTGCGAATAGTTGCATCGCCCAACCATCCTGCCATATCTTCACGTGTTGCATCGCTTCCTCCCGTATAGCTATTGGCAGCTTTACGTTTTATCCATTCTATAAAATCCCAAAAAGATGGAGGATAGTCAGATGCAAATATGGCCGCTTTTGTTATATTGTAATGTGCATAATCACTCGCGACGGACATGGCTTCATATTGATTGCTCCATAATACTATGAATTCCTTATCCGAAAGTTTTTTACCTAACGCATCTTCCATCGAAGATTTATAACTAAATAACCTATTGGGCTCGGATAAAATTTGTGCAAGTGTCATTTCTTCAGGTTGTCCAAGAATCTGATTTTGAACTCGCACCTTATAGCGTAACAGTTTATACTCCTGCTGGGAAAGCCCGATAACTTTAGTAAAAAGCTGTTCCTCTGGAATTAGCTCAGTTGTAACAGTACCATCCCACATCATCATATCAGCCCATTCTTTAAAGCTGTCGTTACTGTCCCCGTAAACCAGGCGCCCAATAGCTCTTGTATAAACCCAGTCAATCTCATCGTCGGTAAGCCTTGGATCAAATGGCTCTTACTTCAACGACCACAAGATTTCTTACCGCCCGCTGACCGAATCATTTATCCATACTTAATCACTGTCCATGTATACTTAAATACGGATAAGGTTCCATGAATACTTCAGCTATTTTTTTGTCCGATAACATGAGATATATAGAACACGATTCAATCTGTACTTCATCAACATTCGAAGAAAAAGTAGCAATATTCTGATTGGTGAAAGAAATGCTCAATTCAATTTTTTCTCCATAAACATCTATATACATGATCAACGACAGACCGTTATCATATTCTCGCTTAAAAATCAGTTCTCCCCCTTGCTCCTCACCAATATAAATTGGACAATCCAGAAAAAGTTCAACAAAATCATTTTCTTGAAAATGCTTAATCATTCGGTTTTCCCCTCCCTATTTTTATTTAGGTATAACAGTTATGATATCTCCATTTTCATTGGAAACAACCCGAATATCAATCGTTTCATAAACAAAAGTACCGGGCTTATTTCCTGGTGATTTAGTACCATTTATAATCGCGTCCTCAACAACAGACGGCGGAATACCTCGAGGATCAACATATTTGTCTACAAAGCTACTATATTCATAAGTTCCAGGCTGTAAACCGTGTTCTTTGGCAATTTCTGTGGCTCTAGCCTATTGCTCAGCACGAACTTCAGGAGTATCTGGAGCCATACGTTCCAAAGCATGCTGAGAATACTTCCTACCATTAATGATTTCTCCACCCTCCGGCATATCCCAAAGGTTTTCAAAATCAAACGCCTCATCAAAAGTACCAGCCGGGACCTTGCCATACTGCATCCCCATCTTGTTGCCGTACTGGATCATCCATTCGGTTGTATAGGGATGATTGCTGATAATCCAGTTGGTGTATACGTTGTATGCTCCAATGGCTCCCGCTTCAACGCCTACGAGATTTCTCACTGCTCGCCAATAATCCGGATCGCTCATCGGCGTATTCCATGTGGTTTCCAATTCACCGCTTAGGCCGGATGTCCACCAGTTCAGGAACGTCGATACATTTGGATCCTGCCGGAACGCAATATATCTCGTTGCGTAACCCTGATAGATCCCAACCACCACGTCGGGGATACCAGCCGTTGCATAGTTCAGTGCGTTATAGAACGAAAAATCATTGATTAACGCGTTATAACGAGCATCCGCAGATGTCATGATGCTATTCCAATCTTCAACCGCCATCTGCCATATAGGTGATAAGACATACTGATTGATCGCCGTTCCAACAGGATTTACATATTTTTCATAGAGCGTTTTGTCTATCGGGATTGGCTCAAATGTATTCTTGCCGCTTAGATTATTGTACGCTTTCGCAGCCTGATTGTATCGGGGGATCAGATACTCCTGCAAACGCTTTGCTGCATCCGGCCCGATAAACATCACGTCCCATCCTTCAGGGCGTGTTGGCGCGGGGGTAGGTTGCGGATTGCTGGGCGTTGGTGTCGGCGCCGGTGTCGGCATCGGAGCAGTTGGAGTATTTACTGTCGCTTTGCTGCCTGAGTTGCCTTTTAGCAAGGTACATGCACTGATAAAGATTGCGCTGGCTTCAACGCGCCCCTTCGCGGTTGACATGTCTATTTGGCTTAGTTTATTCGCAGCCTCTCGAATAATGCCTTGCGTCTTAGCATCCAGATCGTAGTATTTCTTTGCGTATTCACCAAATAGCTGTGCATGATCAATAACTGTCTTCTGAACCGCCGCCTTGACATAAGCTGTAGCTGTCTTGACAGCTTTTTTTGCGGATGCTGTTACTTTATTGATCAGATTCTTTGCCGAGCTGATAAGTTCCTTAAACAGCATACCGCTGGGATCGCCAAGATTCAAAGGATCATTGACACAATACGCATACCGATTGAGCGACAACGGAGAGATAGCCTGTCCGCGCACAATATCCTTCTGGCTGAACCTGCCCAAAGCCGGTTCAAACTGCCTTGCGCGCAGATTCAGCATGCCGGTGGCTGCGTCATAGGCTTCCGCGTTGTAGCTAAAGCCGCTGACCTTCACGTTACCCATCTGTTCGCCAAAGGCGGTATAGGAGAAGGACTGCACCTGCACGCTGACATCCGGCAGGGCAGAGGACACAGCCTCACCGGCAATCGGCATGGTGATTGCCTGCGCCACAGACCCGCGCCCGTCATAGACGTAGCTGGTCCTGCTGTCCGACGTGAATGCCGCAATGCGCTCTAAGCCATAGGCATAGGCTGTTGTAGAAGAAGCGCCGCCAGAGCTCGTCGTGGTTTCGGAAATCACCTGGTAATATTCCTGCGTCAAATCATACAGGTATTCCGTCGTGGCCCATTCCAGCTCGGCGGGCATGTCCGCTTCGTCCGCGTTGGTCTGGCTCTGCGCCGGCTCCACAATCTCCGGCAGCCCGGCAATGTTCCCGCGCAGCAGCTCCTCCAGCGTGGAGCGGTTCGCGTCGCCCGCCTCGCTCCTGGAAAGGCGCATGCCGTTGGCGTCGTAGGTGAACTGCTGGGTATAGCCGTCATAGCCGGTGTAGCTGGTGAGCTGGTCAAGGGCATTGTAGGCGTAGGTGTCCGTCAGCTTGCCGTAGGTCTGGCTGGACAGCACCTTCTGCACCATGGAGCCGTTCTTATCGTAGGAATAGGTGATCTTGTCCTTCCCGTTGGCCATGGCGGTGAGTTGGTTGCCCTTGTTGTAGCTCATCTTGAGTGTGACAGCCTGTGCTTCCTCGCTCTCGCTATGCAGGGGCGTAATGACCTTCTCAGTCATGTTCCCGGCCTTGTCATAGGCATACTGCTCGCCATAGCCCGTGGATTGCAGGAAGCTGGTAAGCTGGCCCAGCGCGTCATAGGCATAGGAGCTCTCGGTAGTCTGGCCGTTTTCAGCGCGCACCTCACCCGTGATGTAGCCGTTCTTGTTGTAGCTGTAGCTGAAGGCGATGTCGCTTGCGCCGCTGGATGCCTGGGTGAGCAGATTGCCAACGCTGTCATAGCTGTATGCCGTTGTCAAGGTGCTGGATTTGGGCACTTGGTACGGATACTATGAGTCTCGTTTTTCAAATCTTAGTAGCCCAAAACTTTTAAGAAGAGATGTGGCTCTATTTGCAACTCAGCCACGCACTTATCAAGGTAGATGCAATGTATCACATTGGATTTGATTTCAACTCTTTCAATATGCGATGAGAATGTGGTAATGTTTTGTCCTGGGTATGAAATTGTAAGTTCAATTTTTTCTCCATAGATATCCAAGTAAGTTGTCAAAGAGAGACCGTTAGAATATTCTCTTTTGAAAATCATTTCTCCGCTTTGGTCATTACCAATATAAATTGGAAGATCTTGAAAAGCATCAATAAAATCAGATTCTTGAAAGTTTTTAATCATGTGCTCACCTTCTATTTAGGATTACAGTAATAACATCACCATTACTATTCACAACCACCCTAATATCAGATGTATCATAGACAAAGGTATTAGAAGTGTTACCTGGAGACTGGTTACCGTTCTTATCGTAGGTGTAGCTGGTTACCTGGCGAAGGACGTCCGTCACCTTGGCGATGTTGTCCAGCGCGTCGTAGGTATAGGTGGTCTTACCGTCCAGCTCATCCACCACGGCGATGAGGCGGTTGACATTGTCGTACTGGTACTGCTTTGCGTTGCCTTCCGCGTCGGTCTCGGCAACCACATTGCCCGCCAGATCGTAGGAAAGGGTCTGCGCTGCGCCGTTGGCGTAGGTCACCTTCTTCAGCAGGCTTTCGGCGGTGTAGGAACTCCGAAAATTATTCTGTAATTATTGAAATCCATTGTTTTAGAGAAGTATATTCTTGTCGTTGTTCAAAACCAGGTGAGGAAAAATCATGAATTATTTCTACAAAATTTGGTCGATCAACTTCAAAGCAAGCAATGTCATCGCAATCATCTCTTTTGGCAAACGGAATCAGTTTTCTATTTGGATATCTTTTCATAAGGCCTATCAAGCGTTGCTTAGCTCTCTGTTCAGGAACAATATACCAGCTTCCCCAATCAACTATACCTTTTTGAATAGATATAATAAACTCCTGAGGGTATTCAAAAGTACTATAATATTGGTCAATATCGGATATTATGTAGTTCATATTAACCTCCAAATTAGTTTATTTTCATCATTTCTTGCGCGCCATAAGGATTTTCAGTACTAAATCCGCCACTTTGATTTTGAATCCGAAGCAAAATTGCTTCTCCCCATGTTTGAGGAACGCCATTTTTAGTCGTAAACCTTTCTATGAATTCTTCGGGCAGTGGCTCATTGAATGAGTGAACATTTGCCTGGACATTTATACCAGCCTCACGTGCTGCGACTACACGTGTATTGTCTATCGTTGTCAGATTGCCATCTGGCATTTGTACTACATCAATTGGATCCCCCTGCCAACCATTTGCTTTCATACTATCAACGATAGGCTGAGATCCATTAACAGAGTTTTGGCTATATCGAATAGTATTTGGATTAAGTTCCTCTATCTGGCTTGCTTGAGCAGACTTATCTGCCTGCCCATACCCCAAAGCAGGGGCATAACTTCCAATGACTGGAACGGCCATACTGGCCGCCAGAGAGAGCGATTTAGCTGTTTCATAAGCATCACGATCATTGTTGAATACTTTTTCAAGCAACGTATTTTCGTCTGTCCAAGTTTCTACAATATCGCTTGCTTGCAGCACAGTATATGTGCCAACACTGCCATATGCGACAGTATACATGAGAGCCTCAGCAGCTGTTTGAGACAGCCCATAATATATCGCACCTTGACCTACCACATATGCAGCAGCGCCAGCTGTTGTTACAACCAGCGTAACTACTACTGCTGTACCGCCAATGATAGCAACCGTTTTGACAATCTTTCCAACCAATTGTTCAAAGGCTGCACCAGGTTCTTCAAGAATCGGGAATCTATCCTGATTGCCAGTGAGTCCGGCATATTGTTTGGCTGTTTGATTATACTCAGGAATCAAATGCTGCAAGATAGCATCAGCGATTTCTTGACCGCGGAACATAATATCCCAGTCATCGTCTCTGCTGGGTTGCGGAGCAGGAGAATCAGCAGCCGGCGGCGCGGGAGTTGCCGCAGGCTGTGGCGTAGGAGTGACTACTTCCTTATTTGCATTTTCAATTTTTTTCAATGCAGAACACGCTTCAGCCATAATACGAATAGCTTCGGCACGTCCACTCTGCGTGTATATATCATACTGCTGAATCTGTCTTACCGCCTCGCGGATGATGCTTTGTTCTTCTGCATTTCTTTCATAAAACTGGTTAGAGTAAGACGCAAACATATTAGCGTCGTCAATTATTTTCTTTTGTGCCGTAGCCTTAACGTATGTTACGGCTGTATTAACAGCCTTCTTTACAGTTGTGGCTATCTTGTCTATAACATTTTTTGCTGTGTTAACCAGTTTACTAAACCACATACCACTAGGATCGGTATGGATAATCGGGCTGTTAATACCATAGGAATATCGATTCAGCGATAGCGGGGTAAAAGCGTTTCCTTTTATAAAGTCCTTGGCACTGAACCTGCCCAAGGCCGGTTCATACTGCCTTGCCCGCAGGTTGAGCATACCCGTGGCCGCATCAAAGGCTTCCGCGTTGTAGCTAAAGCCGCTGACCTTCACGCTGCCCATCTGCTCGCCAAAGGCGGTATAGGAGAAGGACTGCACCTGTACGCTGACATCCGGCAGGGCAGAGGACACAGCCTCACCGGCAATCGGCATGGTGATTGCCTGCGCCACAGACCCGCGCCCGTCATAGACGTAGCTGGTCCTGCTGTCCGACGTGAATGCCGCAATGCGCTCTAAGCCATAGGCATAGGCTGTTGTAGAAGAAGCGCCGCCAGAGCTCGTCGTGGTTTCGGAAATCACCTGGTAATATTCCTGCGTCAAATCATACAGGTATTCCGTCGTGGCCCATTCCAGCTCGGCGGGCATGTCCGCTTCGTCCGCGTTGGTCTGGCTCTGCGCCGGCTCCACAATCTCCGGCAGCCCGGCAATGTTCCCGCGCAGCAGCTCCTCCAGCGTGGAGCGGTTCGCGTCGCCCGCCTCGCTCCTGGAAAGGCGCATGCCGTTGGCGTCGTAGGTGAACTGCTGGGTATAGCCGTCATAGCCGGTGTAGCTGGTGAGCTGGTCAAGGGCATTGTAGGCGTAGGTGTCCGTCAGCTTGCCGTAGGTCTGGCTGGACAGCACCTTCTGCACCATGGAGCCGTTCTTATCGTAGGAATAGGTGATCTTGTCCTTCCCGTTGGCCATGGCGGTGAGTTGGTTGCCCTTGTTGTAGCTCATGGAAAGGGCAACCGATTCTCCGTCCATGCCGAACGTTTGCGATACATCAGATAAAAATACACGGGCAGAACAAGCACCGACACCAATAATGACGCGAACAAAGCAACCGTCACGGCCATTGCCTGATCATAGAAAAGTGCGCCGGCCGTACCACTTAAAAAAATCAGCGGCAAAAAAACGGAACAAGTAGTCAGCACACTACTCAACATCGGGGTAAAAACCTCCCCCACCGCACTGGAAATAGCATCATCAAGCCGCAATCCTAATCGCCATTTCTGAAATATATTATCTATAACAATAATCGAGTTATCAACCATCATTCCCGTCCCGAGAATCAACCCCGATAGCGATATAATATTCAGAGATATACCCAAAACATGAAAAGCCAAAAGCGTGACCACAAGTGACAACGGAATGGTTATAACAATCAGTACCGGCGAACGCAAATCCTTCATAAATAAAAAGATAATTAATGCCGCCAGAATAGCACCGACCAATAGATTACTACTCAAA
>OIXH01002338.1_pt1 | contig 19024 bp, 16 predicted proteins | sample 1587741 | NCBI WGS metagenome assembly OIXH01 (sample SAMEA3888916, study PRJEB22519) | human gut metagenome | biome: human gut; feature: human-associated habitat; material: faeces | place: Denmark | collected 2011 | reverse complement strand
GGCCTTGAATACGGTAGCGTCAACGGTGAAGGAATAATCGTTGATGGTGGTCACCTGGGTGGTCTTGTCGGATTCGTTATAGACGCTGATGAGCTTGAGCATATCGTCCTTATAATAGAACTTGGTGGTGACGTGCTCTCTGTCGTTGAATTCCTCGACAAGATAGGTCTCGTCGCCGATCTTCTCGTCATAGCTCTTCACATAGGCAAGCAGAAGTCTGGCGGAGTCAACGGTCTTATGCACATATTCCCATATGTCCTTGTCGCCGATGATGCCGTCGATGACCTTTGAGTCGATCGAGAGATAGGCAAAGGGGAGCAGGGGGCTGTAGGCGTAGCAGGCGTCGCCGGTCTTGACGGCTCTGACAGGCAGGAAGCCCAGCTTCGTGTCAACGGCAATATCATTGCCCTTGGCGTATACAGTCATTGCCGACATGGGCAGGTCTGATGCGAACTTCTTGTCGGGGGTGAATGATACCTGAAGCTCGGTCGCGGTGTAGAGTTTGTCAAGCAGAGCCTCGGTCTTGGTCTTGGGTGTGTCAGCGGCGAATGCAGCCATTGAGAATGCGGATAATGCGATGATCAAGGCAAGTAAAATGCTGAGAACTTTTTTCATTAAAAATTCCTCCTTTTTATTTGTGTTGCCTTTATCTTAATTATAGTATTTCGGCTGCCGCATGTCAACTGTTAATTAATCATTATCGTCCAGCTTGAGGACTGCCATGAAGGCCTCCTGCGGCACCTCGACCGTGCCGAAGTGGCGCATACGCTTCTTGCCCTCCTTCTGCTTCTCAAGCAGCTTCTTCTTACGGGTGATGTCGCCGCCGTAGCACTTGGCGAGCACGTCCTTACGCATCGCCTTAACGGTCTCGCGGGCGATTATCTTGCCGCCGATGCCTATCTGAATGGGTATCTCAAACATCTGACGGGGGATGTTGTCCTTGAGCCTCTCGGCTATCTTGCGGGCCTTTGAATACGCCTTGTCCGAGTGGATGATGAATGAGAGAGCGTCCACGATATCGCCGTTGAGCAGCACGTCGAGCTTGACAAGGTTTGATTTGCGGTAGTCGCAGATCTCGTAGTCAAACGAAGCGTAGCCCCTCGTGCGGGATTTGAGCGAATCAAAGAAGTCGTAGATTATCTCGTTCAGCGGCAGCTCATAGTGGATATCGACCCTGTCGGGGGTGATGTAATCCATATTCTTAAACACGCCGCGCCTGTCCTGACAGAGGTCCATGATGGCGCCGACATATTCGGCGGGGGAGTAGATGTGAGCGTCGGTGAACGGCTCCTCGCAGGAGGCTATCGTCGCGGGGTCGGGGTAATGGGTCGGGTTATCTATCTCGACGGTGGTGCCGTCCGTAAGATTGATTTTGTATATAACGCTGGGCACAGTTGTAACAAGGTCGAGATCGTATTCCCTCTCAAGGCGCTCCTGGATTATCTCAAGGTGGAGCAGGCCGAGGAAGCCGCAGCGGAAGCCGAAGCCCAGAGCGCCGGAGGTCTCCGGCTCATAGCTCAGGGCGGCGTCGTTGAGCTGCAATTTCTCGAGCGCATCACGCAGATTCTCATAATCCGCGCCGTCGGCGGGGTAAATGCCGCAGAATACCATCGGATTCACCTTGCGGTAGCCGGGCAGCGGCTCCGAGGCGGGGTTCTCGACCGTCGTTACCGTGTCGCCCACGCGTGCGTCGCCGACCGTCTTTATCGAGGCGGTGATGTAGCCGACCTCGCCCGCGGTCAGCTCGGCGCAGGGCTCAGGCTCGGTCGCTCTCATATAGCCCGTCTCGACAACGGTGAATTCCGCGCCCGTCGCCATCATTCTGAGGGTGTCGCCGGGCTTTATCTTGCCCTCCTTGACCCTGACGTAGACGATAACGCCCTTGTAGCTGTCATAGACCGAGTCGAATATCAGCGCGCGGCAGGGGAGAGAGTCGTCCGCCTTGGGGGCGGGGATATCTTTAACTATCCGCTCAAGCACCTGCTCGACATTCTGACCCGTTTTTGCCGATATCCTCGGCGCCTCGGAGCAGTCGAGGCCTATAACGTCCTCCACCTCGGCGGCGACTCTGTCGGGGTCGGCCGAGGGAAGGTCGATTTTATTGATAACCGGCACTATCTCAAGGTCGTGGTCGAGGGCGAGGTAGGTGTTCGCAAGGGTCTGAGCCTCAACGCCCTGAGAGGCGTCGATTATCAGCACCGCGCCCTCGCAGGCGGCAAGCGAGCGGGAGACCTCGTAGTTGAAGTCAACGTGACCCGGGGTGTCGATGAGGTTGAGCACATATTCTTCGCCGTCCTCGGCGGTGTAGTTGAGCTTCACGGCGTGCGCCTTGATGGTGATGCCTCTTTCACGCTCAAGATCCATTTTATCGAGCAGCTGCGCCGTCATGTCACGCAGAGCGACGGATTTCGTCTTCTCCAGCAGGCGGTCTGCGAGGGTCGATTTGCCGTGATCGATATGAGCGATTATGCAAAAATTCCTTATCTTATCTTTTGAAACTGCCAATGTCAATTCTCCTTTGAGACTCAGTTTGCGAATTCCTCGATCTTGCGCTCAACGGCGCTCTTGCCTATCCACATATCTTCCCAATTGTGGCCTGCGATGCGCTCGATCCGTTTCTTGTCGCTGTCGGATATCGTGCAGGTGCCGCTCTCGTGCTTCTGCTCGATGACCTGCCTTATCACCTCGTGATCGTGCTTGTTCATCTTATAGAGGACTATGAGCAGCATGGATATCAGCGAGCAGGCGGCGGGGACCCAGCTGACGAACAGGCGTATGCCGAATATCGTCTTGGCGCTCTGGTCGATGAAATCGGGCTTCTGCGGGTCGTAGCCGAAGGCGCTGAAGATGAAGCCGAGGAAGCCGGAGATGAAGCTGTTTATCGTCTTGTTGACGAAGGAACTGAAGGTGGAGATGACGCCCTCACGGCGGCGGCCGGTTATCAGCTCGTCAACGTCGGTCACGTCGGGCTGGATATTGGTGATAACGAAGCCGGGGCCCGAGAAGCCGAAGTTATAGAGCATCGACGCAAGATAAATGAATATCGTCGGGGTGGAGGGCGTGACGAAGCCGTTTATCAGCAGACCCGCTATCATGAACGGGCAGAGGAAAAGGCCGCACACGCGCTTGTCGATATAGCGAACGAGCAGATAGTTTACGGGCGAGCCGGAGAATTCCGAGATACCCGCAACGACATTCAGCACGTTGAAGCGGTTGTATCTGTCCGCTATGCTCCTGATATAGAACTGATCGGCGTATGAATAGAAATTCTTTGCAAAGCCGTTGAAAAGGTTTATGAAGAAATACTGACGGAAAGCCTTGTTGCGGAAGACCTGAACGTATTCGTCAAAGAGATATCTCCAGTCCATCGGCTTATTCTTCATGTTAAGAGAGCTTGGCTCCTTGGTGGAGAAGAAGCAGACTATCGGCGACCAGAGGAACCAGACCGCGAGCACGAGGCCGCAGAACATATATTTGCTCCTGTCGGCGGGGGAGGGGTTATTCATGTCGAGGCCGCCGAGCATCAGGCCCATGAATACGAACGAAAGTGATTGGCCGATGGAGTTGAATGCGTACTCGACTATCTTGAACTGGGTGCGCTCAAAGTATTTCGGCGCGACGGTCGGCAGCATGGCGGTGTGAGGGATGCTCATCATCGTGAAGCCGGTGCTGTAGAGAAAGGCGGTGAGCAGATAATAGGCAAAGAGGGCGCTTGTGTTGCCCGTGCCCGATATGCCGAAGGACGACCACTTCATTATGTAAGCGATGAAGAATATCGGGGCGCCCATGATAAAATACCTGCGGTGGCGGCCGAATCTGGATTTGGTTCTGTCGGTTATAACGCCCATTGCAACGTCGCTGAAGGCGTCGATAATGCCGTTTATCATGCTTATCGTGCCCGTCACCTTGGTGCTCATGCCCTCAACGAAATTCAGGAACTGCTGGTGATAGAGGTTTATCGGGTATCCGGCGCCGCCGAGAGTTATGTTGGCGCAGTTGAAGCCGACCATCGGGCGGATATATTCCCATGTATTGCCCTCAATGCCGACTATGTCCTTGATCTTATTTCCTAATTTACCTTCACGGCTCAAGAAACACACCACTTTTCATTTATTATAATATCTTATAATACCAAAGAATAGCGGCGAGGTCAAGAATTTTATTAAAAAGCGCCGAGCTTTGACAGGCTCGGCGCGGCTCTCAGCCGAAAAGTTTCGCTGCGGCGTTGACCGCCGTGCAGAGTATTGCCCCCGCGGCCGTCGGCAGAGCGGCGGCGATGAGGGTGTATTTAAGGCTGTGAGTTTCTTTTTTAATTGTCAGCAGCGTTGTCGAGCACGGCCAGTGCATGAGGGCGAAAAGCATTACGCACACCGCCGTCGTTGCCGTCCAGCCGTTTGCGGTCAGCAGCCCGTGCAGCGCCTGCGCCCCGCCGACCTCGGGCAGCGAGCCGAGGGCGGAGTAAGCCATTAACATTATCGGCAGCACTATTTCGTTGGCGGGGAAGCCGAGAATAAAGGCGGTGAGTATCACGCCGTCAAGCCCCATTACCCGCCCTATAGGGTCGAGAAATTCGGCAAAGTGCGTCAGCAGCGAAGCCCCGCCGACATTGATGTTTGCCGCCGCCCAGATGACCAGCCCCGCGGGTGCGGCGACGGCGGCTGCCCTGCCGAGCACAAAGAGGGTGCGGTCGAGCACGGAGCGGATTATCACCTTGCCGACCTGCGGCGCACGATACGGCGGCAGCTCGAGCGTGAATGCCGAGGCCGCGCCCCGAAGCAGGGTCGCCGAGAGCAGCTTTGTGGCGGCGAAGGTCATCAGCACCCCGAGCACCACGGCAGCCGTCACGGCGAGCGAGCCGAGCAGCGTTGAAGCCGTTCCCGTGCCGATGAAAAATGCGCCCGCGAGGGCTATAAGCGTCGGGAATCTGCCGTTGCAGGGAACGAAATTGTTTGTCAGCACGGCGAGGATGCGTTCGCGCGGAGAGTCGATTATCCTGCCGCCCGTCACGCCTACGGCGTTGCAGCCGAAGCCCATGCACATCGTCAGCGCCTGCTTGCCGCAAGCGTTGCAGGCGGCAAAGGGGCGGTCAAGGTTATAGGCTATCCTCGGCAGCACGCCCAGATCCTCAAGCAGGGTAAAAAGCGGGAAGAATATCGCCATCGGCGGCAGCATCACCGACACCACCCACGCCAGCACTCGGTATGCCCCGAGCACGAGGCAGCCGTGCAGCCATTCGGGAGCGTTCAGGCGAATAAACAGCGCCGTCAGTTTATCTTGAAAGCCGAAAAGCAGCTCGGAGAGCAGGGCGGAGGGGTAGTTTGCGGCGCTGACGGTGAGCCAGAGCACGAGAGCGAGCATCAGCAGCATGGCGGGGTAGGCGGTCAGCCTGCCTGTGAGGAGCTTATCGAGGCGGCGGTCAAATTCCGAATGGCTTTTCGACCTTTTAACCGCTCCCATACAGATATCGTGCGCCGTAGCAACCGTGCCCTCGGCTATCATGTCGCCGAGCTCGTCACCCGTGAGGTCGCGCAGCCCGGGCAGAGCCTTTGCCCTCGCCAGAGCGAGCCGCAGCTCGGGGTCGTCAAAAAATTCGTTGCCGAGCGACTTGCTAAGCCCGTCTTTCAGCGCGGTGTCGCAGTCAAGCAGGCGCACTGCGAGCCACCTTGCGTTGAACCTGCTCTGCTTTGCCGTGACGATAGGCTCTATGAGCGAAATTGCCTGCTCGACAGGCTCGGGATATCTTATGTTTACGGGTGAGAATTCATATTTATCGAGATTTGCCAATACTTTTTTCAGCGGCTCTGCTCCTCGGTGCTTTCGGGCGGTAACGCCGACGACGGGCAGCCCCAGCCGACGGGAAATAATATCCAAATCGAGCGAAACTCCGTTGCGCCGCGCTTCGTCCATGAGGTTCACGCATACTACGGTTTTGGGGCATATTTCAGCCGCCTGCATCACAAGAGCCATGCTTCTTTCAATTCGTTCCGCGTCGCAGACGACCGTCACGGCGTACGGAGAAGAGAAGCAGAGCATATCACGGGCGGCCTCCTCCTCGGCGGAGTGTGGGGTCAGCGAATATGTTCCAGGCAGGTCGGCGACGGTGTATTCAGCGCAGCCGAGCTTAACGCCGCCGTAAGCGTTTTCGACGGTCTTGCCCGACCAGTTGCCCGTGTGCTGTCTCAGCCCCGTCAGGCTGTTGAATACCGTGCTCTTGCCCACATTCGGGTTGCCCGCAAGAGCAATAACGGGGCGGGTGTTATCCGTTTTCACCGTTATCACCCTGCCGAATAACGCTAATCGCCGAGCAGTCACGGCGGCGCAGGGCTATGACCGCACCGTCGATGAGATAAGCCCTCGGGTCGCCGAGCGGGCTTTCGCCTATGCAGACCGTCTCCGCACCGCGCACCAGCCCGATATCCGTCAGCCTGCGGCGTATGCCGCTCTCACCGAGGTAGGCGACCGTGACCGCTTCACCGACGGGGATTCTATCTAAAGTCAGATCTGATTTCATACCATTCCTCCTTGGAATTCTCCATTTACAGCTTATTCCGCGAGGAAGAAACGGTGAAAAAAAAGAGAGGCAGCGCGAAGCTGCCCCTCTTTGATACAGGGCTTTATTCGATTTCAAGGTGATGGGATTCGGGTAGCTCCTCGCTCTTCTTGGGCAGGGTCAGCTTCAGCACGCCGTTGTCGTACTTCGCCTTTATCTCGTCGGTCTTGACGCCCGATACATTGAAGCGGCGGCTGTAGGAGCCGTAGGAACGCTCGCAGCAGATGTACTTATCTTTCTTATCCTTTTCCTCATGCTCCGAGTGACGCTCGGCGTTGATGGTGAGCCAATCGCCGTTGATGTCGAGCTTGATATCCTTCTTGTCGAATCCGGGCAGGTCGGCCTCCAGCAGGTAGCTGTCGCCGTTATCGGTAATATCGGTCTTGAACTCCGCAATGGCACCGGTGTCAAACATTGAGAACGGGTCTGCGAAGAAATTCTTTTCAAATTCGTCCATCTCACGGAACGGATTGTAGTTAGCCATGTGATTTCTGCGGGTATAAGGTCTGAGTTCAAACATAATAAAAATCCTCCGAAAATTATATTTCCCGATTCATTTTATTTTTTGTTTTCGGCCGAATCGGAGGCCGAAACGCTTTGAGAATTCTTTATCCGATTCATTGGTATCGCTTCCTTTGTTATTGTCTTTCTTCATTTGACGACCATATTATATCCCCCGTTATTGCATATTTTGTTATCTGTTTGTTAACTGTTTGTAAATATTAGCACTCTCAGGCCGAGAGTGCTAATATATATTAAAAAGCTGCGGGCAGCCCGTATTGAGCCGCCCGCGTTGAGCCGAATATTCGGTTTATCAGCCTATATTTTTCTTTGCCTTGCGCTTTTTGATGACCTTGCACAGAACGATGATCGCGACCGCTATCAGCACGGCGACGGGTATGATTATCGGCAGCCCGCCGACGAACCACACGATGAAATCGCGGATACCCTGTTTCAGGTTACTCCAATTCTCCGCAAGGGCGTTTTTGATCTCGCCGCTGAGCGAGGTCTCGTCCTCGGTCACACGCTCGACCTCATAGAGGTCAAGGCTCACGGTGCTGTAGCTTACCCTGTTCTCAAGCACCCTGAGCTGAGAGGTGTAATTCTCTATCTGATAATTGACGTCTGAGAGGCGCTCCTGCACTGAGATAACGTCCTTGAGGTCGTCGGCCTTCTTGAGCAATTCAAGCAGAGTGTCGCGCTCGGTGGTGTAGGCCTTGATGCGGCTCTGGATATCCACATATTCGAGCGTTACGTTGAGCTGATCCTCCTTCTGGAATGTGATCTTGCCGTTCTCGCCGGCCTTTTGCAGGAATTCGTCGAGCTTATCGGCGGGAATTCTGAAAACGAAGCTCGCATAGCGGGAGTTTCTGCCCGAGTAGCTGTCGTTGAGCGAGGAGGTCTCGACATATCCGCCCGACGCAGCCACGTCCGAACGGATGGCTGAGATATACTGCTCGTATTCCTTGGTCTCCACCGTCAGATTAACGGTCTTGACTATCTTCTCCTCGATAGCGCCGTCGGCCGAAGTGACCTGAGAGACCTCTTCGCTCATGCCGTCGCCTTTTATCGAGCCGTAGGATATGCCGTCCTCCGCTGCCGCCTGATCGACGTAAAGCTCGTTGCCGGGTGCCGCCTTGCTTCCCGCCGCGCAGGCTGCGAACGAGCAGAGAATGAGCAGGCAGGCGAGGATCGCGAGTAGCTTTTTCATAATTGTCACCTTTCTTTATTCAGTTTGAAATTCGACCGCGTCAGAGCCTTTGCCCGAGGCGGCGAATTCCGCTTCGCTTTGATAGGGGTATTCCTTTTCACGGTAGTATGCGTTGATCTTTTTGTCGTCGCCGGAGTAGATGATATCGGAGTTAAAGACCTCGTAGTCCTCCTGCTCGGGGTAGTCGGCGGGCATCAGCAGGGGAGAGACACCGTATTCCTCGGCGAGCGAGGCGGCGTACAGCCCGTTTGCCTTGTCGAATTCTTCCTTTGATATGCCGAAATGCCTGACAAATCCGACTATCGCCATGCCGTCGTATGTGTTTTGGCTTCCGCACCAGCGTTCATATTCGTCCTCGTCCGCGAGGTCGATGAATTGCTGAGGGATCAAGTAGTATATCGTCCTGTAAGACTGATGCAAAATGTCTGTTGCCACGTCGGCGGCTTGCTCTTGTTTATTGCTGCCGATATACCCGTTAAAGCTCTCGTCATACGAGTAGAAACCGTCTCCATTTTCCTGAGAGGCCGAGTCGGAGCCTTTGCTGCCTGCGAGGAGCATATTCGGCACGGCGAAAAGCGCCGTTATCGCAATTGCCGCGGCGGCTGCGGAGAGCGCTATGACGCGCTTGCGGGCCGATCTCTTTTGCTTTGCGGGCTCGGTGCGGCAGGCAGAGATGAGCCGCGCTTTTTCGTCGCTTGAGAGCTTTATCCCGTCCTGCGATCTTTGCAGTTTTTCAAAAATATCGTCCATCATTCCGCCTCCTTTTCCATCATCGAGCGCAGAGCCTCACGGCCGCGCTGGAGCCGCTTCTTGACGGCGGCCTGCGTGATGCCGAGTATCTCTGCAAGCTCGTTAATTTTGTAGCCCTCAACGTAATGCAGCTGGATCACCGCCCGATATTTCTCGTCGAGCGAGCAGAGCAGGGCGAGGACCTGCGCATCGTCCTCGCTTTCGGCTCCCGGCTCCCTGATATCGTCAAGGCTCAGGAGGCTGCTGTGCCTGCGCATTCTGAGCATATCCTTGCATTCGTTTGAGGCGACCCTGAACAGCCATGCTTTCTCATGCTCCGAGTCGTTAAAGGCGGGGGACTTGGTCATGTACTTGAGAAAGGTCTCCTGCACGGCGTCGAGAGCGTCCTCTCTGTTGCCCAGCATTACCGAGCACAGGCGGAGCAGGGAGTCGCCGTAGGCATTGACCGCGTTTTCCGCTCTCTGCGGGTCGAGTCTGACAACCTCCAAGGGCATCACCGCTTTCCTTTTGTCGCTTTCATTATATACACGATGCGGGAGGGCAAAAGGTGACAGAAAAAAACGAATTTTTTCAAAGCCCGCCCGTCATATATACATTGTATCATATATGCGGCGGCTTTGGAATACTTTTTCTCTGTAAGAGGAACATTTTTGTTTGAACGAAAATATATTGTTGATAGCAAACTAAACAGGAGGTCGTGCTATGGATAATCGAGAGTTGGAGAGGCTCATGGACAGATACAGACGGGAGCTTATCGAATTCAGCAGGATGAATAGCGGAAAGAATTCCGTGGGCGAGGAGCCTGACGAGCGGGAGAAACGGCAGATGGACGCCGAGAGCGGCGGCACAAGCTATGAGCGTGACAGGAGCGACCCTCTGCCCGCCCCGACGCCCGAGCCGGAGCCGCAGCCAGAACCCGAGCCTGAGCCGGAGGCCGAAGCCGAGCCGGCGCAGGTGCAGATAACGCCCGCAAGGAATCTTGCCTCAATGTCGGGCAGCAACACGCCCGACACGATGAATAATCAGTCGGCGTCGGCGGATATCCCGAGGCTGCTGCGGCAGAGCTGCGAGATAATCGCAAACGAGCCGACCGCCACGGAGGAGCAGCGGCGCAGATGCAGAGAGATAAACGAATTCCTCACCGCAAATGACGAAACGGGCACCATGCGAGTTGAGGCCACCGCCGCCAACAGAGCCTTCGGCATTTGCAGCGCAAGAGTTATGATATTCCTGCCCCTGCCGAGCGGCAACGTGACGGTGTTCGACGGGCTTACCAATGTAAACGGCAGCAGCGCCTCTGTCACTCTGCCCGCCCCGCCGAAGTCCATCTCGCAGCAGGAGGATAACGGAGGCAAGGCGCCGTTCGCCGTCTACTCGGTCTATGTCGAGCACCCCTCATTTGTCAGAGCGATATTCACCAATGTGCCGGTATTCTCGGGCACGGAATCCATTCAGCCGGTCGCTATGCTGGCTAAGGCGGCGGGCGCTCAGAAGCCCGATCCGATAGTGGTGGATCAGTCCGAGCGGAATTCACTTTGAGGAGGGCGAGAGCATGGCAACACCCGTTATACCCGATTTCATCACCGTTCACCTCGGCAGGCCGGATTCCTCGGCAAAGAATGTGCGGGTCCCGTTCACGGGCTACATAAAGAATGTGGCTTCAAGCGAGGTCTACCCCACCTGGCCCGAGAATTCGCTCAGGGCGAACATATACGCCCAGATTTCCCTTGCGCTCAATCGAATTTACACGGAGTATTACCGCAGCAGAGGTTATAACTTCGATATCACAAACTCCACCGCCTACGATCAGGCGTATATCGACGGCAGGGATATCTTCGGCAATATCAGCAGGATAGTCGACGAGATATTCAACAGCTACATCACAAAGGGCAATCAGATACAGCCGTATTTCGCCGAGTATTGCGACGGCAAAAACGTCACCTGCAAGGGAATGTCGCAGTGGGGGACCGTCACCCTGGCAAACCAGGGCAGAACTCCGATACAGATACTCCGCAATTATTACGGCTCGGATATCAACCTTGTGAGCAATGTGCCCGTCAAGAATATCAGGGAATCCTACCCCGGCACTCTGCTGCGCCTCGGCACGGTGGGCGAGGATGTCCGAACGATCCAGCGCCAGCTCAACAGGATCAGGCGCAACTACCCGTCGATACCCAATATCCCGCAGACCAACGGAGTGTTTGAGGCGACCACGAGGGCGGCGGTGCGGCAGTTCCAGAGCATATTCAACCTCGCCGTGGACGGCATTGTCGGCAGGGCGACGTGGTATAAAATAAAAAGGATATATAACGCCGTCATAAAGGTGTCGGAGCTTTATTCCGAGGGAATAACCATATCGGATATCGACAGGATATACAGCACCTCGCTGCGCCGCGGCAGCAGGGGCAACGAAGTGAAGCTGATACAATATTATCTTAATTTTCTTTCATTCTTTAATAACCGCCTGCCCTCGATCGACGCCGACGGCATATTCGGCCCGGCGACCGAGAATGCGGTCAAGGCGTTCCAAAGCGAATACGGCCTGACGGCGGACGGAATAGTCGGCAGAGACACATGGAACAGGCTTCAGGACGCTTATTTCAGCACGCTCAATTCGCTGCCCGACGAATACCGCTCATATTCCTCGCTGCTCTACCCCGGATATGTTATAACTACCGGTGCGAGCGGCAATGTGGTCACTCAGCTCCAGACGTTCCTTAACGTGATAGCGGCGAATAACTCCGCCGTGCCGAGCGTCGCGGTGGACGGAGTATACGGCAATGAGACGAAGAATGCCGTTATCGCCGTGCAGAAGCTCAGCGGGCTTGAGCAGACGGGAGCCGTCGGCGCCCTGACATGGAACGCCATTGTCAATCTCTATAATGAATATCGCTGAAATGCGGTGAAATAATATAAAGGATATTTTTATAATATGCGGGGATGAGAAAAAGTGGAGAATGTGTTTGTGCCGAATTACGACAAGACCGTTGCCGAGCTTGACGCGGCGTTCAGGCTAAAGGCGAGCTTTGACCTGCTGGGCAGAGAGGTGAAGGTCGGCAGCAGGCGGGCGAGGCTCTATCTGGTCGACGGCTTCTGTAAGGATGACCTTATGGAGAAAATAATGGCTTATTTTATGAAGGCCACGGACGACGTGATACAGGGGCTTGCCGACACCAGAGCCTTTGCCGACACCTATGTGCCATATGTGGAGACGGATGTGGTCGCCAAGAGAGTGGAGTTCATCACGGCGGTGCTCTCGGGCGCGGTCGGTATGATAGTCGAGGGCTTCGCCGAGGCGATAGTGATAGATGCAAGAACCTATCCCTCCCGCTCGGTCGATGAACCGGAGAACGACAGAGTTCTGCGCGGCGCACACGACGGCTTTGTGGAGACGATAGTTTTCAATACCGCCCTCATTCGCCGCAGGATAAGGGACACCGCCCTCACAATGGAGGCGCATTCGGCGGGCGAGAAGGCAAAGACGGATATCGTTATCTGCTACATGGACGGCAAGGCGAAGCCCGAGCTGCTCGACGTTGTGAGAAAAAAGATAGACGGCATACGCATAAATTCGCTCTCGATGAGCCAGCAGAGCCTGATAGAGTGCCTTGTACCGAAGCAGAGGTATAACCCGTTCCCAAAGGTCAGGTATACCGAGCGCCCGGATGCCGCCGCAGCAAGCGTGCTCGAGGGGAGCATAGTGATACTCACCGATAATTCGCCCGCCGCAATGATAATCCCGACAGGTATATTCGATTTTTTGCAGGATACCAACGATTACTATATGTCCCCGTTCGTCGGGTCGTATATGCGTATAGTCCGCATGATAATCTTTGCCCTCACTCTGCTGCTTATTCCCGTGTGGTATCTGCTTACCAAGAATCCCGATCATATCCCGCAATGGCTCGATTTTATAAGGATAGAGGAGCCGAATTCCGTGCCCGTGCTGGTGCAGCTGCTGATAGTGGAGCTTGTCATAGACGCAATGCGCCTCGCCTCCATCAATACACCGAATGCCCTGAGCAGCTCCTTCGGCGTGATAGGGGCGCTGGTGCTCGGCGAATTCGCCGTGTCGGCGGGCTGGTTTGTGCCCGAGGTCGTGCTCTATATGGCGTTTGTTGCCCTGTCGAATTTCGCTCAGCCGAGCTTCGAGCTGGGCTATGCCTTCAAGATATTGCGCGTGGTGCTGATAATCCTTGTGGCGTTCTTTAACCTTTGGGGACTCATCGGGGGAGTCGTGCTCATAGCGCTGCTGCTCGCAACGACAAAGACGGTCACGGGGCAGTGCTACCTCTATCCGCTGATACCGTTCAATGGTGCGGCGCTGCTCGGGCTGCTTATAAGGCGGCCGATAAGCAACAAGAATTGCTGACGCAGCGGTTACTATAGTATTTTTAACCAAAAAGGCTGCATAAAGCAGCCTTTTTTTCTACCTTATCCGAGCCGTAAAATATTGACTTTGACGGATATTTAATGTATGATATAACACAATAACATTATAATGGCGGGAGTTTTGGATATGATGAAAAATCAGGAAAAAACCATGGATAAAATCGTCGCTCTTTGTAAGGGCAGAGGCTTCATTTTCGCCGGCAGCGAGATCTACGGCGGCCTTGCCAACACTTGGGACTACGGCCCCCTCGGCGCAAGGCTGAAGAATAACGTCAAAGACACGTGGAGAAAGAGATTTATCCAGGAGAGAAAAAACAGCTATGAGGTCGACGCGGATATCCTCATGCACCCCAGAGTATGGGAGGCAAGCGGCCATGTTGCCAGCTTCTCCGACCCTCTGCTTGACTGCAAGGAGTGCAAAATGCGTCACAGAGCGGATAACCTCATCGACGACTTTGACCCCAACGCTCATGCCGACGGCATGACCAAGGACGAGATGTTTGAGTTTATCAAGGCTCATTCAATTCCTTGCCCCCACTGCGGCAAGCATAACTTCACCCCTATCAGGGAATTCAACCTGATGTTCCAGACCTACAGGGGCGTTACCAATGACGCTAAGAGCGTTATCTATCTCAGACCCGAGAACGCTCAGGGCGAATATGTCAACTTCCTCAATGTGCAGCGCTCGATGAGAGCCAAGCTGCCGTTCAGCATCGGCCAGATAGGCAAGGCCTTCAGAAACGAGATAACCCCCGGTAACTTCACCTTCCGCACCATTGAGTTTGAGCAGATGGAGTTCCAGACCTTCTGCAAAGAGGGCACCGACACCGAGCTTTACGAATACTTCAAGCAGTACGGCAGACAGTATTACGAGGATCTCGGCATCAATCCCGAGAATCTCCGCTTCCACGACCACGAGAAGCTCGCCCACTACGCCAAGGCGGCGTGCGATATCGAGTTCCTCTTCCCGTTCGGCTGGGGCGAGATAAACGGCACCCACAACAGAACCAATTTCGACCTTACGAGGCATCAGGAATACAGCGGTCAGAAGATGGATTATCTTGACCCCGAGACCAATGAAAAATTCATCCCGTTCATCATCGAGTCCACCTACGGCCTTGACAGAACTGTGCTCGCCCTGCTTTGCGAAGCATATGACGAGGAGGTCATCGACGCCGAGAAGAACGACACCAGAGTCGTGCTCCACCTCAACCCCGCCGTCGCTCCCTATAAAGCGGCAGTCCTGCCCCTCTCCAAGAAGCTCTCGCCCGACGCTCTCAAGGTCTATGAGAAGCTGCAGAAGAAGTTCATGGTGGACTTCGACGAGACCGGCTCCATCGGCAAGCGTTACCGCCGCGAGGATGAGATAGGCACGCCTATCTGCATCACCTTCGATTTCGACTCCCTTGAGGATAACTGCGTCACCGTCAGAGACAGAGACACCATGCAGCAGGAGAGGATCCCCGTTGACGCGCTTGAGGATTACATTGCCGAGCGCATCGTATTTTGACCCATGTAAATCGTTCTCGGGGCTTCTTTGCCCCGGCTCCAGAAAGGATAAAAAGCCATGAAAGTTAATTTCACAGAGACAGTGCTCAGAGACGCCAACCAGTCTCTGATAGCCACGAGAATGCCGTTCAGCGATTTTGAGCCGATTCTCAGCACGATGGACAAAGCGGGCTATTACTCACTCGAGTGCTGGGGCGGAGCCACCTTCGACTCCTGCCTGCGTTACCTTAATGAGGATCCGTGGGAGAGGCTGCGCAAGATCAGAGCGACCTGCCCGAATACCAAGCTCCAGATGCTTCTCAGAGGTCAGAATCTCCTCGGCTACAAGCATTACCCCGACGATGTCGTGCGCCTTTTCGTCAAGAAGAGCGTTGAGAACGGCATCGACATAATCCGTATCTTCGACGCGCTTAACGATGTACGCAATATCGAAGTGGCGGTCGATGAGACGCTCAAGAACGGCGCCATCGCCTCCGGCACGATTTGCTACACCCTCAGCCCCATTCATAACCTTGAGAGCTATGTCAAGCTTGCAAAGCAGATCGAATCCCTCGGCGTAGGCTCAATATGCGTTAAGGATATGGCGGGCATTATGAGCCCCAAGGAGGGCTATGACCTTGTCAAGGCTCTCAAAGAGACCGTCAAGGTTCCCGTCGTTGTCCACACCCACTCCACCACCGGCCTCGGCTTCATGACCCTGCTCAAGTGCGTTGAGGCGGGCGCGGATGTTATCGACACCGCTATCTCCAGCTTCTCGGGCGGCACTTCACAGCCCGCCACCGAGACCCTTGTATACGCTCTCAGACAGCTCGGCTACGAGGTCGGCGTCGATGAGAAGGTCTGCAAGGAGATAAACGATTTCTTCAAGCCCATCCGTGATAAGGCGCTCAAGAGCGGCCTGCTGAATCCCGTCGTTATGGGCACTCAGACCGACGCCCTTATCTATCAGATCCCCGGCGGTATGCTCTCAAACCTTGTCGCCCAGCTTACGGCTCAGAAGAAGCTCGATAAGCTCGACGAAGTGCTTGAGGAGACTCCCAGAGTCCGTAAGGATCTCGGCTATCCTCCGCTGGTCACCCCGCTGAGCCAGATGGTCGGCAACCAGGCCGTTACCAACGTCCTGATGGGCGAGCGCTACAAGATCGTCTCCAAGGAAGTGCAGAACTATTTCAAGGGCCAGTACGGCATCGCGCCCGCGCCTGTCTCTGAAGAGCTGCAGGCCAAGATCCTCGGCGAGGGCGGCAAGCCCGTCGACTGCCGCATCGAAGACGCCAAGCGCACCGGCGAAGACTTCAAGAAGGCCAAGGAAGCCCTCGGCGATCTGGCGAAGAGCGAAGAGGATGTCATGAGCTACATCTGCTATCCGGATCAGGCTATGAAGTTCTTCGAAGACCGCAAGGCCAAGGAAGAGAACGTCTGCACCTACGTCATCGAAGAAGCATAAGCGAGGTGGCCAGAGATGTTTTTTGTCAACGCTGCTCTCAATGATATTTCCATCGGCACCGCCGGTCTTGTCGCCCTGCTGGGCTACGCCGTCGTGTTTGTCGGTCTGATCGCGCTGATGGCGGTCATTATGATCGTCGGCAAGATCATGGTCGCGAAAAAGACCGCACCTGCGGCTGCTCCCGCAGCTGCCGCTGCCGCTCCGGCTTCCGCGCCCAAGGCTGTTCCCGCACTTGCCACCGGCACCGCCGGAGAATGCAAGCTCTATAACGTCGGCGACCGCGAAGCCGCCATGCTCATGGCCATCGTCGCCAACAAGCTCGGCAAGCCCCTCAATACCCTGCGCTTCAAATCGATGAAGGAGGTCATCTGATATGAAATACAAGATCACACTCAACGGCAAAACCTACGAGGTCGAGGTCGAAGAAGGCCAGGCCATGCTCGTCGACGAGTACGAGGCTTATAAGCCCGCTGCTCCCGCCGCAGCTCCGGCTCCGGCTCCTGCTGCCGCTCCCGCCGCTGCCCCGGCTCCCGCTGCCGCTCCGGCCGCTCCCACGGCTGTCGCCGCAGGCGAAGTTGTCGCCGCTCCGATGCCCGGCAACATCCTGAAGGTCAACTGCTCCCAGGGTCAGGCTGTCAAGGCCGGCGATATCCTCGTCGTTCTGGAAGCCATGAAGATGGAAAATGAGATCCTCGCCCCGCGTGACGGCACGGTCGCTCAGGTCGTGACCACCAAGGGCGCAGTCGTGGATACGGGTGCTCCGCTGGTCGTTCTGGCATAAGGAGGATCAAAGATGTTTAATGTTGGTGATACCCTGTTAAAGCTGGCGACGGAATCCGGCTTTGCGGGCTTCTTCGCAAACGGCGGCTGGCAGAATCTCGTCATGATCGTGATCGCCTGCGTGCTGCTGTACCTCGGCATTGTCAAGGGCTTTGAGCCGCTGCTGCTCGTCGGCATCGCGTTCGGCTGCCTGCTGGCCAATGTCAGCTACTTCCCCGGCCTGGACGCGGTCAACCCCGAGCTGAACGCGACCAACGCCATGTATCATCCCGAGCTCTGGAGCGCCTTCCTGGACTCCACCAGCCCCTACTACCACAGCTACGGCCACGTTCTGTCGAACGCCGGTCTGCTGGACATCTTCTACATCGGCGTCAAGGCCGGTCTGTATCCGTCCCTCATCTTCATGGGCGTCGGCGCGATGACTGACTTTGGTCCCCTGATCGCAGACCCGAAGAGCCTGCTCCTCGGCGCAGCAGCCCAGCTGGGCGTGTTCGTTGCCTTCTTCGGCGCGATCTGCCTCGGCTTCACCGGCCCGGAGGCCGCTTCCATCGGCATCATCGGCGGCGCAGACGGCCCGACGGCCATCTTCCTGACCAACAAGCTTGCTCCGCATCTGCTGGGCGCGATCGCCATCGCGGCATACTCCTACATGGCGCTCATCCCGATGATCCAGCCCCCGATCATGAAGCTCATGACCTCGGACGCTGACCGCAAGATCAAGATGGTGCAGGCGCGTGTCGTCTCCAAGACCGAGAAGATCCTCTTCCCGATCATCGTCACCATCTTCGTCATCCTGCTCCTGCCGTCCACGGCTCCGCTGATCGGCTGCCTGATGCTCGGCAACCTCTTCCGTGAGTGCGGCTGCACCGACCGTCTGTCCGACACCGTGCAGAATGCCCTCATGAACATCGTCACGATCTTCCTTTCCACCTCCGTCGGCGCGACCATGGTCGCTTCCAACTTCCTGAAGGCGGAAACCCTGAAGATCATCTTCCTCGGCCTGGTCGCGTTCGGCATCTCCACGGCCGGCGGCCTCATCGGCGGCAACATCATGTGCAAGCTGTCCGGCAAGAAGGTCAACCCGCTGATCGGCTCGGCCGGCGTCTCCGCCGTCCCGATGGCCGCACGTGTTTCCCAGATGGTCGGCCAGAAGGCCAACCCCGCGAACTTCCTGCTCATGCACGCCATGGGCCCGAACGTCGCGGGCGTCATCGGCTCCGCCATCGCGGCAGGCTTCCTGCTCGCCGTCTTCGGCTAAGTCCCGCTTTCCAAAAGACCGTGCTGCCCCGCAGCACGGTCTTTCATTTTCACTATTGAGAAACGACTGCCGCTGTGGTACAATATCTGCAAATAAACCGCGCTTTCCCCCGGCCTTGCGCGAAAAGGAGATAAGAAGCCATGAAATTGGGCATCGTTGGGCTTCCAAATGTTGGCAAGTCTACCTTATTTAATGCAATCGCAGGAGAGACCATTTCCATTGTAAAAGATACACCAGGTGTGACCAGGGACCGTATTTACGCGGATTGTAACTGGCTGAACATGAATTTTACCCTGATCGATACCGGCGGTATTGAGCCGGATACCAGTGATGTGATTCTGGCACAGATGCGGGAGCAGGCAGAGATCGCTATTGCCACAGCAGACGTGATCGTGTTCATCGTAGACGTACATCAGGGACTTGTGGATTCTGATGCGAAAGTTGCAGATATGCTTCGCCGCAGCGGCAAACCAGTGGTACTTGCAGTGAATAAGGTGGACAGCATTCAGAAATATATGATGGATGTTTATGAATTTTATAATCTGGGAATCGGCGAGCCATTTGCCATTTCTGCAGCTAACCGTCAGGGACTTGGAGATATGCTTGATGAGGTCGTAAAACATTTCCCGG
>OIXH01002336.1_pt1 | contig 19042 bp, 15 predicted proteins | sample 1587741 | NCBI WGS metagenome assembly OIXH01 (sample SAMEA3888916, study PRJEB22519) | human gut metagenome | biome: human gut; feature: human-associated habitat; material: faeces | place: Denmark | collected 2011 | reverse complement strand
GCTCCATGCCGCACTCAATAGCAGCCATAGATAAACGTGGGTCGTTTCCTTGTCATCGAACCACTCCCAATCTTTCAGATCGTTTGGTAGTTTCACAAAACCCATACGTATCACTCCTTTCTTGCTCAGAGCATACAACAGAAAAAACTGCACTTTTCTGCACAACACAAAACCTCTCCGCGGAAAGATACAGAAAAATCCCCCCGCTTTACAGCGGGAGGATAAAATCCAAATCTTCGATTTGCTATCAGCCTGTAAGCTTCTTTTCCATTTCCGTCGGGTTGTTTGAATACTCCAGCGCGGTCTGGTAGGATATCTTTCCGCTTCTGTACAGCTTTGCAAGGCTGTCTATAAGAGTTGTCATACCCTGCTGCGCTGCTCCCTGCATAGTCGACTCCATTTGAGCTACCTTGTTTGAGCGGATAAGGTTCTTGATAGCGTCCGTTCCCAGCATAACCTCTACTGCCGCGCATCTGCCTTTCTTGTCCTGAAGCGGCACAAGCGTCTGCGCCAACACGCCCTGTATCATATTCGCAAGCTGCGAACGCACCTGCTCCTTTGATTCTACAGGGCAGACGTCAATTATACGGTCTACCGTCTGTGCGGCAGAGGACGTATGAAGCGTTCCGAATACCAAGTGACCCGTTTCAGCCGCCGTAAGCGCGAGCATAATAGTCTCGTAATCACGCATCTCACCGATAAGTATAACGTCCGGATCCTCACGCAGCGCACTTCTCAAAGCGTAGTCGAAGGACTTCACGTCACGTCCGATCTCGCGCTGATGAATGGTCGCCTTTGCCTGAGTATAGCGATACTCGATAGGGTCTTCTATTGTAATGATGTGACACGGACGCGTCTCATTGATGTACTGTATCATCGCCGCAAGCGTCGTGGATTTGCCTGCGCCCGTAGGTCCGGTGACCAGAACAAGTCCCTTGCGCTTTTTGGCAAGCTCCAGCACCACCGACGGCATACCCAGCTCGTCGAGGCTCGGTATCTCCGAATTCAGCAAGCGAATAGCACACGCAAGCTTGCCCTCTTGATGGAACACGTTTACACGCTGTCTGGCACCGTTTTTCAGCTCAAACGAAAAGTCGATATCGTGTCCCTCGGTGAGCATTTTCTCCTGCTCGGCAGACAAGATCGAAACGATAGTGCGGTGTACCACCTGATCCGAAAGCTCCTGATACTTTTGAAGCTCTCCGTTTACTCTGATAACCGTAGGCGAGCCGACCGTCAAATGAATATCCGAAGCGTTCAAAGCCCGCGCCTGCATTATAAATTCTTCAAATGTCATAATCTACTCCTTATCATTTTTCAAACCGTATCTGTGCAAAGCCGAACACTGCAAGGCTGCACGATAATATTCCGTTATAAACCGCTGTGCTATTTGATCTTAAACTGTATACCGCTTGCGGAGAAATATGCCTCATCGCAGGAATTCGCTATGCGCTGATTAACGCGCCCCATAATGTCTCTGTACGCCGCCTGCACGGGGTCTGCGGGTCTTACGGAAAAGCCTGTTTCAAGAGTGATTATGATAACGCTGCCGTGGTTTTCCGCGACCTTATCGCGCATTTTTGTCACTCCGTCGATCACGCGCTTTTCTATCTGCTTTTTCATGTCATCACCAAGCTCGCCCCGGTCTTTGGGACACATATCATCCATGACCAATCTTGCATACGAAGATACGCTGTCAAAAATGACGAACTTATGATCCTTTACCTCGTCGGCGGGCACGAGCGTATTATTATTAACAATATCCCACTCCACGCCGTTTTTCTCGGTGCTGAACTTTATTCGGTTCATAACATCCGTATCAAGCTCGCCGCCCACTCTTAAAAAAAGCACATAATCGAACGCCGCAAAATTCGTAACGGCAAAGCGAGCTTTTCCGCTTGCCGCACCGCCGGTGATCAATATCGAATCTGCCATAATTTATTCCTTTCCAAAAAATGTTTTTGTTATATTTCATTATACCACATATTTCACAAAAAGTAAATAGGTTGTCAAATTTTTTTTGCTTTTTTTGCAGATCACCGTCGCGGAGCGCTTTGCGCTGAGCGGCTTGCGAAAAAGCGCAATTTCCCTTGCGAAACGGGCTTTTATGCAGACGAAACGCTCTCTCAACAGGGAGAGAGCGTTAAAACCAATGTTCCGTTATATTCCCGCCAAGATCGCGCTTAATACCACAGCCGCAAAACACCCCAGAAACCCAAGCGCGTATGTTTTGCGCGGGCGCATTCCCATGTGTACCGTGCCGCCGCGGGACAGTCTCATCAGCAGCACCGACATATCCGCCGAATACACGGCTCCCGCCGCCACGGCGGCAATGCGAATTACCGCCGACACTATCACAAGCGGTGAACCCGCCGCAGCCTGCAAAACTCCCCCCATGGCGCACAAAAACGGAGCGCTCCATACAAGAATATCCCCCGGCGCGAAAAAACCCAGAACGAACTCAACCGCCAAAAACGCCGCTCCCAAAAGCGCCTGACGCAGAAACACCTCTCCAAACGTGCCGGCAAGCATTTGTGATATTCCGTTCATTGCGGTCTCCGACAGCCCCGAGCCCTCCCAAAACGCCAGACGCGCTCCCGCTGCCGCTCCCGCTGCCGCCGTAAAAGCCATAAGGAGTTTTGTTCCGTGCCGATGCAGCTCTGGTGCGCGGATATGCTCGCGTGGTGTTTCGGAAGAGGTCTTCGACGACACCTCGGACGGTTCGGGCTTGTCCGACGGCTCAAATTCGCTTGAAAGCATTTTTTTTGGTATTTCCGCAACATTTTCCATAAGTCTCTCCTTTTCCGACAGTCCTTGTTTTGTAAAATATATTCGATGAAACCGTAAAAAATACCATAATTTCAAAAAAACGGTTGACATATCGCGCAATTTGTGTTACATTATAATAGTGGGCGTTTGCGACACAAAGCGGCAAACAGCAGACCGATTTTCAATAAAAAGAGCACAAAATTTATTCCTCTCCCTCTCGAAGCGGTGAGAGCCCCGCCCTTGTCGGGCTTGACAAACAAATAGACGAAACGGCGCGTTGACAGAAAAAGTGTTCGGAAAGGTCAAAAGTACAATGCCATACAAAAACGGATAGAGATTTTCTCTCTATCCGTTTTTATCACTTCACACAAAACATCATTCCCCCGCGAGCAGCTCTCTGGGCGCTATCTTTCTCACGCGCAGTGACATCAAACAAGCCGCCCCGAACGCGAACAACACAAGCCCCGCTCCCGCGATGATACTCCCCGCGACGGGTATAATGAACGTGCTCTTAACAACGCCGATACCGCTGAGGAACACCGCCAGCAGGGGATTTACCAGCTGAGTGCTTACGGCGATACCAATAACCGCGGAAATTATCACCGACGGCATAAAGCTCATTGCGGTCTGCAAAACCAGCTGCCCCGTGGTGAAGCCCAGCGCCTTTAAAATGCCGTAGTCGCGCTTTTTGTTGTTGAGCATAGTACGCACCAACAGGTACATTACAAAGATTATAACTATGCAGCTTATGAGCACAACGGCTATTACAAGAACCGTTACCAGCAGAACATACACGCTGCCCGAGCTTTCTATTATCGAATAAACGTTTATCGCGGACAGAATATCGCCGCCGAAGCGGTCGGATAATTCGTCGTTGAAGCCGTCGATATCCGCCCCCTCGATAAGATCAATATAATAGCAGACGTTCGGCAGCTCGGCGAGCTTTTCGTAACCCTCGCGCGTTATAATGCAGTCCTTGCCGAGAGCGTTCGTGTTTTGCGTATATCCCGAAACGATGTATTTTTCCTGCTTGTTTCCCACACTTAAAAGTATTTCATCGCCTATTTTTATGTCATTGTCTTTCGCGTATTTCGCGGCGATAGATATCTCGTTGTCGTATTTTGGATATCTACCCTCCACAGACATACCCTGATTATTCAGCTTAGAGCAGTCGTTTGTAACGGACACATAAAGCGAGATCCCGCCGACGTGCTGTATCTCCGTGCTGCCGCCGCCGAAGAGGTAAAATTTCTCCACACGGCTGTCGTTTTCCAGAGCTGAGACAAACTCGTCCTCTATGCTAAGGTTGACGGTTATCGACGAGTCCGCGCGCTCTCCTGCGATCATATCTATCATCGGGTCTATATCCGTTATCACGTTTCCGAACATTGTCGCCGCGAACACCATAACAAGCGAGATAACCAGCATGGTAATACATACCGTGATGTTCTGCTTGAAACCCGAAAGCGTGGTTTTCATCGCAAGCGCGGCGTTCAGCGGCATTGAACTGCTATCAAGCGGAACGCGGTTCTTCTTGAAGCTGTGCGTGGCAATACCCTGCCGCATTGCCATTATAGGCTCTATCTTCTTTATCTTCTTCGCGGAGAAATACACCGCCGCGCACACCACTATCGAGATAAATGCGACCGTCAGCAGAACGGGGAAAATCTGAAATCTCACAGTGTACGGAATACCCGTCTGCGCTATCATCATCTCGTTTATCGCGGGAAATACCAGATACGAAAGCCCTATGCCGATGACCGCCGCCGCTGCCGACACTCCGACAAACTGCGCGATCATCGACGCGATTATCTGGCGGCTCGTGTAGCCTATGGCTTTCAGCGCGCCGAGGTTGGGCATATTCTCCTGAATGTAATTCGCGATATTCGAGCATATAACGACCACGCCGATAAGCAGCACCAGAAACGCCATAGCGCTGAGTATTCCCGCGCAGATGGATTGGGAAATATAGCGCGAGGTAGTTATCATCTGATAGTTGTTTGTCGTAACGGATATCTCGGGAAATTCCTTGGCGATTGCGTCTTTCAGCGCGGCGACGATTTCCTCGCTCTTGGGAACATCGCTCACTCTCGCAGAGGCATACACGGCTTTCCAGGCAATGTTATCCGTTAAAAGCTCCTCGAACTTATCCGAGGTGAACAGCAGTGACATCATATTGCAGTTGTGAGAACCGATCATCGCGCTGTTGAAGAACCCGCAGACCGTGTATTCATATTCCCCGTTCGGGAGAGTGACCTTGAATTTGTCACCTATCGAGTAATTATCCCTCGTGCCGTAAAGCATGGGAAGATAGATACCGCTTTTCTCGCTGCCTTCCTCGGTGATCTCGAATTTTCCGACATTACGGGAAAGCGCATCGTCTTTTTCAAGCAGCACCGCCAGCGAGGTCATATCGCCGCCGTTGTACTCGAATGTAAGCGGTCCAACAAACGCGTTGCTGACGGTGGAGTCCGTAATATCGGAGCGCTCTTTCAGCATATCGGAAACAAACTCCTCGAATTCGTCGTTTGTGACATACGCCGCCAGATTTACATGACCGTCGTTGAGCCTGTCATGGCAGCGCTCGAAGTTCTTTTTGTAGTCCATGGAGAGCATAAGCCACAAATTCATCATCAGCGAGGACAGCAGTACCAGCACGATGATCGCGACGGTCTGTCCCTTTGCCTTGCGGATATTGGCGTGTGCAAGCAGTGAATTTTTACTCATCTCACCACCCCATTTCCTTTAGGAACGCCGAGAGCTTTTCGTGGCGTGCGAGGTCGTTCGGGACATATTTCCCGAGCTCGCACTCGCCGAGGATCGAGCCGTCCTTTAAATACAAAATACGGTTTCCGCGCCGTGCGGAGCGCATATCGTGCGTTACCATAACCACGCTCTGTCCCTGCTCGTTGAACTCTGTTAGCGTGTTGAGAACATCAAGTCCTGTTTGGGAGTTCAACGCGCCGGTAGGCTCGTCGGCGAACAGTATCTCGGGGGAGTTTATCATCGCGCGGACAATGCCCGCTCTCTGCGCCTCGCCGCCCGAAATCTGAGTTGAAAACTTGCGCTGTGTCGTTTCGGGAATATCCACCGCCTCGAACAGCTCCTTGGCGCGTTTTATAAGCGCGGATTTATCTTTATTTACAAGAAGCCCCGCCGTCATAACGTTGTCGAAAACGCTCATACTGTCGATAAGATATATCTGCTGGAATACGAAACCGCAATGATCGCGTCTGAACACCGCCAGACCGTCTTGACTGAGGTCGGAAATAACCGTATCCCCGAACGTTATCTTTCCGAGAGTGGGAGTATCCATTCCCGAAAGCGCGTATAACAGCGTGGATTTACCCGCGCCCGACGCGCCCATAATCACCGTGAAATCGCCTTTGTACAGCTCCAAATCAACATTTTTCAGAACGTGCTGCATAGCGCCGCCGCTTGAAAAGCTCTTGCTAAGTTTCTCAGCCTTTAACAGGATCTCTTTCATAATGTAACCCTCCCGGAATTTGTTTTACAAGTTTATTATAACAATTTAAACCTTAAATGTCTTTAAGAGATCCTTAAATATTTCTTAAATATTATTTTGGTGTAACAAGTATTTTCCCCGCTCCGCGAAAATAACGCGTGCCGCTGTTATTTACGCAAGCGAGAGCACCACAATGTTTTTCAAGCCGTTTTCTCCGTTTTCCAGGATAAGCTCCCCATTCATCTCCGCCATAAATCTGTCCGAAATGTAAAGCCCCAGCCCCGCGCCGTCTATACCGACGGAATTTTCGCCACGCCTGAACTTCTCCTTTAAAAGCGCTGGCTCGTCCGCTTGAACGCCGCCGCGGTCTTCTATCTCAATCACGAGTTTGCCGTTATCTAAAAAAGATTTTACATCTATCTCGGTGTTGGCGTATTTATAGGAATTTGAAAAAATATTGTCGAACACCTGCTGAAGCCGCAGCTTATCCGCGTATATAACACATTCGGGAATATCGGGGATATTCGCCTTTCGGAAATAGTCCGCGCTTTCAAGCATTGAAACAAGCTCCGTGCTGTCAAACGGCGCGGGAGAGACCGTAAGCTGCTGCAGCTCCTCCAAGGTCGCCGAAAAGAGGTTTCCGACAAGCGTGGTTATCTGGTCGGATTTTTGGATTATCTGCTCAAAGCCCGAACGCGTTTTTTCGTCCGAGGAAACAGCCGCGCCAAGCTCCGAGACAGCTTTTATGCTCGCCACGGGCGTGCGGATGTCATGGGACAATTTTGCGACAAGCTCCTTTTTAGAGCGATTTGCCTCCGCTTCGGCAATACGCGCCTTTTTAAGCTCCGAGCGCATTATATCAAAGCTCTCGGTAAACGCCCCGAAAATATTCCCTCTGTCCATTTCAAGAGGAACGTCGAGATCTCCGCCCGCAACGCGCTCCGCGAAGCCTTTCATCTTTTGGAACGGCTTGATAACTCTGCGGTCGAGGTAGATGATATACGCCACGCAAATTATCATCTGCGCCGCCATTGATATTCCGAAAATTATCGAGAGGGAGTTTCTGTCGCTTTTGACAGATTCCCCACTTTCGTTGTATATGATGACCTTTCCCGAAGCCGTGCCGCTTTCGTCAATATCGAGGATAGTATCGCGGTGGGAAACAGCCGCGTTTATGCCCTCCGAAAGCCCCTCGCGCGTTTTATAGAGAACGTTCCCGCTGCCGTCTATCACCACATAATCTAGCGACGTTTCGTTGACGTGAGCCGCGAGGTCATCATGATCGCGCCGAACGGACTGCATCACCTCATTCACCTCAACGGTATCAAGCACGCTTTCCGAGCTGCGGAATACAAACCCGAACATCAATGCAAGCTCTGTTATGAAGACCGCGATCAAAGAGCCGATAAAAAGCTTCATTGTTTCCCTCCGCAAAATCTGTATCCGCTGCCCCATTCGGTGATGATGTATTCGGGAGCGCCGGGGTCGCGTTCCACCGCCTCGCGCAGCTTTCTGATATGAACGTTGAGGGTGCCGTCGCCCGTGAACTTATCCTCCCACACCTTGTCGAAAAGCTCCTGCTTTGAAACGACCCTGCCCTTGTTGCCGATAAGATATTCCAGGAGCTTATATTCCAGCGCGGTAAGCTTTACCGGTCTGCTGCCGACAGTCACTTTTTTCGCATCAAGATCGACTTTCAAGTACCCGTCGTCAAATCCGCCGTCCTTCCCGTAACGCTTCAGCACCGCTTTCACCTTAGCGAGCAGCACGCCAAGCGAGTACGGCTTTTGTATGTAATCATCGCCGCCGATATTCAGCGCGATTATCTGATCGTCGTCGCTTGTTCGCGCGGAAATGAACAGAATAGGTATCTGCGTTTTTTCGCGCAATTCCTTGCAAAGCTGAAAGCCGCTGTCGTTTCCCAGATTGATGTCCAACAGCAGCAAGCCTGCCGAGTTCTCCGACAAAAACGCGCGGCATTCCTCGGCGGTATATACCGCGGCAGCGCTCACCCCGAACATATTGAAATATTCCACGGTGCTGTCCGCCAAGAGCTTTTCGTCATCTATTATAAGGCAATCGTATTTCATTGTGAGCCTCCTTAACAATACTGCATTAAGTATAACACATTTTGAAGAATATAGCAAGCACTTCCGACGGCATATTTCAAACAAAACGCAAAAAACGCGCTTATGTAATTTGTCGAATTGAAAAACGAGATTTTATATTATTTCACAGATTATTCGCCGCCGAAATGATCGGAGCGGAAAAAAGGCTTGACAAACAACGACAAATCCATTATATAAATAAGGACATTCTCTTGATCCACTGCGAGGCTGCGGAATGTTCGAGAAACTAAATTCATCGCCGTCCGCGGCGGCATGAAATGACGGAGGAAACCATGATTTTCAGTTTTAATTATCACCCCAACAAGCGCAAAAAGCCCGCATCGTCTGTAAAATTGTAACGGACGACGCGTCATTGCGGGAAAGGGCACAGCGAGTGCTCGAAAATTATGCAAAAGATTGCAAAGAATTCCGCGAGGATTGCATTAAAACCTACGGCGTGCCCTCGCCCGATCTTTTGAGCGACCCCGATTATAAGGGCAGCGGCGAAGAGAAGAACTGCATTGAATTATCCTGCGATAAATCCTCGGAAAAAATTTCCAAAGAGATTACATGCAGCAAAACCGACGCTGTTTTTTTGGCGCTGCTTTCTTTTGTACCGGAGTTTGAGGAATTAAACGACCTCAAACTTATCCAAAGCGACGCGACCGTCAAACCGCCGGATAATGCTGCCGGCGCCAATATAGAGATAAAATATAACGGCGACACATATACGAACGTATCAATAGAAAAATATTATCTCGCCGCTTTTCATTACATCTATTGCGTCGGGGTGCGTTTTTCCGCCGAAAAGAACAAGGGCGTCAGGGCTGAATATTGCTTGTTTCCCCAAAATCCCTATGACATAACCTCAAATATGCGCGACTATGATAGAGGTGAAGTATATTACATTACAAATGGAGACGGTTCTCCTTTGCCTACCTTCTCTGCCGGGATCGTTGAGGTCAGTGATGAGCGTATGTATGTGGGCTCTTTGAAAATTCCGGGTGATTATACTATCGAACCGAATCCTGACGATGAAGATACATATTTTTCACCCATCGATGTCGCTGTTTTGGTGTATGTGTTTTGGGAGAAGGGCGAAAAAGGCTTTTCATTCAGCACTCTTCGCAGCGGCAAATTAGACAAAAAAATAAGCAAAACCGATAGTGCAGTTACTTTCTGCAATACTGTTCCGCTCTCTGCACAAATGCATAACAGAGGAATAGAATACGACGCCATTAGCAATATAGTATTCAAAAAAGAAGGGAAAATATGTGTGCGCCAAGTATAACCCCGAGTATGACCCGATCCCCTATGAAGCTGTCGACGCCGTGATCAATATGCCCGATGTTCCGGAAACGATCAACAGTGACACGCTGAGCAATCTTTATTGCGATTGCGTATACGCCTTTTGGAATGCTTGCGCAAACGCAAAGGAGCTTTTAACGAATCCGATCAAACGCGGTACAGCGGGCGAGCTCAAGGAAGTTCTGAAATTAAAGGCGTTGACAAATTTAAATGCGAATTTGAATATGACAACGCGCTGCTTACCGTTAAAGCGTCTGTTTATCCTTGGTGTGAATTTGCTGTATATTACGAAAGCTTCCCTGCTCAGTTTCCAACATTTACAGTCGAAAGTATCGCTTTCAAGGACAAGGCAATAAGGTTCACTGTTGATCTGTCAAGCGAAGATCCTATGGTCACACTAAGCAACGGCTCCGACGATATTGTTAATATGCCGCTTAATCTGTTCGTGGCAACACCGGAAATCCGCTTTAAAAATATCGTTCCCTATAACCTCGTATTCAGCAATGACATCGGACAGGTCATAGACAACTTTGAACTTTATAAAAAGATCTTTGATGCAGTGTTGGAATACGGATATGAAGCATTACGCAAGACAACGCCGGAAAACCGGACAGAACGCCGCTCGAAAATATCAAAATGCTTGTTCGGAGAAGCAAATATGGTTCGCAATGACAGCATTATAGGCACAGCGCTGGAACTGATGAACAAATATGACCGAGAACAAAAACTCCCACACCTCGCAATAGTCGGGCAGGCAGGCTCCGGCAAAACAACGCTTGCAAAAAATCTCACAAAGCTGTCAGGCAGCACTGCGAACGACATCGAAAGCGTCATCAACCTAGCCTTTGTTTCCTATCATCAATTTTGCGATCTTCTCAGTGAAAAGAAAAAGGGCAGCGATTACATTTATATCAGCGAAGACGCCTTTGCCGACTATCCCTTTATCGAGATCGGCGAAAATGATATAAATATAAAGTTCAACGACGACGCCAACGGTATCGGCAATACGGCGCTGCGTATTTTCTATATGATCGTCATGGAGGAGATCGAAAAAATGTGTGTAGGCGACATAAACAAGAGGTTCAAAGAGGAAAAGTTCAGCATAGAAAAGAACGGCAGCAACTGCTCCTCTGTAACTGTTCACGAGGTCGGTCACGCGATAGTGAGCAAACTTTTGGGGCTGAAGACCTTTGACAGCATCACGATCATCACCAGAGGCAATGCATTGGGCTACGTTATGCCCGCAAATCAAACAATTGTGACCAAGGGCGAATACATAACCAAAATCAAGAGCTGCATGGGAGGCAGACTTGCCGAGGAGATAGTCTTTGGCAAGGATGATATCCCACACGGCGCTGTGCAGGATATGCGGCAAGCGACCTACCTTGCGCGTAATATGGTAGAGCAGTACGGCTTCTCTGATGAATTCGGATTTATGACGCTAAGCGTTCCAAAAGGAAGCTACCTTGGCGGTGAATCGGTATATACCTGCTCCGAGCAATTCCGCGAAAAGATCGATATCAAGATAAGCAATCTGCTAAAAAAACTTTACAGCGAAACGCTCGGTATGCTCTCGAATAAGAGAGAGATTATCATCAAGCTTGCCAAGACCGTATTCAACAAAGAGACCATGACAGGCTAGGATTTTGATAAGGCTCTGGAAAAATAGCTTGCAAAGACGTCCGAGAAATAAAACGGTGTTTCGGAATTTGTCGGCGTATCGCTTTTCGCGATACGCCGTTTTTTCGTGATCACGGAGAACTTCCCCTCAAAAAGCGCGTTACCTGCGTTTTCTTTATACGATCATATCACATCTTGACAGGAAAATGATTCTATTGAACTCGCAGCAAAATATTGACTTGTCGGGCGAACTGTGCTATAATAGAATAAATTATATTCCAGAAAGGAGAACATTGTATGAAAGGGATCAAAAGGTTTGCAGTAACGCTTACGACTTGCCTTATGCTTGCGGGCTGTGCCGCAGAAAGTTCGGAAAGCGCGGCGGAAAACGGCAGCTCGAAAAGCATGGCGCATAGCTCGGCGAACAGCTCCGCCGCTCCCGAAAACTCCAACAATTCCGCCAACGCCGAAAAAAGTATGCCCGTTATCAATATTCAAACCAAAAACACCAACGCTTTGGACTTCGTTACCACGCCTGTAACAAGATTAGTTGCCGAAAAGATAGCGACGTGGACGCCAAATTACCAAATGCCGCCCGAACCTTATTACGAGGAATGTACCGTTTCCGTTATTGATGGCGATAAACAGACGGTTATAGATTCGGCAAACGCGAGTGTTAAGGTGCGGGGAAACTGGACCACCACCTACAACAAAAAACCGCTGAGGATAAAGTTTGAGACAAAACAAAGCATGCTCGGTCTGAACGGCGGGAACGAATATAAAAACTGGCTGCTGTTCGCGGAATACAAGGATTTTTCCTTGCTCCGCAACAGAACGGCGTTTCAGCTGGCGGAGGAAATACTCGGAAACGACGGCTATTATTCCGCCGATTCGCGGCTTGTGGAGGTCAATATCAACGGCGAATATTGGGGCGTGTACCTGCTCACCGAGTATCAGCAGATAAACATCGGCAGAGTTGACATAACCGAAGCCGAGCCCGACTATACGGGCACGGATATCGGGTATTTCCTCGAATACGACGGGTATTTCTACGCCGAAGACCCGCTGCAAAGGTTTAAAGTAGATTACCACAACAACGCGCCCCTCAACTCCCGCGGCGGCTCGGACAAAACGACCCCCACGGCGGGCGGGAAAAACATCATCGGCGTAACGATAAAGAGCGATATCTATTCGCAGGAGCAGCACGACTTTATAGAACGCTTCGTGAACAATGTCTATGATATTATGTACGAGGCGGCTTACAACGACAAGGCGTTCGTGATGTCCGATGACTTTTCAACAATCGCCGAAACGACGGAGCTTTCCCCGCGCGAAGCGGTGGAAAAGGTCGTTGACGTGCGTTCGCTGGTGGATTCGTATATTCTGGCGGAGCTTACCTGCGATGCTGATATTTACTGGTCGAGCTTTTTTATGGATGCGGACTTCGGAAGCGGCGGCAGCAAAAAGCTGCGCTTTGAAGCGCCGTGGGATTTCGATTCCGCTTTCGGAAACAAAGACCGCTGTGCCGACGGCATCGGTTTCTACGCGGGGAGCATCATATTCGACGTGGACGGCAATTATAAGGAGATGTGCAACCCGTGGCTTATGGTATCGGTCAATGAGGATTGGTTCAACGACGCGGTAAAAGAGCGGTGGACAGAAATATACAACAGTGGCGCGTTCGACCGTGCGTATGAGCTGATAAGCTCGGAATGCAAAACATATTCAGCCGAGTTTGACAGGAATTACAAAAAGTGGGATAATATCCGCCACAACGACGCGGCAAACGAGTTTAGTTGGCAGGCGGCGCAATGCTCCACTCAAGGCGAGGCGGCGGAGTATCTCCAAAGCTGGCTTAAATCGAGAGTTGATTTTCTGAACTCGCAATGGCTTTTGTGAAAATGGATCGCTTTCCCGCAAATAATACTAATATTCAACAGAAAACAAAAAGCAGTATAAACAGCCGCGCCGAACATTCTCGGCGCGGCTTTGCCAAACAATTTGTATCACTTCAGGTTGGAGCCGCAGCACGAAAGATAAGATCAAGATACTCATACGTTTACTATAAACTCCTCTATCAGCAATAATACAAAAACTCGCTTTCGATAAGCGTTCGTTTCATTGTTATTCCGAAAACCTTATCGAGTGCCTTGTTTTGAAAGATCTCCTCTGGAGAACCGCCCGCGGCGATCCTTCCGCCCGACATAACTATGATGTTATCGGCGTATTTAAGGGCGGCGGGTATGTTGTGAAGCACCATAACGACCGCCTTCCCGCCGTCGGCAAGCCGCCTTGAAAGCTCCATGAATTTCATCTGATAGGAAACGTCCATAAACGAAGTCGGCTCGTCCATTAAAATCACGGGCGAGCTTTGCGCGAGAGCCATTGCAAGAAAAACTCTCTGCTGAGTGCCGCCCGACAGCTCCGACATATTCTTGTCCGCAAGTTCAGACAACTCCACGGTTTTCAAAGCGTCTTGCGCTATGGAAATATCCTCTTTTCGGTAGCGGCGCGGGTAGCTTAAATGAGCAAACCTTCCGTGAAGCACCATGGTCATCACCGTAAGGTCGGGGATGTTCTTTTTTTGAGGGAGATACGCAACTATCCGCGCAAGTTCCGAGGAAGTCATTCGGGCAGCGTCTTTGCCGTCCGCGACAATGCGCCCCGAGCTTAATGGAACGAACCGTATCAGCGTTTTAAGCAGGGTGCTTTTCCCGCAGCCGTTGGGTCCGACTATTACCGTTACCTGGCCGCTTCCAAAACCCAAGGAAATGTTATTGAGAATTTTCGTTCCTCTGTAACCCGACGAAAGCCCCTCCGCCGAAAGAAGTATCTTACCCACGCGAATGTCCCCCTTTGCGCCTGAAAAGCAGATATATAAAAAACGGTGCGCCCACGGCGGACATCACGATACCCGTGGGTATCTCGTAGGGTGCGAACACAGTCCGCGCCGCGCAGTCGCACAGCGTGACAAATGCGCCGCCGCCCACGGCGCATATTGGAAGAACGCGGCGGCTCTCACTGCCGACTATGCGCTTTGCCATGTTCGGGATAATAAGCCCGACGAAGCCGAGAAGCCCCGCAAAGCTGACGCTCGCGCCGGCAAGCACAGCCGCCAGCACCAAAAACAGCGAACGCATTTTCTTGACGGAAAGCCCCAACCCCTGCGCCGTGTCCTCTCCCATAGAGAGCAGGTCAAGCTCGTTGGAAAGCGACAGCGAGACCGCGAGAGCTATCAGTATCATAATCCCCGCGGGGATTATTCGGGTGTAGGAAACTCCCGAAAAGCCGCCTGTTTTAAAGTCGGCGGAAAGCGAAGCAACGTCCGGAACGAGCGTCGTTATCGCCTCGGATATCGCCGTTAAGAAGCTGTTCACCGCCACGCCGCCAAGTATCACCGCTGAACGCGAGGCGGACGTTTTTCTTGCCGCTATCGCTACCGTAAGCACGGCAAACAGCGCTCCCGCAAACGCTGAAAACGCCGCCGCCCAGCCCGAGATCGCCCCAAGCGCGAAGCATATCGTAACGCCCAGACCCGCTCCCGCGTTTACTCCGATTATTCCGGGAGAAGCAAGACTGTTCGCAAGCACTCCCTGAATAAGCGCTCCCGAGACCGCAAGTCCCGCCCCCGCAAGCAGACAGGCGGCTGTTCGCGGAACGCGGACAAGGAAAAATATCCGACTTGATACCGTGCCGTCCGTAAAGATCTCCCCGAACGAAATGCTTGCCGCCCCCAGACACAGACTGAGAACGGCGGCAATAACACAACCCGCCGCGATTATCGAAAATACAAGCAGGAATTTCTTTCTTCCGGAATTTTCCACGGAAATGCTCCTTTTTTTCACTGCTCCGTTAAGTCAGAAAACCACACCATATGGAGCGTCAATATTTTGTGTTCAACATCTCTTCCGGCTTTTCGTAAGCCTCGCCCCAAAAAATTCCGCACTTTCCCCGCCGGAGGCGGGGAAAAACACATTTAACGGAACGTTAATAATTCGTATTCAACATCTCTTCCAGCTTTTCATAAGCCTCACCCCACAGGGCGTTTGGTTTAAGATTGTAAAGCCGCTTATCAAGGAAGAACACCCGTTCTTCCTTTACAGCAGTAAGACCCTCCCACGCAGGGTTGTCGGCGATGAATTGATCGAGCTTTTCCCGAGCGCCCTTTGTGTCATCTCCCGACTGCACCACGAAAATAAAATCGGGGTCGCTTTCGATGATGTGTTCAATGCTTATCTTTTCCAGAAACGCGTCGTTGCCGTCGGCTATATTTTTGCAGCCTAAGGTGTCCAGCATTTTTCCCAAAACGTTTCCGCGGCTGCTCTTTGCTCTCACAAAGGAAGCCGAAGCCCGCATTGACAGGACTTTGGGTGCGCCCTTTTCGGCGACACGTTCGCGGCTCTTTTCGATAACAGTATTAACCGAGGATTTCACGTCAAGACCGTTCTTTTCATAGAGATCTTCTCTGCCCGTGATGTCCGTGCATATTTTCAGCAAGGCGAGGTAGTCCTCAAAATCCGACACGTCAAAATACGCGATAGGGATATCCGTGTTCTCGATAGTGTCAAGCCACTCCAGATCGACCCGCACCGACGAGCTTGCTATAATAAAGTCGGGCTCGGCGCTTAAAAGCGCTTCCATACTAAGCTGATTTACCTTACCGAGATTCTGCACATCATCGGAAAGGTTCAGGTCAAGATCGACCCACGCGTCATCGGGCGCGGCGGCAAGCTCGCCGCCCGCAAGAGTCCACACCTCGGCGAAGCTGCCCAGAAGCGCGGCGGCTCTTTCGGGATTTTTCGGAACGGTGACTTCTCTGTCAAGCGCATCCGTAAATGTCACGCCGTCCGCTGCGGAATTCTCTCCCCCTTTGACGGAGCAGCCGGAAAACATCATTACAGCAAACAGTCCGCTTAAAACTATGCAAAGCAGTTTTTTCAACATCAACAAGTCGCACCGCCCTTGACGTTCTTTTTAAGAACAGCGCTCTTGTCTATCTTATCGTTCAGCAGTTTATCCTGAACATACTCGAAGCCAAGACGCTCAATAGTGTCTGCGAATCGCTCTCCCGAAACACCCTCGTCGCGGAAGAAAAGTATCGCTCCCTCCACCACGTCCAGAACATCCTCCTCGGAAGTAAAAAGCTTTTCGAGTGGTCTGCCGTTGGCGATCTTCTTGCCCCAGCGTCCGCCGATGTAAATCTTGTAGCAGTCGGTGTATTCCGCAACCGCGCCGAAAGGACACTTGCCGCGGCAGCGTCCGCAGTTGTTGCAGTCGTCTCCCATTACGATCTTGCCGTCTGTCACCTTTGCGGACTTGATAGGGCAAGACAACTCGACTTGACACTTTCCGCAGCCTCTGCACTTGTCCGCCTGAACGACAGGGGCACGCTGACCGATAATGCCGAGGTCATTCAAATTGGGCTTTACGCAATTGTTAGGACAGCCTCCCACGGCAATCTTGAATTTGTGCGGAAGTGTAACGTCATGATATCCGAGATAGAACCTTTCGTGTATCTTCTCGCTAAGCCCAAACGTATCGATAAGTCCGTACTGACAGGTAGTGCCCTTGCAGGAAACCACGGGACGCACCAGCGAACCCGTGCCGCCTGTTATCAGGTCGTGCGCGTTCAAAAACTCGATAACGGCTTCTATATTCGCGTACTTCACTCCCTGTATCTCCAGAGTAAGACGGCTCGTGAACGTCACCTCGCCGCTGCCGAAACGATCCGCCGCCTCGGCGATAACGCGCTGCTCCTCGGCGGTTATCTTGCCGTTTTTGGTGATAACACGCACGTTGAACACGTCCGGATAGCGCTTGTCCTGCAAGCATCCAAGTGCCTTTACGCGCTTTATTTCCGCGGGAGATATAGCGCCCTCGGCATTCTCCACCTTTACCGTATTGAAGGACTCGCCGCCCTCCAGTACTCTTGTGTTAGTGTAGCCGAAATGCTTCAAACGGTTCTGTAAGAAATATCCGCGCTTGCCCCTTGTGCAGACAAGCAGCAGCTTTTCGTCCTTGGCAATGCCGTCCAACTCGCCGTTTACCTTGCCGAGGTCTACCCACTGCGCTCCGAATATCTTAGGCTCGGGCTGAACGTCGATAACGCGGTAACCCTTTGCCGCGCCCGCCAAATATTCCGCCGGAGTAAAGCTCTCGAACGCGCCCGAAATTTTGTTTTCAAGAATATAGCAAGCTTGAACAAACGGGTGTATCGCCGTGGAAAACGGCGGCGCGTAGGCGAGATCGAGAGTGTCGAAGTCCGACAAAGCAAGCCCCGCCGATATTCCCACAACGGCAATGTCGGTCATTTTATCCACAGCGCCTGCGCCTATCACCTGCATACCAAGAAGCTTTCCGCTGTCCTTGTCCGCAATAAGCTTAGTCACAAAGGAGTCCGAATCCGGATAATAGTGCGCCTTGTCGTCGGTTACGCATAGGGCGGTGATAACATTATAACCCGCCGCCTTTGCCTGCTCCTCCGAAAGACCGGTGCGCCCCGCGTTGAGGTCTGAAGCGAGCTTCGCGACTCCCGTTCCGAGGCAGCCGCCGTAAACAGCCTTTGTTCCCGTAAGATTTTTGGCAAGACATCTTCCCGTAATGTTCGCGGTGGAGCCCATTGCCGACCATTGACGCTCCCCCGTAACGCGGTTCTTGACAATAGCGCAGTCACCCACCGCGTAAATGTCGGGTACATTTGTGCTTTGCAGCTCATCAACGACGACCGCGCCCTTGATAAGCTCTATGCCGCTGCCCTCCAAAAACGCCGTTGCGGGGCGTATGCCAATACTTAGTATCACCAAATCCGCGGAAAGCTCTCCAGCGCTTGTAGAGACGGATTCGGTCTTTTCCGTTCCCTTAATGGCAAGCAAGGAAGTGCCCGTCATTATCTTCATTCCCTTTTTGCGCAGCTGCTTTGCGGCATAGCCCGCCATTTCGGGATCGAGGACGTTCGGCAGTATCTGCGGCATCATATCGACAACGGTAACGGAGACGTTCTGCGCCATAAGGTTCTCGGCAAGCTCCATTCCGATAAATCCCGCCCCGACAACGACGGCTCTCTTGCAGCCGTTCTTTTCGATGTATTCTCTTATAGCGATAGCGTCATCGGGAGTGCGGACGGTGAACACGCCTTTAAGGTTCACGCCGTCGATATTCGGGATCATGGGCGATGCTCCCGTGGCAATTATCAGCTTGTCGTAAGATACCAACCGCTCCGCGCCGCTGTCTGCATCACAGAACTTTACCGTTTTCTCCGCCGGGTTTATCGACGTTGCTTCCATACCGGTAAAGACCGATACTCCCGTAAGCGCGGAAAACTTCGCGGGGGTGTTTACGATAAGCTCCTCCCTGCTTTCGATATTCCCGCCGACATAGTAAGGCAGGCCACAACCCGCGTAAGAAATATCGCGGCTTTTGGTGTAGACCTCTACCTGCACCGAGCGATTCTCGCGCTTTAACTTCGCCGCCGCCTTTGTGCCCGCGGCTACTCCTCCGATAACAACTATCTTCATTTGAATCGACCTCCTGCTTTAAGGGCATAGTTTTATTGGTTATATTATAACATACCCGTACAAAAATTTCAACAGCAACTTTTGTTTTCTCACTAACTCATCGGCGCTGTTGGACGGCTGATAGACGGGAAAAATTTTTAAGCAATTATTTTAAAAAAGTACTTGACAATCATTGTTTTTTGTGATATAATAATTTAGTCACAGATATGGCGGTATAGCTCAGTTGGCTAGAGCACTTGGTTCATACCCAGGGTGTC
>OIXH01002334.1_pt1 | contig 19055 bp, 13 predicted proteins | sample 1587741 | NCBI WGS metagenome assembly OIXH01 (sample SAMEA3888916, study PRJEB22519) | human gut metagenome | biome: human gut; feature: human-associated habitat; material: faeces | place: Denmark | collected 2011 | reverse complement strand
GGCAAGCCCCACCCGGCGCACACCCGACTCGACATAGGTGACAAGATAGGTGTTGTCGTATTCCAGCCGTGTGCAGACAACAATTAACAGTGCCGCCACGACACAGCCGATCACATAAAACGGAATTCTTTTTGCCGTCAGCGTGCCACTCATCATATCGCTCACCAGCCGGTACAAAAGCCCCACCGGCAGCATGAAGGAGATATTTTGCAGGGCACAGCACAAAATCCCTTTGATGTTGTCAATCGCTCCCTTTCGGGAAAGCGCATAGCGTCTCTGTAAATATTTGATCATCGCTCAGACCTCCTTTTCCACTTTCCACCGGACGGACTGCTGATAGTCCTGCCACATCGTCCCGAACAGACTGTCTTTTTTTTCGGACAGCTCCGCAAAGCTGCCGCTTTCTGAAAGATGTCCCTCATTCAGCACAAAAATGCGGTCGGCATTCACAACCGTAGACAGCCGATGGGCGATTATAATGACGGTGCGCCCCTTTGCAAGCTCGTTGAAGGCTGCCTGCACCTTCGTTTCGTTGTCGGGATCGGCAAAGGCGGTGGCTTCATCAAGAATCAGCACCGGTGCGTTTTTGAGCATGGCGCGCGCAATGGCAAGTCGCTGTGCTTCGCCGCCGGAGAGGTAGATGCCCTGCGAGCCGATGACCGTATGCACACCGTCCGGGAATTTTTCGATAATGTCCGTACACTGCGCCGCACGGAGCGCCGCCAGCACCTCCTCATCCGCGGCGTCCGGCTTACCCATACGCACATTGTCCAGAATGGTGCCTTTGACAAGATGGCTGTTCTGAAACACGAAGGAAACCGTGTTCATCAGCTCGTTTTTGTCAATGTCCTTCACATTGACCCCGCCGACGGAAATACTGCCGCTCTGCGGATCAAAGAAGCGGGCAATGAGCGCCGCCAGCGTGGATTTTCCGCCGCCGGAGGGTCCGACAAACGCCACCGTCTGTCCCGCGCCGATGGAAAGAGAAATATTCTCCACGGCATTTTTTGTGCCGTCATAGCTGAAGGTTACCTGATCCAGCGTCACGGAGCTGTCCTCCGGATGCTTCGGTGCGCCCGGCTGAGAAAGTGAGGGGCTTTGCAGAACACGGTCAATGCGGGTGATGGCGTCCTGCACGATCATGCCGTTCTCGCTCATGAACATCAGCTTGGTGAGCGTTAGCGAGATGACCGGCGTGACGATGATGTAAAAGAGCAGGTTCAGCAGCACGCCGCCGTCCGCACCGCCGCGGAAGAACAGAAAGCCGCCTGCGATCAGAAATACAAACACGCTGTTGACCGCCAGTGTATAGAAGGTCATCGGCCAGCGCATCTGCTTTGTGTATGCGATGACCCAACGCTCGTAGTTGTCGATGGCGCCTTTGAACTTTTTGAAGGAGAAAACCGTCTGACCGAAGGTCTTGACGACGGGAATCCCCCGCACGTACTCCACCGCCTCCCCCGACATATCCGCAAGCGCGTTCTGATACTGTGTCATCTTCTCCTGCATCCCCTTGCCGGTCATGCTTGTCATCACGGCAAAGGCAAGCGCCACCGGCACAAGGCTCAGAAGCCCCAGCCGCCAGTCGAATGCCAGAAGAAGCGTCAGAAGTCCCGCGATGGTCGCCACAGCCCTTGCCTTGTCGGGGAGCTGGTGGGCAAGATAGGTTTCTGTTGCGCCGGTTGTTTCCGAAATCGTGCGGCGCAGCTTGCCGCTGCCGAACTGCCCGATTTCCCCAAGCGGAAGCGTGGCAATGTGCTTCGTCATGGCAAGGCGCAGATTGGTGGCGATGCGGAACGCCGCAAGATGCGAGCACATCAGCCCCGCGATGTAGGTAAGCACGGCGGCAAAGGCAAACACCACCGCCATCCAGCCGTAGTGCGTTACATGGACGGCGTTTTCATAGTTCGGCGCGACCTCGATGACCTCCCGCAGGATGCGCCAGATGTACCAAAACGGCACCAGCGCCAACAGTGCGCCGGCGGCGGCAAGCACCCACGAAAGATAGCTTAGGATTTGGTATGTCCCCGCGTAATCCAGCAGGCGGGACAGATTGGATTGCTTTTTCAAAACGGTTCCTCCTTGATGGTGGTCTTAGTTAGCCGAAGCTAACCAATCGGCCTTTGAAAAGCCGCCCAAGCGGCGATTCAAAGCGCATGATTTACTTTTTCAGAAATGAGAACAGCCCTTTCTTTTCATACGGAGCAGCACGGATTTCTCCCGCCGTGTAGCCGGTGGCGTCAATGGTTGCGCGCAGGGCGGCTTCGTCAAGCGGCTCACGCGAGAGGATAACGGTTTCCCCCTTCGTATGGGAGGAAGACACCTTTTCCACTGAAAACGCGCGACGGATCGTATCGTTGATGTGCGCCTCGCACATGGAGCATGCCATGCCGAAGATTTTCACTGTTGTCTGAATCATTTTCGTACCTTCTTTCAAAATTAAATTCTACCCCAGCGCCACATCCAGCGTCATCATGATGCTGAAGCCGACCGCAAAGAAGATCGTTCCTACGTTGGAGTGCCGCCCCTGCGACATTTCCGGTATCAGTTCTTCTACCACAACATAGAGCATCGCGCCTGCGGCAAAGCTCAGAAAATACGGCAGCGCCGGAATCACAAGCCGCGCCGCAAGAAGCGTCAGCACCGCGCCGACAGGTTCGACCACGCCGGAAAGAACGCCGCCGAGAAACGCCTTACCTTTGCTCTCGCCCTCCGCCTTGAGCGGCATAGAGATGATTGCGCCCTCGGGGAAATTCTGAATGGCAATGCCGAGGGACAGAGCAAGCGCGCTCGCCGCCGTGATCTGTGAGTTTCCCGCAAGAAAGCCCGCATACATCACGCCGACCGCCATTCCCTCCGGAATGTTATGTAAGGTCACCGCAAGCACCATCATCGTGGTACGCCCGAGCTTGCTTTTCGGCCCCTCCGCCTTATCGCTTCCGATATGAAGGTGAGGAATCAGACGGTCAAGCAGGAGCAAAAACAGCACGCCGACCCAAAAACCGATAAAGGCAGGAAGGAAAGACAGCTTTCCCATGCCCTCCGACTGTTCGATGGCGGGGATCAGCAGGCTCCAGATCGACGCCGCCACCATCACCCCGGCGGCAAAGCCGGCAAGCGCACGCTGTACCAAATCGCCGAGAGATCTTTTCATAAAGAACACGCACGCCGAGCCGAGCGCCGTCCCGATAAAAGGAATCAAAATTCCGAATAATACTTCCATTTGCTTCACCGCCTTTGCGTTGTGCTTTTATTTGTTCCTCCTGAAGCCCGCCTCGTCCCGATATTCGGGATGCTCCTTCAGATACGGGTCTTTGTCGCCGCAGATGGTACAAAGTTTATGCGCCTGCCGGAACTGTTCTCGCCGGTTGGACGGGCGGTTTCTTGGGCGATGGCGTTAAAAACGGAAAAATTTATCTGAACGAAGTTACCGATGATAGCGATTATTTTACGATTAACGCCGTATACAAAAAAATGCTTACCGTAAAATATTCAATCAATGCGACATATTCCGCTTCTGTTATCAGAAACGATTCCGTGATAGAAGGTAACGGTCTTGAATCGAACAGAACAGTCGTAGCGAAAACGGGTTATACGTTTAAGGGTTGGTTTGTTCAAGGCGATGAGGGCAGGACTGTAATCGACCTATCGACCTATAAGTTCACGGAAGATACCGTTCTGGTTGCGGTGTTTACAGACAGCGAGGGAAATGAAGTATGGTAAAATTCAAAAAATCTTTGCTGTAAGTATAGCGGTCTTTGCACTGATCCTTTGCGGATTGTTTCAATCGGCTTCCATTGCTTGTGCCGCAAGCGAGCAGGTGATAAGCGGCGGTGACGGAACGTATACCGTCCCCGTAAATCTTGACTTGAAGATGGGTGCGGATAATTTTACAAACCCCGTTACCGTGGAGAAATTTGGCGGTAAGTATTATATGACGTTCGGGTTCTCTTCGTCGATAGGCTATCTGAACCTGAACCTTGACGGAAAGGAAGTCGGTAAAACAAGCGAAAAGAAAGACGGTTGGACGTATGTTACCTATACGCTTTCCGAAAACAATCTGAAAAGCAAGCTTTTCTTTTCTGCGTACATCAACGCGATGTCGCGTGAAATGAATTTTACCGCCACTTTGAATCTCTCGTCGTCCGATAAGACTTCCGAAACCGTTCGCGACTTAGGCGAACGTCCTGCGGAATTTGTTCCCGTTATTTCTACGAAAGCGGCGGCTGAATATTCTTTGAAAGTCGGCACGGTTTTTCCGATTCCCGAAGCGACGGCAAAACTCGGCAACGAGGATAGTTCTGTCGTGATTACGGCTGTTTTCGGAAATGATTCCGTAGATGTTTCGGGCGGAAAACTTACGCTTGGTAACGTCGGAGAGTATAAGATAATCTACAAGGCAACGAATTCACAGTATAAAACTTCTCTCGGTAACGACTCGTTTTCGGAGTATGTTGTAACCGTCCACGCTGTCACGGGCGAGAACGCCATCGTAAAATTCAGAGATACCAATCATGTGTTGCCTGAAAAAGCGGGAATTCTTGCGGGAAAAGTTACGGACGGATCGGAGGTATACGAAAAAGCGGCTTCCGCAATGAAAAAGATTGCGGACAATTTCGAGGTTTATTCGGCTGAATTCCTGAGCAAAGACGGCGAAGCTATCACCTTGAGCGATAAAGTTGAGCTGTTGTTCCGTGCGGACGATTATTTTGACCGCACGAAAGCCGAAGTTTACTATATGGACGAAAACGGCGAACTTACAAAACTTTCTGCGAGCGGATACGGAAGATACGTCGTTGCCGAAACAGACAAGACGGGGACGTTTATCGTCTGTATTCCGGGCGTGGCGTTTCATATGCCGATGTGGGGATACGCTTTGATTTTGACCGCAGCGGTGGTTATTCTTGCAGGATCAATCGTTCTTTCTCTCCGTTCCCGCAACCGCCGACGGACCCGACACAGGAAGGCATCTGACCGAACGGTTTACAGCAAATGAAATCCTGCTACCGCGGAATTTCGCCAATGCTACATCATTCTGATCGGACAAATCATACAGATTCTGTAGCAGGTGGATGCGGAGCATAAGTTCAAGCTCATAGGGTTTATTTCCGTACTTCCCCTCGTAATAGTACGGTCTGATCAGCTGCTCCGGCTCTTCCCACGGCATAATCCGCCTTTAGCCTCGACAACGGAAATGTTGTCAAAGTAAGCAGTACCAAGTGCCGACTGATAATCATAAACACAGCTAACCTTCAACGTGTTCCTCTTGCAAAAAGTTTACAAAAGCAAAGCGGACAGGGCAGGGAAAAGCCTTGATTTCCGGAGGCGTGTGTGGTATAATAATGCCAAATGTCCGCGGAGCCTGTGCGCCCGCGCGGGAGAATGTGAGAGACCGAATGGGTAAGCTGAAGGAATATAAGGGGAAGATACGTAAGCACCTGCGGGAGTGGGTGTGGCTGTCCCACTACATAAGAAAATACTGGGTGGGTGTGACGGCGTTTGTGGTCATCGGGCTGGTCGCCGTTATCATGGGACTTTTGACTGCGGTCGCATCCAAGAACCTGATCGACGCGGTGACTGCCGAGGTGAAGGAGAGGGATCGGTTGTTTGCCGCGCTGGGGGTTATGGCTGGTTTGGCAGTCGGACAGCTCGCTTTCCGCGCCATCGCCTCGTGGATCACGGCACAGGTTCGCGTCCGCGTGATGAACGAGGTGCGGCAGGAGGTCTTTGAGCGGATCATGCTGTCCCGCTGGGAGGCGCTGCGCGAATTCCATTCCGGCGAAATCCTCAACCGTCTGGAGGGCGATGTCGGCGGCGTTGTGTCCGGCATCATCAATTTTCTGCCCGGACTGCTCACGCAACTGGTGCAGTTTATCGGCGCGTTCGCCATTATCCTGTACTATGACTGGGTTATGGCGCTGTTTGCGCTGGCGTCTGCGCCTATCCTTGTCCTGTCTGCCAAGCCGCTGATGAAGATCATGCGCCGGTACAATGAGCAGACCCGTAAAATCAACGGCGAGATCCTGTCCTTTAACGAGGAGGCGTTTCAGAACATCCAGCTCGTGAAGGCGTTCGACCTTGCCAAGCAGCGTTGCCGCCTGCTGAAGGAGTTGCTGGAGAAGTACAAGACTATCCAGCTTTCCTACGCCAAGATGTCTGTCGTGGTCAGCCTTGCCATGGGCGTTCTGGGACTTATCGCCGGGTACGGTTGCTATGGCTGGGCAATTTATCGGCTGTGGACGAATGTCATCTCCTACGGTCAGATGACCATGTTCCTGCAGCTGTCATCCAATCTGTCCTCCTCCTTCTCGGCGCTGACTTCCATGGTTCCTGCCGCCGTTTCCGTTGCCACAGCGGCGGGGCGTATCATGGAAGTTACCGAGAAGCCTGCGGAGACCGACGCGGATGCGCGTCCCGCCAAGAAAATGCTGGCGAAAACCAAGGAAACCGGTCTTGTGGTGGAGGCGCGGGATATGTCCTTCACTTACGAAGACGGCAAGGCTCCCGTGATGTCCCATGTCAGCTTTAAGGCACAGCCGGGCGAGATACTCGCCTTTGTCGGTCCCTCCGGCGGCGGAAAGACCACGATGCTCCGCCTGATGCTGGGGTTGCTCCGCCCGCAGGACGGCACCCTGACAGTCCGGCTGGAGGACGGTTCCTCCGAGCTGCCGGTCAGCGACAGCACGCGGCGTCTGTGCGCATACGTGCCGCAGGGAAACAGTGTGTTCTCCGGCACCATCCGGGACAATCTTCTTGCGGTTGCGCCGGAAGCGACCGACGGGCAGCTCCGCGCCGCGCTGGAAACGGCGGACGCGTGGGAATTCGTCTCAAAGCAGACGGAAGGGCTGGATACCGTGCTGGGTGAGCGCGGCGTGAACCTTTCCGAGGGACAGCTGCAACGGCTCGCCATCGCCCGCGCCCTCCTCCGTGAGGCGCCGATCCTGATTATGGATGAGGCGACATCGGCACTGGATGTGGCTACCGAATCCCGCGTTCTGCACGCGGTCATGAAAGCCGACCCGCGGCGCATCTGCCTGCTGACTACGCACCGCGCCAGTATGCTTGCGTATGCCGACCACATCATTCAGGTGGACGGGGACGGAAGCTTCACGGAGATTGATCCCACGCCGTACCGGCAGCAGACAACGGTCTGACAAAAAACTTTGCACAACAAAACAACAAAATATTAAAAACATAATTATGGGAGGAAACTGCAATGACTTACAAACTGAAGGACGGATTCGTGCTGAGAAAGGTCGGTCCCATGTACATGGCGGTGCCGTTTGGCACGCGCGCTTCCGAGCTGAAGGGAATGGTGTCGCTGTCCGAGACCGGTTACCTGCTCTGGAAAGCACTGGAAACCGGAACGGATACGCTGGAGGGACTGGTCGCGGCACTGCGTGCTGAGTATGATGTCAGCGAGGAGCAGGCGACGGCGGATACGCAGGCGTTCCTCGACAGCCTGCGCGAGCAGGGAGTTCTGGAAGCATGAGACCCGAAGAGCATAAGCTGGAGGATTTCATCGGACCGTTCAATATTCAGTTCCTTGCCATGCGGAAATGGTGCAAGGAGACGCGCAGTCCGTTTTCGCTGACGCTGGAGATGACCCCGCTGTGCAATTTCAACTGCCCCATGTGCTACGTGCATCTGAGCCGCGCGGAAATGGAGAAGCGTGGCAAGCCTTTGAGCGCAGCGCAATGGCTGGAGATCACGCGGCAGTTCGCCGAAATGGGATTGGTCGCCGTCAATCTGAGCGGCGGCGAGCCTTTGACTCGCCCGGATTTCTGGGAGATATACGAGGGCATTTCCCGGCAGGGCATTTATCCGTCCCTGTTCACCAACGGCGCTTTGCTGGATGAGCGGGCGGTCGAGCACCTGCTCCGCTTCCCGCCCCGGGGTGTCAAGCTGTCGCTGTACGGCGCCGATAATGAGACCTATGCCGCCATGTGCGGCGACCCGCACGGTTTTGACAAGGTGAACCACGCCATCGACCTTCTGCGGGCGGCGGAAATTCCCCTGCAGGTGACGTCTACGCTGGTCAAGCAGAACAAGTCCGACCTTGATAAGCTGGAGGCGTACGCGCAGGAGAAGAAGCTCGGGCTGGAGATTACGACGGGCGTCAATGCTTCGGCACGCGTCACGGAGAATGACCCGCGGGAATCCCGGCTGGAGGATCGGATCGAGGACTGGGATCTGAAAAAGCTGTCCGGGTACAAGCACAAGCCGATCGAAACGCCCTTTTCAAATTGTTCCCCGTACGGCTGCAGCGGCGTCATCACGTGGCATGGGCACCTGCAGGTGTGCGCCTTCTTTGAGGGCGAATACGTGCAGCTGACCGAGCCGTATGACATCCCCGCCGCGTGGCAGGAGCTGCTGCGGCGGGCGGATGCCCTGACTCTGCCGCCGGAGTGCGCCGACTGTCCGGATGCGGAATTCTGCCTGACCTGTCCCGGTGAACTTGCCTCGGAGACCGGACATCCGGACCGCATCGCCAAGGCGGTCTGCGAGCGTGCCGCGCGCATCCATGCCGCTTACCTGCGTAGAAAAGCGGAGGAAACGGCGGAATCGGCTGCTCCGGAAGGGGCAGAGGGGAAGTAAAGTAAAAAAATTCATTTTATTTTTCTCAAAGCTATTGACAAATATGAAGAAAAGGTATATAATTACCACGCAGAGCCAAGAAACACTAAGAAAGGAGTTTCTGTTATGAAGGTCTATGTTGCACCCAAAGCGGCTGTTCTGTCGATGAACGTGAAGGAGAATATTGCTTCTTCTTCTCAGGTTACTTTCAATGGCACGTACTATTGGAATGCGGGCACCGGCAAGGTTCAGGCTTCTGACTTCGTTTACACCGGTTCCAACTATGTGATGGACATGGTGAACTGGCTGATTGATTCCCTCACCACCCATAACGACCAGTACGTGAGAGATCAGCGGGCGTTGCTCGAGGGCTGCCTCGTTGCGCGGCCGGACGCGAACTAAGCGCGGTTTGATCTGACGTAATCAGAATCGGCAAAGTAACGCAATGATGGCAGAGATGTTCAGAATTGCGGGACAGAACATTCGGATTGCAGGCGGCAGTTTCTGCCGCCTGCTTTCCGGTTTTGAGGTTCCCGCAGAAAACCAGACAGATACCGATGTGTGCCGGGTGAGCCTGACAGAGGGGTACACGCAGTTTGATATCAGCAGTGTGACACCTGATCACCCGGTGGAGCACGTGTTCAGCATACATTCATGTCCGGGACACTTCATGGTGTCGGACGGGGATTATACCAATTCCACCGCGCTGGTGGTCAAGCCGCGCGAAGAGGGCGTCATGGAGCTGTTTCTGGCGGCGCTGTACTCGCATATGGCGGGGCGCGCGCGCACCGTGTTCGTCCATGCCTCCCTGGTGGAGATGCCGGGGCAGGGTGGCGTGATGTTCGTCGGCAGATCCGGCATTGGCAAGACCACGCAGGCACGCCTGTGGGAGCAGTTCCGCGGCGCGGAGATCATCAACGGCGACAAGGTGTTCCTGACGTTGGACGAGGACGGACGCGGCGTTACGGCGCATGGCAGTCCGTGGTGCGGCTCTTCACCCTACAAGCTGAATCGCGCCACGCCCTTGCGGGGCATCGTGGTGCTGGATCAGGCGCCGGAGAACAGTATCCGGCGGCTTTCCGAACACGAGATCATGACGCAGTACGTGTCGCATATTTTCCTCCCCATGTGGGATGCCCGCCTGACCGACTGCGTGATGGAGGCGATCGGCGGTATGATGCCGCTGGTGCCGGTCTTGCGCCTCAGCTGTCGCCCGGATCAGGAGGCGGTGGACATGACCTGGAGTGCCGTGTTCGGGGAGACGGCTCAATGAAGGATGCGCAGACCGGCGGGGGGAGCCACTCCCTGCAGATTGACCGGGAGGCGCTGGCGGCGTGCATTGCCGCTCTGCGTCCCGGCGAGGAACTGCCGCTTCTGGTGACGGGAAACAGCATGGTGCCGTTCCTGCTGAACCGGCGCTCCACCGTCTTTCTTGTCCGTGAGCCGGACTATGTCCCCCGCGTGGGGGATATAATCCTGTGCAGGCGTATAGACGGCGCATATATCCTGCACCGGATTCACAAGATCCGGAAGGATGGCGTGCTTATCCTGAATGGCGACGCGCAGAGATGGACGGAGTTGATCCTCCCGCAGCAGGTATGCTGTCGGGTCGCGCACTTTGTCCGCACTAAGCGCGATATCCGCACCGATTCGCGGTCCTATCGCTTCTGCCGGTGGCTATGGCGCGGGCTTCGCCCGTTGCACGCCGTTGCGGCGTCCGGCTATTACTACTGGCACCGCATTCCCTACAAATTGGGCTTCAGGAAAGACCCGCAATAAAAAAGCAAGGCGCACGGATTCCGCGCGCCTTTTTGCCGCTTTCGGGCGGAAGGGGGCTTCCTGAAAGAAGCCTCAACCACCAAGAGCTTTTTCTCAGAGGATGCTGTGTGAGCCGATGTGCCCGGTTATCCGGATTATTCGGTATGCTCCACAGAGGTGACCTGGTAATCCTCCGCTTCCACGGCGGCGGAAAGTGCTCCGTCCGGGAGCGGCGCGTCCGTGAAGGTCACGCGCGCCGTACCTGCCGTGTGGCTGACCTCTGCGCCAGCCACGCCGGGCAGACGGCACAGCGCTTCCCGGACGGTTGCCTCGCAGTGCGCGCACATCATGCCCTCGATGTGCAGGAGCGTGGCGGGAGCGGAGGTCGCGGGTGCCGGAGCGGGTACGGATTGAGGGACAGGTGCCGGTTCGGGCTTTTCCTTGCCCCGGATGCGGCACAGATTGAGCCGCAGGGCGTTGGTCACGACGCAGAAGCTGGACAGGCTCATGGCGGCGGCGCCGAACATGGGGTCAAGCGTCACACCGAACGGGATAAGCACGCCCGCCGCGATAGGGATGCAGATGACGTTGTAGAAAAACGCCCAGAACAGGTTTTCATGGATATTGCGCAGGGTGGCACGCCCCAGCCGCACGGCGGCAGGCACGTCCGAGAGGCGGCTGTTGACCAGCACGACATCGGCGGCATCTATAGCGACGTCGGTCCCGGCACCAATTGCCATGCCGAGATCGGCGCGGGTCAGGGCGGGCGCATCGTTGATGCCGTCACCGACCATGGCGACCTTGCCCCGGCGCGCCCAATCCCGCACGATCTGCTCCTTGCCGTCCGGCAGAACGCCGGCGATGATGTGTGCCTCATCCAGTCCCGCCTGTTTGCCGACAGCGCGGGCTGTGCGTGCAGTATCGCCGGTCAGCATGACCACCTCCAGTCCCATGTCGCGCAGGGCACGGATGGCGGCGGGGCTCTCGGGCTTGATTTCGTCCGCCACACTGATGATGCCCAGGAGACGCCCGCCGCGCGCGAAGAACAGCGGCGTTTTTCCCTCGTCCGCCAGCGCCTCGGCGCGTGCGGTGCAGTCCGCCCATTCGGCGGGCGTCAGCGCGTTACCCAGCCTGTCCCGCATGAGTGCGAGATTGCCGCCGAGCAACAACTCGCCATCGGGGGTGGCGGCGGTCAGCCCGTGCCCCGGCAGGGCACGGAAATTCACAGGCGCGGGCGCGTCCAGCCCCCTGCGCGCGGCTTCCTCGCATACGGCGCGTGCGAGCGGATGCTCGCTGCCGCGCTCCAGCGACAGCGCAGCAGTCAGGAGCTGCTCCTCGCTCATGTCGAACGGCAGGATATCCATGACGCGGGGGGCACCCTTGGTGACGGTTCCGGTCTTGTCCAAAACGACTGTCCTGATTCTGCCGGCTTCCTCCAGCGCGGCGGCGGTCTTGAACAGGATCCCGCCCCGCGCCCCGACGCCGCTGCCGACCATGATGGCGACCGGAGTTGCCAGTCCCAGTGCGCAGGGGCAGCTGATGACCAGCACGGAGATGCCGCGTGCCAGTGCGAAGCCGACATCCTGCCGGATCAGCATCCACGCAAGGAATGTGACAAGTGAAATGCCCATGACTACCGGCACAAATACGCCCGACACCCGGTCGGCGATCTTGGCGATGGGCGCCTTGGTCGCGGCGGCGTCGCCGACCATGCGGATGATCTGCGAGAGCGTGGTATCCTGCCCGACGCGCGTGGCTCGGCAGGTCAGAAACCCGGACTGATTGATGGTGCCCGCCGAAACGCTGTCACCTGCCGCCTTGTCTGTGGGCAGGCTTTCGCCGGTCAGTGCCGCCTCGTTGACAGCGCCGGAGCCGGATTCCACCCTGCCGTCCACCGGGATGCTTTCGCCGGGGCGGACGACAAATATATCGCCCGCCGCAACCTGCTCTACCGGAACCGTGACCTCCCGCCCGTCCTGGAGGAGTGTGGCGGTCTTGGGGGACAGCTTCATGAGACTGCGCAGGGCATCAGTGGTTTTTCCCTTGGAGCGCGCCTCCAGCGTCTTGCCCACCGTAATGAGCGTCAGGATCATGGCGGCAGATTCAAAATAGAACTGCATCATCCAGTCATGCGCGGCGGCGTGGTCGCCGCGCGTCACGGCATCGGTCATGGCGAACAGCGCAAATACGCTCCACAGGAACGCGACCGAGGAGCCGAGCGCTACCAGCGTATCCATGTTGGGGGCGCGGTGTGCCAGTGCCCGGAAACCGCTGATAAAGAATTTCCGGTTGATGAGCATGATGATACCCGTCAGAAGCAGTTGGATCAGTCCCAGCCCGATGTGGTTGTCCGCCAGCCGGGCGGGCAGAGGGAATCCCCACATCATATGCCCCATCGAAATATACAGGAGCACCAGCAGAAATCCGACCGACCAGCACAGCCGGCGCACAAGGTGCGGCGTTTCCCGGTCGGCGAGCGGATCGTCCGCTGCTGCGGTATCCGGGTGCGGTGCCTCCGTCCCTTTCGGTGCGGCGCCGTAGCCCGCTTTTTGCACGGCTTCCATAACGGCGTCCGGACTGGCATCGCCCTCCACGCCCATGGAGTTGGTCAGCAGACTGACGGCGCAGGACGTAACGCCCGGCACGGCAGATACCGCCTTCTCCACGCGGGCGGAGCAGGCGGCACAGCTCATGCCTGTGACGGAATACTGCTGTATTTTTTTGTGATCCATACCTATCTCCTTCTGCACCTGCACGGCTTTTCTTTTCCTACCGGATTTGTAGGAATAACGCACGGCGTGATTATATACCAAAAGTCGGTTCTTGTCAATAGGAAAAACGGATTTTCTCGGGGAAACCCCTTGAAAATACACGGCGGATATGATATAATGTGAGGGAAGTATGGGCTTGGTATACCCGGACAGGCTGTTTTCTTTCGACGGAAATCTGCCTGATGCAAATATATATACAGGGTGAGGCGCGCCGCGCCGGAGCCCGGTGTGAATTCTGGTAAGGAAGTTACACAGTATGCGAAAAAGAATGCCTTTGTGCAGACATTACCGCTTCGGCAGGGCACTGTGCTCCCTGCTGCTTCTGCTGATACTGGCGGTAGGCACGGCGCTTGTCTCTTGCAACGCCATCTGGGATCGCGGTGAGATAGAATTTACTCTGCCTGAGGAAAAGACGGAACCGGATTCCGAGACGGAAGACTCTCCGTCCGGCGCGGAATCGGAAACTCTGTGCAATCATGACATGAAGGAGGTACCCGGCTCCCGGCAGGCGGCGACCTGTACCGAGAACGGGCACTATGTTCTCCGCTGTACCTACTGCGGACAGGAAAAGACCGGATCCATCCCGGCGACCGGGCATACCGAGGAGATCGACGTTGCCGTGCCCGCTACCTGCGAGCAGGACGGACTGACGGCGGGGACGCATTGCGCCACCTGCGGGGAAATTCTGCGGGCACAGGAGACGGTACCGGCACTTGGTCATACCGAGGTCACGGATGAGGGAGTGGCGCCCACCTGTACCGAGGACGGCATCTCTGAGGGCAAGCACTGCTCTGTCTGCGGGAAAGTTCTGATTGAGCAGAAGCCGCTTCCGGCGGCACATACCAAGGCGATCGATGCCGCCGTGGCACCGACCTGCGATAAAGCGGGAAAGACGGAGGGCAGTCACTGCTCCGTTTGCGGCAAGGTGCTGGTTGATCAGCGGGATGTTCTTCCCAAGGGGCACACCGCCGTGACCGATGCCGCCGTGGCGCCGACCTGTGAGCAGGCGGGCAAAACGCAGGGAAGTCACTGCCGCGATTGCGGCAAGGTGCTGACCGCACAGCAGAGCATCCCTGCCAAAGGACACGTTGCGGTGGCGGATGCCGCCGTCGAGCCGACCTGCGAGACGGCAGGCAAAACGCAGGGGAGCCATTGCTCGGTCTGCAACAAGGTTTTGACTGCCCCGGAGGAAATCCCTGCTACGGGACATACCGAGGTAACCGATGAGGCGGTGGCGCCGACCTGCACCGAAGCCGGAAAGACAGAGGGCAAGCACTGCTCGGTCTGCCATAAGGTTCTGGCGGAGCAGACGGAGGTGCCTGCCGCGGGACACAAGGAGGCAGTTGATGCCGCCGTAGCGGCAACCTGCGAGCAGCCGGGCAAGACCGAAGGCAAGCATTGCTCGGTCTGCGGCAGCGTGCTGGTTCCGCAACAGCCTGTGCCTGCGCTGGGGCATACCTGGGTGACGGATGCCGCCCGTGCGCCGACCTGTACCGAGAACGGACTGACGGAAGGCGAGCATTGCGCAACCTGCCATACCGTTCGCGTTCCGCAGACCGAGATCCCTGCGCATGGGCACGAGCCGGTGGAGGATGCCGCCGTGGAGCCGACCTGTGATCAGCCGGGCAAGACAATCGGTTCGCATTGCGCCGTTTGCCAGGCGGTGCTGACCGCACAGCAGGAGGTGCCCGCTACCGGACACCGGATGATCAAGCATCCTGCCATTGCATCGACCTGTTCGGTGGCTGGCAAAACCGAGTGGGAGGAGTGTGAGATCTGCGGCTACTGCCCGGCTCCGCCGCAGGCGGTGGCGAAGCTGCCGCACCAGGAAGTGTTTGAGCCCGGTCAGGAACCGACCTGCGAAAACTTCGGCTGGACCGGCGGTTCGTTCTGCTCGGTTTGCGGGCTTGAAATCGTGCCTCAGACTATCCTGCACAAGCTGGATCACATTATGGTGGAGGTTCCGGAACTGAAGCCGACCTGCAAGACGGCGGGACACACCAGCGGAGCGCGGTGCGGACGGGAGGGGTGCGGCGCCATCCTGTACGGTCTGGAGACGATCCCTGCCACGGGACATACATACGATCCGAACGTTTCCTCCTGTACGGAGGATCAGGTTTGCCTGGTATGCGGAGAGGTTACCCCGTCTCTCGGCGGACACGTCGAGAAGGTGTTGCCTGCCCGTGCGCCGACCTGTACCCAGGACGGCTGTACCGAGGGGCGCGTGTGCGCGGTCTGCGGAGTGACCATTGTTGAACAGAAAACAGTTTCGGCAACCGGACACACCGTGGTGACCGATCCCGCCGTCCCTGCAACCTGTATGAAGGAGGGACTGACGGAAGGCTCCCATTGCAGTACGTGCGGAACAGTCATGAAGGCACAGGAAAAGGTGCCGCTGGCGGATCATACCCTGGTTACCCTGCCGCGCGTGGAGCCTACCTGCGTTTCCATCGGCATGAGCGAGGGCGTGTACTGCTCCGTGTGTATGCGGACATTCACGCTCCAGCAGGTTCTGCCGGCGAAGGGACACACGGAGGTCATTGACCACGGTAAGGCGCCTACCTGTACCGAGGCGGGCTGGAGTGACGGATCGCACTGCTCGGTCTGCAATCAGACGTTGCAGGCGCAACGGTACCTGCCCGCAATAGGTCACGTCGTGGAGACTGACCCTGCTGTTGCGGCAACCTGCGAGGAAGCGGGCAAGACCGAAGGCAAGCATTGCTCGGTTTGCGGAAAGGTGCTGGTCGAGCCGGCAACGGTGCCGGCGAAGGGGCATTCCGCCGTGACAGACCCGGCGGTTCCCGCAACCTGTGAGACGCCCGGCAAGACGGAAGGCAAGCATTGCTCGGTTTGCGAGAAGATACTGATCGCGCAGACAGAAGTTCCGGCAACCGGGCATACAGAGGTGACAGACCCGCCTGTCGCACCGGGCTGCGAAGTGCCCGGCAAAACGGAAGGCAAGCATTGTTCGGTCTGCCATAAGGTGCTGATTGCGCAAACCGAGGTTCCGGCAACGGGACACACGGAGGTCATAGACCCGGCGGTCCCCGCGACCTGCGAGACGCCGGGCAAGACGGAAGGCAAGCACTGCCCGGTCTGCGGGAAGGAGTTGGTCAAGCAGGAAATCGTTCCCGCAAAGGGGCATTCCGTCGTGACAGACCCGGCAATTCCCGCGACCTGCGAGACTGCCGGTAAGACCGAAGGCAAGCATTGTGCGGTCTGTAACAAGGTTCTGACCCCGCAGACCGAAATTCCGGCAACGGGGCACACCGAGGTTATCGACCCGGCGGTTCCGGCGACCTGTGAGACGGCAGGTAAGACAGAGGGCAAGCATTGCTACATCTGCAACGCTGTCCTGAAGGAGCAGATCGGAGTTCCGGCAACAGGGCATACCGAGGTTATCGATCCGGCAGTCCCCGCAACCTGCGAGGTGGCGGGCAAGACCGAAGGCAAGCACTGCTCTGTCTGTAACAAGGTGTTGGTCGAGCAGACCATGATTCCCGCGAAGGGACACACCGAGGTTACCGACCCGGCAGTTCCCGCAACCTGCGAGGTGGCGGGCAAGATCGAAGGCAAGCACTGCTCTGTTTGTAACAAGGTGCTGGTCGAGCAAACTATGATTCCCGCAAAGGGACACACTGAGGTTATCGACCCGGCAGTTCCAGCGACCTGCGAGGTGGCGGGCAAGACCGAAGGCAAGCACTGCTCTGTCTGCAACAAGGTGTTGGTCGAGCAGACGGAAGTTCCGGCAACGGGACACCATTGGGATGACGGCAAGATCACGACTGAACCGACCTGCGAAGACAAGGGCGTAAAGACCTTTACCTGCACGGTCTGCCACGATACCAAGGCGGAAGAGATTCCCGCAAAGGGGCACGAGTGGGATGACGGCGTAGTTACGACCGAACCCACCTGCGAAGATACGGGTGTAAAGACCTATACCTGCGCGGTCTGCCATGCGACCAAGACAGAAGAGATCCCTGCGAAGGGGCACACCGAGGTCGAGGATCCCGCTGTGGCATCGACCTGTCAGAAGGAAGGACTGTCCAAGGGATCTCACTGCTCGGTTTGCAATAAGGTGCTGACGGAGCGGAAGCCTGTAGGGAAGCGGGGGCACTCCCTTGTGGAGCTGCCGCGTGAGGAACCGACCTGCGACAAGCCCGGTCATACCAGCGGAATGAGCTGTACCATGTGCGGCGCAGTTGTGTTCGGGCATACCGAGATCCCGGCTCTTGGGCATCGCATGGAGAACGGCGTTTGCAAGGTGTGCGGGTACGTTGCACCGACCGAAGAGGAAAGCACGCCGGAAAACAAAACCGGGAACGATGGGTGATTTGCCGATCGCCGAATGAAAAGTCACAACCACCGGCTTGACCGGTGGTTGTGACTTTTCATTTCATGGATTTATTTCTTTTCGTAGAACCAGAGGACGCCCGCCCGGAGCGGCAGTGCATCACAGAAGCCCTCCCGTGCCAGCTGTTCGCCGGATACGGTAAAGCTCCGTTTGCCGAGCGGATCGGTGAAGGTGTAGGAGCGGGTAGGATCGGCGTGCGGGTGCACGGTTACGCTGTCCTCCGCCACGCGGTTGTTGCGGATGATCTGAATAAAGCCTTCGCTTTCCCCGTCAAACTGCATCGCGTACCAGTCCTCCTGCGACGCGCGGCAGGCGGTCAGCGGGTAGTAGTCGCAGGACAGCTCCAGGTCGGCGGCACGGCGCCAGACCGGGATCATGCGGCGTGCCAGCGCGAACTGTGCGGGGGTGTCGTTCCACTCCACCATGCAGGTCATAGCGGGCGCCATGGCATTCTGGAATGCGAACTCATCCAGCGGCAGGTTCGTGTTGCCGTAGGTGCCGTCCGCCGTATCCCAGTTCATGGTATGGGCGCGGAAGTAGGGGATCCATTCAAACATCTCGCGGTGCTGGAGCTGTTTGATGGGGTGCTTGCCGTAGCCGACATCGGTGTAGTGCAGCGGTACCGCCCGGCGCATGGTCTCGATGTCGTTCCGGCGACCGCCCGAGGCGCAGGAGTCCATCCACAGTCCGGGATTGCGCTCCAACAGCGTGTCCCAATAGCGATAGTAGCCCTGAATGTGCAGGTTTTCCCGGATGCCCACGCGCCCTTCCTCAACGTTGGTATCCCAGTACTGCGCAGGCGCAAAGTTGAAGTCCTGCCGGTAGATGCGGATGTGCGACTCCTTGATGATGCCGTCCACCAGATCAATCAGCCAGTCGCAGGCGGCGGGGTTGCCGAGGTCGAGCAGCGCGTTGCCGTCCCACCAATCGTTCGGCTCACCGTGGTAGCGGAGCAGGAACTCCGGATGCTCCCGGAACAGCTTGGTGCCTTGGTAGACGCGCTCCGGCTCAAACCACACCAGCAGCTGGATGCCCTCCCGGTCGCATTTCTCTCCGATAGGCGCGAGTCCGTTCGGGAGATGCTCGGGGTGCGGATACCAGTTTCCTGTCGTAGGCCAGTTGTTGTCACAGGGATACCAGCCGGCATCAATCCACCATATATCGGGGATCAGACCGCCAGCCCGGTAGGCGTCAATGGCTCTTTTCTGATTTTCTTCGGTCACGCCGCAGAATTCCGGCAGACCGTCGATCATCCACGTGTGCAGGATCAGCTTGGAGGGGAGCGGTGCGCCGTTTTCGCGCGGCAGAATGTGTGCGAGGTAGAAGGAGCGCCACAGATTGCGGGCGCGATCCTCCCCGCCGGTGTATGCCTCGTAGGTCATACGCGGGGTGCGGACGGTCTCACCCGGCTTGAGGTAGGAGGCAAATGTCGCCTGTCCTGCCCGGAGCGTAACGGCATCTCCGGTGCGAAGCACGTCCACCCGCCATGTGCCTGTCCAGCCGACAGCCACATTGACACCCCAATCGCTGAAGCGCAGCCGCATATAGGGGAAGGCGCCTTTGCAGGAAGTTCCGTCGCGGTCGGGCTGAATTGT
>OIXH01002331.1_pt1 | contig 19073 bp, 19 predicted proteins | sample 1587741 | NCBI WGS metagenome assembly OIXH01 (sample SAMEA3888916, study PRJEB22519) | human gut metagenome | biome: human gut; feature: human-associated habitat; material: faeces | place: Denmark | collected 2011 | reverse complement strand
CGACTATTATATTATACACATTTCTCTCTAGATTGTCAAGGGTTTTTTCAAAAAATTTACTCTTTCAGCATTTTCAACAACTCATCAGCTGAAAAAACATACTTTTTATTGCAAAAATGACAACAAACTTCGGTTTCTTTTTGTTCGCCCGCAAGTTTTTCAATCTCTTTTTTGCCCAATGTCATCAATATCCCGCGCGTTCTTTCACGCGAACAATCGCAATAATACCGCGCTTCCCAAGCGTCCAGAACATCCCCGCCCAATCCCGACAGAGCATTCAGCGCTATTTCGTCCGGAGTAAGCCGACGCTCCAGCATTTCGTTTATGCTGTCCATATTTTTAATGTTTTCTTCAAGAACCATAATGGACTTTTCCGAGATTGGGGGCACCACCTGTACCATAAAACCGCCCGCTGCCTCTATTTTGGCTCCCTCGCCGAAAATTATACCAAGACTTACGACTGTGGGGAGCTGCTCGCTTTCCGCATAATACGCCGTGATGTCATCAGCGATGTTGCCGGACGTCAGCGGAATTTGCCCGCAATACGGTTCCTTAAGTCCCATATCCTTGACCACCGTCAAAGTGCCATCGCTGCCGATAACTCCCGCAACATCAAGCGATCCGTCCGGCTTTTGCGGAACACACGCGCCCGCATTCCCAACGCAGCACTTCACGTTCCCCCGATAATCCGCGACCGCTGTAAGCGTTCCGCAGGGACCGCCGCCGTTTATTCTGAGTGTCAGCGTGTCGCCCTCATATTTTAACATTCCACCCATTATTGACGCGGCGGTGGTCATTCTCCCGAGAGCCGCCGTCACTACGGGAGACGCCTCGTGAAGCCGCGCCATCTCCCTGACCATATCCGTTGAGTTTATCGCGGAACACAGCACTCCGCCGTCTTCCGACAATGCCCTAACTATTCGTCCCATTTGTACTCCTTAAATATATAGATGTTCCGCCGAGCGGCACTTCGCTTTTCAGCTGTCACACGCGATAATACAACCCGCCTAAAAGCGCTTCGCAATGCGGAATATTGAAGCCGCATTTTTTTCACGATGGCTTTACAATGCGATACACCAACATTCAGATCGCAACAAACGGCTTTGTAATGGTATCTAAGAACGACCATCACGCAGTCTTGCGGCGAACATCAGCTTTTCGCTTCTGGGGGAGTGCTTATCAAACGTCAAGTAATCCCACACGTCAACGACCTCAAAACCCGCCTTATCCAGCATTTCCCGCAGCTCTTCCTCGGCGAACGCGATCTCGCGAAAGCGCTCTTCGCCGCGGGAATACGAGCCGTCCTCTTCCTCAAAAAATAGGTCAAGCTCTATATCCACGCCGTTGTCCTTGGGGCAGAACGTATTCTGCCACACGCAGTAAACGCCGTCGACATCGTATACGAACGTATTCTCGGCAAGCACCTCCTTGTGCTTATATACAGTGTTCACGTCGAACACAAAAGCACCGCTGCTTTTTAAATTCTCGGCGACCCTCCTAAAGCAGCTTTCGACCACCGCTTTATCGGGCAGATGATTTATGCTGTCAAGCGTAGATATCACAGCGTCAACGCACTCGCCAAGCTCAGTTTCTTCCATTTTCTGACATATCCAAGAAACATCGCTTGACTTTGCCGCCGCGAATGTCAGCATATCAGGCGACGCGTCCTGCCCGATAACGTCAAAGCAACGCTCCGCAAGCCGCACCGTAAGGCTGCCCGTGCCGCACCCCATATCCAACAAGCGTTCTCCGCACGTCAGCGAGCGGAGAATTTTCTCATAATAATCGGCTATCTCATCATATGGCACGTTGAACGTCAGCGCGTCATATGCCTCGGCAAAATCGCCGTAGCCCTCGTTCGGCACCATAATTTATCGATCCTTGATACGCTCGAACGCCATTTTGTAACCGCCCTCTCCGTAATTGAGCGTTCTGTTGACGCGCGAAATAGTTGCTGTTGAGGCACTTGTTTTCTCAACTATTGCATTGTAAACGCTGCCCTCAAACAACATTCCCGCCACCGCGAACCGCTGCGCCATTGCGTCAAGCTCCTGCACCGTACAGAGATCCTTCAAAAACATCTCGCACTCTTTCTCGTTTTTGAGCGAAAGCACCGCCTTATACAAAAGCTTAAAGTTTTCATCGTTCTTTTTCATGAAATAAACCTCCGTTTTTTCTTGTCGCACAGAGCCATGCGCGATCAGCATTTTTAAGGAAACTGTGCATAAATAACTTTTGCCGTCACAAAGCGCGACCGCAGCAACAGTTTATTGACTATATATGTATTTTAGCATATTAAAGCAAATAAGTCAAGGGGGTATGCAAAATTTTCTTTTATTATCGCCGAATATTACCGTAGGCGTATGAATGTTAGGTATCCTTGCTTGTCTGTATGCGGGCAAGGTGTTATAATATTATACGGACAGGTGCGTCCAAAATTTCTCCGGGAGGATAAGCAAGTGTGGGAATTGACTACAGTCCGCATAACTGCTGACGACGGCAGGGAAGTTGAATCATACGGCATAAGCATCGGCAATACCGTTATCAACGACATCTCGCCGGACAAGCACGAGATAACAGAGTTTGTGCGGCAGCTTAATCGTCTTGGGGCATCAGAGATCCACGCATACGACTTGGTTGAGGATTTTTTGGGAAGATACTGATTTCGGAGGTGAAGAAAACGCCGCGCTTTTTACAACGCGGCATTTTTTATTTTGAGCATTGTCCCGCAAGAACGTGTTTCACTTTGACTGCCAGCCTCCGTTCCCAACAAGAGCAGCGTCGCTGTATACCCTGACCTTGCTGCGCTTAAAGCGCACCCTGCTTATCCAAAACGCCCAAAGTGCCCCGAGTATCAGCGCCGCCGCGAATATCCCTATTGCAAGAGAGAGCGGTGCGTTAAAGCCATAAAGCTTAACTTCCTTTTTCAGCATAAACATAGTGATCACTATCGGAGCAAACACGGCATACATTGCAAGCAGTCCGCCCATTTGCACCGAAAACGCTAACGGCATAAAAACAAGCGCCGAGCCGCACACTATCGCGCCCAGAACAAGCGTATCGGAATACTGCGTCGTTTCCGCGCCGATAATTCCCAAAAACAGGAAATACGCGAGAATTATCAGAACCTGCGCGCCCATGCATATCAAAAGGAACATCGGCACCGAACGCGTGTACATTTCCTTGGCAATAGGCATGGAACGCACGAACTTGTTCATCGTGAAATCACCGCTTGTCGCTATCGAGAAAAGACATATAAAGGTCACGACCCCAAAGAAAATGAACACTTTAGGGAACATATAGTCATCCTCGCCGAGCGGCTCGTGAAAAACGAACGGCAGTATTATCGACCCCAGCGTGAACAATATGGTGATTACAAACAGGAACTTCGGAACTCTCCTCCAGCTGTTCATCATAAAGCTGTTCATCATAAATTTTAATCCGCGCATTTTTATCCCTCCCTTTCCCAAGCCTTTTTGGCACGGAGCACCGCGAACGCGATACCCGAAACACAAATCACGGCAGCGACAGGCAAAATTATCTTAATGAACAGCGGCGTCAATTCAAATCCGTTTTCCTCCGAAATTCCCGTGGCAAATCCGCCGGCAAACCCGCCCGCAACGACAAACGGCATCATTTTTGCAAAAGGCGACCTGCCGTGACCGAAAAAGTTCAACAATCCGATACAGAACGCCCCCGCGCCCAGAGCGAAAAACACCTGCATCCAGCCGAAAAGCGCCACCACAACTGCGCTGTACAGTACCAGCAACGCTATCGCGAAAATATCCGAGAATATCAAGGCTTTGCGGAACAGCTCATACGCATTTGGCAGCGAGTGGTAATACTTATATCCGACAGCCAACGGGTTATTCGCGTTGAACACTCCCATTGAGCCGATCATGCACGATACAGTCACCGAAATGGTCGCAAAAAACGGGATAAAGCCGTCTATAAAGCCCACCACGATCTCCTTGGACACTAACATCCTCACAATACCAAGCGCCGCCGTAACGCCTAGGGATATGGCAAACAGTATAACATACTGCTTTATCGTTCCCGACAATATACGAAAAGCTCTTATCATCTGTTCTCCTCCGCGTATTTCAGCAATCCCACGCTCAATTGTTGGAGCGTCGGGCGCTCGCACACCGCCGAAAGCTCCTCAAATGCCCGCGCGTTCTCCGCGAGAGCCAAGCCCTCGAACGTCGTCCTGTTCACGTTATGCGAGAGCATTAGCGCTTTCGCCTTGTCGTAATCGGCGGGTTCGCCGCGCGCTATTATGTACTTGTCCTTTAAGTCCTCCACAAAGCCGCGCTCTATTATCCTGCCCTTATCCATAAAAATCGCGTAGTCGGCGGCGTTTTCCATATCGGCGATATTATGTGTGGAAAACAATATTGACTTTTCGCCGTTTCCCTCGTCGAGATAATCGCGCAAGCGGTCGCAGAGCCTGTCTCTCATCAGCGGGTCGAGCGAGCTGCCCGGCTCGTCGAGTATAAGCATATCTGTTTTCCGAGCGAACACCGCCGCCAGAGCCAGTCTCATACGGTTTCCGTCCGACTGTTTCAGCATATTCACGGGCTTTCGGCTGAACTCGTTGTCGACCTCCATTTCCTCGCACAGCTTGTTGAAGCGCTCCCTGTCGAAGCCCTTGTACGCAAGCTCCATAGAAATGGCGATGTCCTTTGGTTTCCACGCGGCGGGAAAGAACCCTTGCGACGCGCAGTAGCCTATCCGCTCGCGAACCTCTTCCCTGTCGATGTCCTTTTCCGTGCCGAAGTACGTCACCTCGCCCGACGTTTTGTGAACAACACCGCAAAGCGTATCGATAAGCGTTGTTTTACCCGCACCGTTCGCGCCTATAAGAGCCGTCGAAAAGCCTTTCGGTATCTCGAAGTCAAGCTCCCCCAGCGTGAATTTCGGGTAGACCTTAGTTAATCCCTTTACCGTCAAAATGTTCTCCATACCGTCACCTCTTATTGAAATCTGTAGGCTCTCGCGCCGTCCGCAAACGCTTGAAAAGCCTTTTCCAAAGCGTCGACGGCGGTCTTCTCATCGGGATACAGCGCCGCAACAACAGCGGTCAGCTGCCCCTCGCGTTCTGCGGATATCGCGAACTTCTGTTCCTTTTTGCCGCCGAAATTTTTCGTTACGGAAAGTGTAGTAGCCTTTATCAGCGTTTTTCCGTCCATTGATAAAATATACATAATTTACCTCCACGTTCAAACGTCATATAAAACGTTTATCATATTAACAAGTTCTTGCCGCGAAACGCCCGCGAGCTTTGCACTCTCGATAGCGTTCTGCAAATGTTCCTCCAAGAGCCGCAAGTGCTGCTCGCGCACCATTTCCCTGTCCTGCGGGTTCACGATATACCCCTTGCCCTGCACCGCCGAAACAAGTCCCTCCTCAGCGAGCTGTTCATACGCTTTCATTGTGGTTATCACGCTTATTTTGAGATCGCGGGCAAGTCCGCGTATCGATGGAAGATATTCGCCCTCGGCGATCTTACCGTTCATAATATCCTCCTTAAACTGCGCCGCTATCTGCTTGTAGATCGGCACATCGCTGTTCTGCATTATTTTAATAAGACGTCACCTCCCGCCCATACTGTTTATGTGTTCTATATACAGTATAAACTCTTTTAACTGATTTGTCAAGGGGATTTTAAAATATTTTTTCGGCGAAAGTAACAAAACATTCCGTGATTTTTATACCGAATTCACAAAAAGCAAAGAAAACTTGGCAATACGGAGGTGCTGTTTTATGAAAAAAAAGGACATTCTGAAAAAGGCTCGGGAGGAAAAGTCCGATGAAATGGAAAATTCGGTGCGCGACAGATCGGCGGTGTGGATGACGCTTGCAATGGCGATAGCGGCGGGCTTCTTTGTGTGTATGCGCGATGAAAACGCCCCCATAATGGACCTTACCGCAACCGTAAGCTTTTCTACGGCTGTCTGCTGCATATACAGATTTTTCAGATTAAAGCAGACTTGGTACTTGATAATGGGGATCGTGCTTGCCGCGATAACGGTTTTCGCGACCGTAAGATTTTTTCAGGGACATTGAGGAGGTTTACAATGAAAAAGGAAGATGTTCTCAAAAAAGCTCGCGAGGAGAGCTCGGACGAGATGAAGGAGTTTGTGCAGGACAAGTCAATGTGGTGGGTGTTCGCCGCTATGGGCATAAGCCTTGTCATATTTACGCTCGTAAAGCAGAACATGGGACAGAACACGACCGATATAACCGTTACTCTCTGCGTGGGCGCGAGCGCGGACTGCTTTTATCGGTTCTCGAAGCTGCATGACAGGAAAAATCTGTTCGGAGCGATAACAACAGCGATCTGCGCCGCCGTGTGTATTATATTTTATATCTTGCACCATTAAAGTCCGATGAGGTGGATATGGAAGATAAGTTAGTATTAAAAAACAACCTCAGGCAAGCCCGGACAGAACGCGGAATGTCGCAGTCCGAGCTTGCCGCGCTTGTCGGTGTGTCGCGAAACACCATAAGCTCCATCGAAACGGGTCAGTTCAACCCCACCGCTAAGCTCGCGCTTATTCTTTGTATCGCGCTCGACAAGAAGTTCGAGGAGCTGTTCTATTTCTAGAGGTTATAGATAAGAGGTAAGAGATGTTCTTACCTCTTTTTGTTAATTGTTACAAAAATCAAGGGAATTATATTATCAAATTTGTGTAATCACTATATTGCAATGCAAAGTACTTTGTGATAAAATAGAATTATCGAAAAGGAAAGGCGGTGGTAGAATGAACTCTCAACTGAAAAGAGGAACGCTGGAGCTGTGCGCACTGTCGGTGGTGAGCCGCGGCGACTGCTACGGCTACGAGCTTGTAAACCGTATCTCCAAATGCATGGAAGTGACCGAGGGCACGATCTACCCGCTGATGAAGCGGCTAAAGGACGGCGGACTTATCGAAAGCTATATAGTCGAATCGCCCGAGGGACCGCCGCGAAAGTACTATAAGATAACGCAAAGCGGCTCGGAGGAGCTTGCAAGGCTGTCCGAGGAATGGTTCGAGTTCACGGAAAGCGTAAATAAACTTCTTAATCGGGAGGACGAGTAATGCTTACTGCGGTATATTTCAGCGGCACGGGAAACACTCGCTTCTGCGCCGAACGGTTCGCGCAAAAGCTCGGCGGCAATGCGTTCCCGATAGAGGACAAGACGGCTTCCGCGGCGCTTTCAAAAAGCGATGAAGCGGTTCTCGCTTACCCCGTATATTACAGCAGCCTGCCGAAAATCGTGCGGGATTTTATTACGAACAACGCGGCTCTGTGGCACGGAAAGCGGGTATTCATCATCGCGACCATGGGAGCGTTCAGCGGAGACGGCGCAGGGTGCGCGGCAAGGATATTAAAGAAGTTCGGCGCGGAGGTCTCTGGCGGTCTGCACGTCAAAATGCCCGACTGCATAGGCGACGTTAAACTGCTTAAAAAGCCGCCCGAGAAGAACAAGGAGATAGTCGAAGCGGCGGCGCGGAAAATCGATAGTGCGGCGAATGATTGTCGAAACGGAAAACCGCCGCGCGAGGGTCTTGGGGCGTTCGCTCATATCGCGGGGCTTTTCGGGCAGAGATTGTGGTTTTGCGGAAAGACAAAGGACTACACTCAAAACCCGAAGATAGACCGAGAAAAGTGCGTTGGGTGCGGCAAATGCGAACAGCTTTGCCCGATGAACAATATCCACGTAGAAAACGGAAAAGCAGTCGCGGGCGGCAAATGCACGATGTGTTATCGGTGCTTTTCGGAGTGTCCGGAAAGGGCGATAACGCTGATAGGAAAACAAGTGATCGAACAATATAAATTCAACGGAGGAAAATCTTATGATCGCTGAAAATAAACAGGAATTTTTTGAACAGCTCGAGCAAGAGCTTCAGCGGCTGGGTGTTGAGGACAGCACGGAGCTTATCGCCGACCTGGAGGAGCATTTCGCCGAAAGCGAACGCCGCGGCGTTCCCGAAAGCGAGACCTGCCGCGAGCTTGGCAGCATAGCTGAGATAGCAAGAAGCTGTCTTGATCTCAAAAGCGAGGCGATAAACAGCATGGTAGCGCGTGACGTGGTGCGCAAAAAGGTGAGCCTTACAAAGCCCGGGCGCTCTGTGCCCGCCGATCCGTCGCTCGCCGCCGCTCCCGACAGCGAACAAAAGGCGGACGAGGATTGCGTGCGTTCGTATACTCCCGAGCACATCTCCGAGGAAGTGATACCGTCCGCGCCGCAGAGCGCAACGGGCGCGAATATCGGCACGGCAAGCTCCCCGAACGGCTCGGAAAGTGCCGACGGCGCGGCAAGCTCCCCTAGCGGAGTAAACATCGGCGCGACAAGCGGCAGCGCCGCTCCTCAAAGCGCGAACAGCTCTCAAAGCGGCGTCGGCGGCACGTTTGAGAGAATCGGCAGAACGGTGGACGCGGCGTGCGACAGAGCGGGCGAAGCCGTAAGCAAGGCATGGAGCAAGGCTGAGGACGCGATAGGCAAGGCGGGCGCGAAAATAAACGACGCGGCGCAGAATTTCCGACCGAGCGACAGCTACCGCGAAAACGTGAACAAAAGCAAGCGCGGCGGCGATATTCCGCCTCAAAGCGTAAAAGCCAAGACAAAGGGCGGCGGTAAATTCATTGACGTATCGGGGCTTAATCCGAACGTGAACGGCGGGCGGCTGATATTCGAGATTGTTCTGGATATTCTGCTGTGGATCTGGCTGGTACCCACCGTGTTCGCGCTGGCGATAGGATTTTTCGGCGGCGCTTTGGGGCTTGTGGGCATTGGAATAATCTGCGTATTCGGAAAATTCGAGTTCGCGCAGTACCATTTAATCACAAGAATTTTATTCACACTGGGCTTTTGCAATCTGGCGGCACTTGTTTTTATGCTTGGAACAGCAATCATCAAGGGCGCGTTATCGCTTGCTAAATATGTTATCGAACGGCATATCAAAGCGGTCTATGATATTTGAAGGGAGGAAAACGACTTATGGCTAAAGGTATAATAAGCTCGCTTATAGCGGCGATCGTTTTCTTTGTTGCGGGCGGCATTTCCGCACGAATACTCGGGACAAAAGAGGGGGCATATTCTTCAATGTTCGGTTCATTTGACGAGCTTGCGTGTTCGCTGCTCAACACAACGGTAACTGACAGCGGTTCTTGGGAATTTGACGGGCACAAGGTGATAAAGCTGGGTTCTTCAAACGCGGATATGCGCGTAGAGCCTATCGACGGCGACAAGATAACGCTGTCGGTATCCGAGGTAAAACGCAGAATTCACGTTACGGTAAGCGAAAGCGAAAACAGCGAGGAAATAGCGATCTCAATATGCAAAACGAGCTTTTTCGGTTTCAGCTTCGGTCCCGACTGTGCGGCGGTGATAGGTCTTCCCAAAACGATATACGACAGCCTTGAAGCGGGCATCGGGTCGGGCACTATGACGATAAAGGACATCAGCGCAAAGAAAAACGAATTCGACGTAAGCTCCGGCAAGCTTGAATTCACACAAAAAGCGGATTTCACTGCGGAACGGATAGATCTCGATATGGGTTCGGGTTCGGCGAACATAAGTGGAAACGCGAACACTTACATCATTGAAATAAGCTCGGGCTCGGCAAACGTAAACGGCAGCGCAAACGATCTCAACATCGATATAGGTTCGGGTTCGTTGACAATGGACACCGCAAAAACCGAGAAGTTCAATATAGGAATGAGTTCGGGTAAGTTCGAAATAAACGGGCTTTCGGGCAGCGGCGAGATAGACGTTGCCAGCGGCAAGGGCACGGCACATTTCACCAACGCCGCCGAAATTGACGGAAGCGAGTTTGATATTTCCAGCGGAAGTCTCACCGTATATCTTCCCGCAGACACAAACGCGGAAATAAACGGGGATGTAAGCTCGGGCAGTATAGTCGTAGACTGCTGCGGCGTTGATGAAAAAATACGCGATGATGACCGCGTAATCCTTGGAAACGGCGGCGCTAAGATATCCGCCGACGTATCGTCCGGCAAAATCTCGTTTTTGGATAACCAAACAGCTGTGGCACAAGTTACAATAACAAAGCAATAATACCAATACTCAATAAAAAAAGTACAAAATTCGTTTTCTCACCTTCGCGAAGCGGGGGTGAGAAAATAAGATAATGTGTCTGATTTTTTAATGAGAAATTAGTATAACTCGTCCCGCGGCAGTCATATAATTATGTGAAAACAATTGTTTTACGGAGGAAGAAAATGACTAAAACCGCTGTTAAAACCAAAAAAACAAGGCTGAGGATCGCACTGACGGTCACAGCCTCTGTGCTCGTCGTTATCTTTGCGGCGGGAATGATCGTCACGTCCGTGCTGATGAGGAAAAACTTTTCCCGCGGCGATTACCGCGATCCGCGGTTCTCGGCGTACTACCGCTGGGAGCACTTTCAAGCGGACTACCCCAGAGACGAGGTGAGTTTCAAATCCGGCAAAAACACGCTTAAAGGCTTCATTTACGGTAAAGACAACGATAAGGGGCTGATAGTATTCGCGCATGGGATAGGCGGCGGTCACGAGGGATATATAAACGAACTGCTATGGTTCGTTGACAACGGCTGGCGCGTCTTTGCCTATGACGGCACGGGCAGCGGATACAGCGAGGGCAGCGGAACAAGAGGGCTACAGCAGTCGGCGCTCGACCTGAACGCGGCTTTGACGTTCGCGGAAGGCGACGAGCGGCTTTCGGGAATGCCCGTGCTCCTTATGGGGCACAGCTGGGGCGGCTATGCAGCCGCCGCAGTCTTGAATTACAGTCATAATATCACAGGTGTGGTGAGCATTTCGGGCTATAACAAGCCCATCGATATGATAATGGAATGGGTAGAGGACATCGGACCCGTGCGGTATGTTATGTACCCGTTCGTGCAGATATACAACAAATCGCTTTTCGGGCGGTACTCCGGACTTACTGCGGTCGGCGGAATAAACAGCTCAAGCACTCCCGTGCTGGTGATCCACGGAAAAAACGATGAAACGGTCGGGTATGACAAATCGAGCATTATATCTCAAAAGGGGCTGATCACCAATCCGAGCGTGAGATATCTCACCTTGCCGGATACGGGGCACAACGATATGTTTCACACCAAGGATGCCAACCGATACATAGAAAATGTAAATTCAGAATACGAAACGCTTCAAGATAAATTTAACGGCGAGATCCCCGAAGCCGAAAAGGAGAAGTTTTACGCCGCGGTCAACGGGGAGCTTATCAATACTACGAACGAGGAGCTTTTACTTCAAATAGAGAGCTTTCTTGACGAGGCGCTTTGATTTTCGAAAAAAACGGTTTCTTAAGCCAATAATTATGCGGAGCCGCCTTAAATCAGCGTTATAATAACGGCGAGCTTACGCGATTTTTCCGTATATAAGGTTTTATATAAAATTCGAATCGCGGCGTTGTGCTGCGCTTCAGCCTATAGAAAAGTCTTTTTGGGGCGTGACGTAAAATTTCTTCAAATAAAAAACCTCTTTTAAATAGCGTTCTCTCCCCTGCTTCGCGGGGGAGAGAACTTTTATACAGTCTGAATCGCGGCATTGTGCCGCGATTTTCTTTTTGAGTCCGCAAAGCCAAATGTGCAATAAAATCGCAAAAAGCTATTGACAGCGCATTAAATAATGTGATATAATATGATATATATGGGAAATGCCGAATAAAGTTATTTCGTTTTATCTGCTTCCTCTCTTCCACAAAAAGGAACGGCGTTTCCGCAGTATGCAGTTTTTTGCAAAATAGGGGGCATTGATCAAATGTATCAGCGTGTAATAAAGGTCTGCCTGCACGGCGACGACAGCAAATATTTTCCTATGTTCCGCAGCGTCTCAGCACCCGAGGACTTTACGATACAGTACATCGGCGATATCGCAAAAGCGGATATCCTGATAACGATTTCGGACGGTTTGGAGCGCGCGTCCGAGATAATCGAAATGCTTTCGGAACAAAAGCGCGCGGACGCGGAGCTTATCGCGCTGACATATAAGCCCGATGAACTCTGTTCGGTATATGATAAGCTCGGCGATATATGGACAGCGCCGATGAGCGAAGAGTATTTTCTGTTTCTTGCCAAAAACGCTCTGCGCAGGCGCGCAGAATATATGGAACATCGTCAAACAGAACAGTATCTCGATACGCTTATAGACAATATGCCAAGCTTAGTGTGGTATAAAACCAAAGACGGACTGCACGAAAAGGTGAACAACGAGTTTTGCAGAACCGTCGGCAAAACAAAGGACGATGTGCGCGGAAAGCCTCACACCTACATCTGGGGCGTTCCGGAGGATGACCCTGCCTGCATAGAGTCCGACAACAAAGCTATGCAAGGCGGAGAAACGGTAATAAGCGAAGAGCATATCTCCACGGAAAACGGTCCGAGAGTGCTGGTTTCATACAAATCCCCGCTTTATGACTTCGACGGCTCTGTTATGGGAACGGTGGGCTGCGCTTTGGACGTCACCAAAGAACGCGCGTTTGAAGAAGAAATACTTGCAAAAAACAAGATGTTCGAAAATATGTTTGCGTCTATCGACTGCGGTATGATGTGGCATACTTTGGACGGCAAGGAGGTGCTGTTCATCAACAGAACAGCGCTGCGGATACTCGGCTATGAGACCTGCGACGAGCTTATGGCGGACGGATTCAATTACGTTGCCAAATCCGTGCTGGACGAGGACAAAGGTATGCTCGCGGAAAAGATACAGTCGCTGAAAGGACTGGGCGATTCCGTAAACGTGGAATACCGCGTTATTCACCCCGACGGCGAAGAGCTGCACGTTCTTGGAAACATCAAGTTGATATCTATGAACGGAAAGTATCTCTGTCAGCGTTATCTGCTGGATATCACCGAGCAAAAAGAGCAGTCCAACGAAAAGCAGCGCCACCAATCGGCTATGGTGGAAGTGCTTGCCGCGAACTACAGCGTTGTGTGCTACTTCGATATGGAAATGGACACAGGATCGCTTTTGCACATAAACGACTGCCCGAAGAACATACTTAGCAAGGTGTTCGCCAGAGAGTTGAAACTTGAAGAAACGATAAAGCGCTATTGCCAAACCTGTGTGGCTGAGGAAGACAGAGAACGCTTTCTGGAAAACTGCTCGCGTGAAACGCTTAAGCGGGAGCTTTCCGAAAAAGACTCGCATTTCATAAACTACCGCGTAAACTGCGACAAGGAAGAGAAATATTATCAGATAAAAGCTGTGCGGGTGGGCTCGGACAAAAACCACCTCAACATCGTTTTGGGAATACGCTGCGTTGACGAAGAGATACGCACCGAAATGGAAAACAAAAGGCTGCTGGAGGGCGCACTGGCTCAGGCTAACCGCGCGAACAAGGCGAAAAGCGTGTTCCTCTCCAATATGTCGCACGACATCAGAACGCCGATGAACGCCATCGTAGGCTTTACGACTCTGGCAATGTCGCGTCTTGACCGCCCCGAGCTGATCAAGGATTACCTTGAAAAAATAATGATCTCAGGAAAGCACCTGCTTTCGCTTATCAACGATGTGCTGGATATGAGCCGCATAGAAAACGGCAAAATGCACCTTGAAGAAAATCCCTGCACCCTGCCAGAGGTCCTTCACGGCGTATGCAACATGATACGCCCCGATATCCAAAAAAAGCAAATGGATCTTAAAATGGACATTGCGAACGTTCGGCACGAGAATATTGTATGCGACAAGCTGCACCTTAATCAGGTGTTGCTCAATCTGCTGTCGAACGCGATAAAATATACTCCGATAGGCGGCACGGTGGCGCTTAAGACCACTGAAACGCTGTCGCAGAACGAGGGCAGCGCCTTCTATGAATTTGTGATATCCGACAACGGCATAGGCATGAGCGAGGAATTTGTTCATCACATCTTTGAACCGTTTGAACGTGAGCGGAATACTACCGCAAGCGGAATTCAAGGCACAGGGCTTGGAATGGCGATCACCAAAAATATCGTGGATATGATGGGCGGAGAGATCGATGTGGAAAGCGAACCGGACAAGGGCACCACTGTTACGATAAAATTTGAATTTAAAGTACTTGCCCAAAGCACGGAACACAAAGAACTTACCGATTTCCGCGGTCAGCGGGCTCTTGTTGTGGACGACGACTTTAACACCTGCGACTGCGTTACGGGAATGTTAAACGAGCTTGGAATGAGGGCGGAATGGACGCTCTCCGGAAAAGAAGCGGTGCTTCGTTCCAAACAGGCGATAGCGCGAAACGACGGCTACGGCGTATACATAGTAGACTGCTTCCTGCCGGACCTTAACGGCATAGAGCTTGCACGGAGAATACGCCGCGAAACGGGCGGGAACGTTCCCGTGATAATCATTACGGCATACGATTGGACAGAGTTTGAAGAAGAGGCGCGCGAGGCAGGCATATCGGCGTTCTGCTCTAAGCCGCTGTTTATGTCGGAGCTTAAAAGCTGCCTTGAAAACGTTGCAGGCGGCGGCGCAAAAAAAGAAGAAGAGATCAAAACACTGCTCAGCGGAAGAATACTTCTTGTGGAAGACAACGAGCTCAACCGCGAAATAGGCGTAACGCTGCTGTCGGACGCGGGCTTTGACGTTGACGTCGCCGAAAACGGACAGATAGCGGTAGATATGGTGGAACATTCGGAACCCGGATATTACAACGTTATTCTGATGGACGTACAAATGCCCGTTATGAACGGCTATGAAGCAACAAAAGCGATACGCCGTCTTGAAAACGAACAGCTGCGTTCAATACCGATACTGGCATTGACCGCCAACGCGTTTGAAGAAAACAAGATTGAAGCAATTTCAAGCGGAATGAACGGACATCTGGCAAAGCCAATCAATGTCGAAGAACTTTTAGTTGCTTTGAAGGAAATAATAGAACAAAAATCATAATTTACAATTCAAAACACCATGAACTCTAATTTTGCGGGCACAAGGGGGAAATATTGAAATGAAGTTTAAAAAAATGTTATCGCTTGCACTGGCTGCCGCGATCACGGTAAGCTCCGTGAAATTCTCGGCGGCGGCAAGCGCCCTACCGAAAACGAACGACGTTAAAACAACAATCACAGAAAGCGTAAGCCGTAAATTTCTTGCAAGCGGCGATAAGTTTTCGCAAAACGGTCTGCTGTTTACGGAGCTGGAGGATGGCTCTTACGAGGTAGGATATGACTACTATGGGACAAAACCCGTCGGAACGGTAGTGATCCCCGAATCGGTAAACGGAAGGCTCGTCACACGAATAGCGGACGCGGGGTTCGCATACTGCAGCGAGCTTGTGAACGTCGTTGTTCCCAACTGTGTTATAAGCGTCGGCGCAAACGCGTTTTATGGAACGAAATTTCTGAATAATCAAGCGGGACCGATAAAATATGCGGGGAAAGTAGCTGTGTACTGCGATCCCAACGCAAGCACAGCCGCAATAGACCCCGGCACTCTGGGTCTTGCCGATAAGCTGTTTTACCGTTCGCCGGAGCTTGTTTCGGCAACGCTGCCCGCGGGACTTCTGAACCTCGGCTCGATGACATTCAACGACTGCCAAAATCTTACAACGGTGAATATTCCCGAAAGCATAAAAACGATAGGCAGCGGCGTATTCGCTGATTGTACAAGCTTGAAAGCCGTAAATATCCCAAGCGGAGTTACAAGCATAGGCGCTTACGCGTTCTATCACACTGCTCTTTCCAATGTAACGATACCCGAAAGTGTAACAAGAATCGGCAAGGGCGCGTTTGAAGAAAGTTCCTTGAACACAAACGGCGTTACCATTGGAAGCGGTTACATAGACATCGGCGGCCGCGCCTTTTACGGAACGCCGTTTTACGGAGCTCAGGGCAATATAAAATACGCGGGAAACGTCTTTCTCGGCTGCAGCAGCAACGTTACACAATTAACGCTTAAAGAAGGAACTACCGCCATTGCGGATATGGCGCTTAGCGGACACAAGAATATTGCAAGCATTACGATACCGTCAAGCGTAAAAACGATAGGCGCGGACGCGTTCTTCAATTGTCCGAAACTCACGGCGATAACCGTTCCCGAAGGCGTCAGCAGTATCGGCGAGGACGCGTTCAGGCTCTGCGAAGGTCTTGCGTCCGTTTCTCTGCCAATGAGCGTAAAGACCATTGGGCAAGGCGCGTTTTACGGCTGTCCGAACCTTAAAACGGTAAGCTATCCCGGTTCTGCGGTCGATTGGGCGGCAGGCATAAGTATGGGCAGCGAAAACGATTCCTTGCTGAACGTTCAGCCCACGTTGGGAAAAGCCCCGAAAACACCCGCGCCTATAACGGGAGCGGCAGTCACCAACACAGGCTCGAACAGCGTTTCCCTATCGTGGAACAAAAGCTCTATCGCCGATAATTACCGCATAGATGTACTGATAAACGGCAATTGGACAACACTTGGCAGAACAAACGCCACCTCGTTCACCGCAAATGGTCTTGCGGCTTATACCGAGTATCAATTCAGAATATACGCACTTGCGCGAAACATACTCAGCACCCCCGTTGGGATATCCGCAAAAACCAGAGTGGCGACAGTTTCAAACGTAAGCGCATCGTCAACGCCGAACAGCGTGACGCTCTCGTGGGCGGCGGTTCCCAATGTTGACTATTATCTGGTCAACATTTTTAAAGACGGTCAATGGCAAATGGCAGGCAGAACATCAAGCAACACGAAAACCTCTGTCACCATCGGCGGTCTGAACGAAAAAACTACATACCAGTTCAAGATATGGGCATTCAAAGGAAACGAATACGGTCCATCGGTCGCTGTTAATGCGGTTACTGCCGCCATCATCTACCCGGACACGGTAACCGGACTGACGGCATACGGATCTTCAACAAACAGCATTTCCCTCTCGTGGAACTTAACCTCCACCGCCGACAGCTACGAAATTGATATGTACAAAAACGGACGATGGGTGTATGTCGCCAAAATATCGGGCAACTCCTACACCGTGAGCGGACTTTCTGCGAATACAAGCTACGATTTCAAGGTGTTCTCGTTCAACGGCAGTAAATACAGTAATTCAGCACGCATAAGCGCAAGAACAAGGGGCGCTGTGTTGGCGCCTTCCATAAACTACACAATTGCGCCCGAAAACGTTCTTCCCGCCAATCTTTCAAACACGCTGGTAATGATGAAAGGCATTGACGTTTCGGGTTGGCAGGGCGAAATAGACTTCAAAGCAGTCAAGAGTAGCGGCATTGACTTCGTTATCGTCAAGGCAGGCGAAGGAGACGTTATTGTTGATACTTGGGAAAAGAACTTCAAAAACGCAAAAGACGCGGGGCTGATGGTGGGAGCATACTGGTTCTGCACTTCAACTACCATTGACGGCGCGATACAAGAAGCGCACAAGTTCATTGGGGCGCTTAACGGAAAGCAACTCGATTTCCCCGTATATCTCGATATGGAAACATCGGGACAATTTAACAACGGCAAGGCGTTCTGTACTCAGCTTGTTGAAGCATTCTGTTCGGAGCTTGAAAAAGCGGGATATTACGCGGGCGTTTATTGCTCTACATATTGGTACTCCAATTATGTGGACGATAACATCAGAATGAAGCGTCCGAACTGGATAGCGCAATATGACGATAAATGCTACTATAACGGCAGCTTTGGTATCTGGCAGTTTGGCACCGACACAGTTCCGGGCGTTGAATTCGACTGCGACCGCAACTGGGGCTACTTCGACTACTCCGGATATATAAAGACTCACAAATTAAACGGATTTTAAAGTGCCGCCGCTCAAAGGCGTTCTTTCGGCAGCTCCGTGAGAGCGCCTTTAAAACGAAACCTTAAAGACATTAGCGATACCCACAAAAACGAAAGGCAAAACAACATGAAACCGAAAAGCTTTTTTCTGTCGTGTGTCACGGTGCTGATCGCAGCTGCAACAGCGGCGACAGCCTCAGCATCCTCAACCGGACTTGTTACAGGAACCGTATCCCAAAAGATGTTTGCGTCGGCAAGCGGAGTGAACGTACCATATCGTTCGCAAGCGGACATACGCAATTATGTCAGCGCAAATCAGTTCAGCACATCAGAAGCGATATCGTTCAGCTCACAACCGGATATGACGTCTCCGTATAATAGTTCGGGAGCGCTTAGCAGTGCCACACTTAACAACGGTCTGAACGCTATGAATGTTATGAGATACATAGCGGGTCTGCCAGAGGTAACTTTTAACAGCGATTATAACGCGCTTTGTCAAGACGGCGCGTATGTCAACGCAATTAACGGCACCATAAGCCACTATCCCAATAAACCAAACGGAATATCCGACAGCATATACGAATCGGGGAAAACCGCCTGCGGCTCTTCCAACCTTGCAATGGGTTACACAAATCCCGCAGCCGCTGTATTGGGGTACATGGACGACAGCGACTCCTCCAACATAGACCGCTTAGGTCACAGACGCTGGATACTCAACCCTTCTATGGAGCAGACGGGTATGGGACAGGTAAATAGATGCAGCGCATTGTATGCGTTCGACAACTCATTCGGAAAAACATCATTGAGCGGCGTTTGCTGGCCTGCGCAGACTATGCCCGCCGAGTATTTTGACGGCGCCCAGGCATGGAGCTGGACATCCGGAGAAATAATTGACGATCCTACTGCTGTTAATGTAACTCTTAAAAGAAACTTCGACGGCAAAACGTGGAACTTCTCCTACAATTCGGCAGACGGCTATTTCAATGTTGAAAACTCCGTCTACGGCAAGCCGGGCTGCGTGATATTCCGTCCCGATAACCTTACTGTCAATGCAGGCGATTCGTTCACGGTAAACATCACAGGCACAGGCAAAACCGTAAATTACACGGTGGACTTCTTCTCACTGAATTCAAGCGAAGGTTCAGGCTCAACAACAGCTCCCGCCGCTCCCTCAGCCGTAACAGGACTTAAAGCTTTAAACAGCACTTCAAGCAGCATAACGCTCTCTTGGAACAAGACATCCACCGCTGACAGCTACGAGATCGATATGTACAAAAACGGCAAATGGGTGTATGTTGCCAAAATATCGGGCAACTCCTACACCGTGAGCGGACTTTCTGCGAATACAAGCT
>OIXH01002330.1_pt1 | contig 19082 bp, 23 predicted proteins | sample 1587741 | NCBI WGS metagenome assembly OIXH01 (sample SAMEA3888916, study PRJEB22519) | human gut metagenome | biome: human gut; feature: human-associated habitat; material: faeces | place: Denmark | collected 2011 | reverse complement strand
AGCGGCAAGCGGCATCAGGGCATCCGCATTTCCTATGACCTTGTGGGCTTTATCCACGTGGAAGAACTGCTGAAACAGGAAACGGCGTAACCGAAGCCACGCCGTTCCTGAGAAAATACGATATTACTTTCTTATGACCCCCCACCATTCGGAGGGTGTTTCTTTTTTGTATTTTTCCTTAAAATCTGTTTTCATCTTGGGGCAGCTATGTTAAAATATAATTGAAATCAATGCTGGGGAGTGATATTTCATGGAACGAATCAAGAAAAATTTTGGCTTTGGTTTTATGCGGCTGCCGATGAAGGATGGCGAGGTGGATACGGCGCAGACCTGTCAGATGGTGGATGCTTTTTTGGATGAGGGGTTCAACTATTTCGACACAGCCCATGGCTATCTTGACGGAAAGAGCGAGCGGGCGCTGAAAACCTGCCTGACCAGCCGTTATCCCCGTGACAGATACGTGTTGACGGATAAGCTGACGGATGCTTATTTCAAAAGCGAGGCGGAGATCCGTCCTTTCTTTGAGAGCCAGCTGGACATTTGCGGAGTGGAATTTTCGACTTCTATCTGATGCACGCCCAGAATAAGAACGCTTTCCGTCATTTTAAGGAGTGCCATGCCTATGAAACGGCCTTCGCGTTGAAGACGGAGGGCAAAGTGCGCCATGTGGGAATATCCTTCCACGACACGGCGGAGTTTCTGGAGCAGATTTTGACGGAGTATCCGCAGATCGAGGTGGTGCAGCTTCAGTTCAACTATTTGGACTATGACGATCCCACGGTGCAGAGCCGTAAGTGCTACGAGGTGTGCCGGAAGTACGGCAAACCGGTCTTTATCATGGAACCGGTCAAGGGCGGCAATCTGGTGAAGCTGCCGGAGGTGGCCAAAGCAGTGCTGGACGACCTGCACGGCGAAAGCCCCGCCAGCTATGCCATTCGTTTTGCGTCAAGCTTTCCCGGTGTGGCCATGGTGCTGTCCGGCATGAGCGATATGCAGCAGATGCGGGAGAACACAAGCTTTATGCAGAGCTTTACGCCGCTGAATGAGACGGAGCTGGCGGCCATCGAACAGGTGAAAACTATTTTCCGGGGAATGAATCTGATCCCGTGCACGGGCTGCCGGTATTGCGTAGCGGGCTGCCCCACGCATATTGCCATTCCGGATCTGTTTGCCCTGATGAACGCTAAGCAGCTCCATCACGACTGGAACGCGGACTATTACTATACGCAGGTGCATACCGCGCCGGGACGAAAGGCTTCGGATTGCGTGAAGTGTGGCCGATGCGAAGACACTTGTCTCCAGCATTTGCCGATCCGACAGCTGCTGATGGATGTGGCGGAGGAGTTTGAAAAGCAGCAGGACGCCAAGTAAGGAAAACGAAGGAGAAACGAGGGATGAAACGACTGCTTGCTCTACTGCTTGCATGCCTACTGCTGGTACTGAACGCCTGCGGTACGCCGACAGAGGACGCCGCAAATACGGAGCCATCGGAGCTGACAGCAGAGGAGCTGCCGGAGAGCTGTCGCCGCTGGTTCGACATTGCCGCCAGCAGCGGCACGGCGGAGCCCGACAGCAAGCTGCCCTTTGCGGAAAAGGGCCACGACTGCACCATTGACGGCGGCGGAGAGCCCTGCTTCAACGGGTTCGACTGTGTGCTGATCACCGGCGACGGTACGCTGACCTTTACGACCATGGGCATTCGCTGTGGAGGAGGCCGGTTCGACCTGCCTGCGCTGATGGTGGCCGGTGACGTGACGGTGGTTTGCCCGGACATGGAGCTGCTGAGCAATGGCAACGCGCCCGCCTATACGCAGCTGGGCGGCACGGTCTATACCGACCGGATGCAGGTGAATGGCGAGGTGCTGGTGGCGGACGGCCTGCTGTTAGCCCGCCAGCTTTTGGGTGCTAAAGGCTGTACCTTCCGGGGCGGCGTGGCGCTCATAGATGAATACAACGTTGACGGTGCCGCGGCGATCGTGATGAGCGGCGGACAGGCGTATTTCAACGGTGAGCTTCCCAAGGAATCGACCATCGAGGGCGGAGCGGGGACGCTGGCTGCCGCCAATTTGGCATCCGTCACCGCAAATTCCTATAATGCTACGCTGCTGGATAATGAACAGGACGGCGGCGCGTACTACCAAACGGCCTTCAGCGAGGAGTGGGCTCCGGTGGACGGTGAGAGCGTGATGTGGGACGGTCTTTGCGCGGCGCAAGTGGAGCCGCTGTGCTGGTTTGGCGGTACGATGAAGCTGAACGGCGCGGCCCTTGAAGATCTGCTGCCTTGGGGTGCCCTGCATCTTGAGCTGACCGGAAGCAATGCGATTTCCGGAGAGCTGGGCGGTACAAGTCTGCTGTTTACCGGGGACGGAAGCCTGTCGGTGAGCAAGCTGAGCATCTGGGGCTGGGGCGCTGTGACCCGTCCGGTGCTGGCTGTCCGGGATGGCGCGGAGATCACCGTTACCGGCGGTGAGGAGTTGGCCATCGGCAGCAACGCGGAGCAGGAGGGACTGCTTCTGCTGGAGGACGGTACGCTGACCTGTCCCGCCCTGTGGCTGCAAAACGCGGCGCTGGTGGTGAAAGGTGACACACTGCATGTGACCGGTGATTGCAGCATCGAGAAGGGCAGCGTCACTGTGGAGGGCGGCACACTGATCCTTGACAGCGGCCTATGGCTGGGCGCCGGCGACGTTACCGTTGCCGGCGGCGAGATCGTCGTACCCGGCGGGGAGGATGCCCTGTGTTTGGACAAGGGAAGAGTCACGATAAACGGTGGCACGATCCGCGAACCGTAAGATAAAAAACGCCCGCATACCGGTGGTATGCGGGCGTTTTGAAAAAGCGGGGATCATGCGGCCTTGAGAGTCAGAACGGTGAAACGGATCGGAGCCGCTTCGACCTCTGGTTCTTCCTGCTGGGCCAGCATTGCCTTGACGGCGCTCCAGCAAAAGAGGAGACCGAACAGCAGCGGCACGCAGACGGCGGCCTGATGGCCGACGGTGCTCATGGAAAAGGCGGATACAACCACCAGCATGAGGGAAACCACGGCGATTGTCAGGTAGGCACGGATGTTTTTCGTGGCAGATTCCTCCTTAAAATTTGAATTTTAGGCTTGTGCTTTAAACAATTATATAGTAGAATATTTAACAAGAAAAGTAAAACGATAAAATATGACAGCAGATATCAGGATTACTGACAGTAAAAGGAGACGGAACCATGGAAACAGCACGATGCAGAGCCTTTTTGGCGGCGGCAGAGACCGGAAGCTTTTCCAAAGCGGCGGAAGCCCTCAGCTACACGCCGTCCGGCGTGAACCAGCTGGTGACGGCGCTGGAGAAGGAGCTGGGCTTTCCGGTATTCCGGCGGAATACAAAGGGCGTGACGCTGACGGAAAACGGTGAGCTGCTGCTGCCCACGGTGCGGGAATTTCTGCGGCAGGAGGATCGTATTTTCGAGCTGTCCGCCGAGATGAACGGCCTGCTGATCGGCAGCGTCACCATCGCCTCCTATTCCAGTATCGCCACCCATTGGCTGCCTGCGGTCATCAGTGCGTTCCAGCGTGATTATCCCCAGATCCACATCAAGCTGATGGAGGGCATTTGGCAGGAGGTGTCCAAATGGCTGGACGACCGTGCCGCAGACATTGGATTTTTTAGCTATCAGGAGGGCATGCCCTATGAATTTATCCCGCTGGCGGAGGATCCCATGCTGGCGGTGCTGCCCCGGGATCACCCCATGGCCAACGCGGAATGCTATCCGCTGGAGAACTGTAAATATGACCGCTTCATCATGCCGGCCCTGGGCTGTGACGACGACATAGAGGCGCTGTTCACCCAGAACGGTATTGAGCCCAATGTGCAGTTCACCACGCTGGAGAGTTTCTCCGTCATGTCCATGGTGGAGCAGGGGCTGGGCATGAGCATTATGAACCAGCTTATTACGGAGAAGCGCATCTGTGATATCGCCATGCTGCCTTTGGATCCGCCCTCGTACTGCACGCTGGGCGTGGCCATGAATTCCAAGGCCGATGTGTCTCCGGCGGTGAAAATGTTCCTGAAATACGCGGTCAGGATGCTGACGCGGATCGAGAAAGCGTAAGCGCGGCGAAAGGGGAGGACAGGCATGGAACGCCGACAGAAAACGCCCGGCGGTGATGGCCGCCGGCTTACGCTGAAGGAGTGGCTGGCAAAGCTGATGGCGGTGCCGCTGGGCCGCTGCCTGCCGGAGATCGCCCTGTGCATGCTGGTGTGCTGCATGCTGACAGGCTATATTGTACTGCACTTAGAGCAGAAGGAGCAATACCGGCAGGATACCTTTGAGGTGTACTTGCAGGAGCATGGTCAGCAGGATTCTACCGCGCAGACGGAGCCGGAGGTGACGGTTCCGCAGAAGGGCGTCACAACGCCGCCCGATGAAGCGGCGCTTCCGGACGACGAAGTCACAGAACCGGAAGAAACTACACCCCCGGAACGGGCGGAGCATGTGTATGCCTCGCCCAGCGGAAAGCGCTATCACTATGACGCGGCATGTCCCGGTAAGAACGGGCAGGAGATCACCTGGGACGAGGTAGAGCGGCGGGGACTGACACCCTGTAAGAAATGTGCATCATAAGAAAAAGGACGGCGTGGCCGTCCTTTTTCTTATGGAAGCGGTCATCCCCGCCGCACCCGGTAGACCTGGATGGAGATGGTATAAGAGATGACAAAAGCAACGATGGTGATTGCCAGCACCATCAGCAGTGCCGAATAGACGCTGACAGTGTCCAGGGATGCGATCACGTCATCTGTGTTCATAGCAAAATACGTTACGCAGCCGCAGGTCAGCAAAATGTAGATGATGCGGCCCTTTTCTACGCCCAAACGGAACATCAGAGGCAGGTCTATCAGCATCATCAGCAGAGCGCCGCAGGCCACCAGCGGAATGCTGATCAGCGTCTCAGTGTTAAGGGGGACATGCTGCACCACGCTGACTACCACTTGTGACGCGGCGGACAGCAGCGAGATACTTCCGATCAGCAGCAGGCCCAGCGCATACTTGCTGCCTACGATGGCCTTGGCCGTGTAGGGCATCATGGCCGCCAGCTCATCCCATTTGCTGCGCTCATCATAGGCCAGCGCGGTAATAGGCATCATAGCGCCGTAAAATACAGCAAACGCTGAAGTGGGCAAGCCAGGGATACAGGCGAAAACCACCATTAGCAGCAGAATGATCTTCGTCTGCTTGTATAGGGTCAGAATATCCTTTAACAGCAACCCTTTCATCTCCGTGTACCTCCCTTCGCCAGAAACAGAATGATATCCTCCAGATTGGTGTGCTCCAGCGGCAGATCGTGGGGCACCATATCCCGCCGCACCAGCGCACGAACGCCGTAGGGATCGTTCTCCGCGCTGATCACGCTATCCTCCGGCAGATCGGCAAGACGCTCATGGGACAGCCGAACCAGGGCATATTCCTCCAACAGGCGGTCCTTTTCCTCACACAGCACCAGCTTCCCCTTATGCAGGAAGGCGATGTAGTCGCAGATCTTCTCCAGATCGCTGACGATGTGGGAGGACAGCAGAATGGAACGATCCTCCTGCCGGGTGTACTCGTTGAATATATCCAGAATTTCATCCCGTACCATGGGATCAAGACCGCTGGTGGCCTCGTCCAGAATCAGCAGCTTTGCCTGATGGGACAGAGCCACGGCGATGGCCAGCTTCATCTTCATGCCGCGGGAGAAATCCTTGAAGGCCTTGTTCCGGGGCAGGCCGAACCGCTGCAAATAGCTCTCGTAGGTCTCCGGCTCCCACTGACGATACGTGCTTGCCATGATCCGACCTACGTCGTTGGCGTTCAGCACTTCAGGGAAATAGGCCTCGTCCAGCACGATGCCAATGTCCTCCTTGATGGCATGAAAGGCGGCGCTCTGGTTATCCACCCCCAGCACCGATACGATGCCGCTGTCCCTGCGGACGGCGTTCATGATCAGCTTGATGGTGGTACTTTTTCCCGCGCCGTTTTCCCCCACCAAGCCCATAATGCTGCCGGAGGGCAGCGTCAGGTCAAGACTGCCCAGCCGGAAGCCGGGATATTCCTTTGTCAAACCGTGTAATTCGATGGCATTTGTCATTCCGCATCGCTTCCTTTCATTTTCCACATGAGCCGCAGCATCCGCACGGCTTCCTCCTCCGTCAGCGAACAACCCTGCGCCAACGAGACGATCTCGCCCATGTGATCCTCGATCTGCTTCAAATGGGCTTCCCGCACCAGCTCCAGATTCTGCTCCGCCACATAGCAGCCTTTGCCGGGCACCCGGTCGATGAAGCCGTCACGCTCTAACTCGTCATAGGCGCGGGTGGTGGTGATGACGCTGATGCGCAGGTCTTTTGCCAGCGTCCGGATGGAGGGCAGCGCGTCTCCCGGTGACAGCTCACCGGAGAGGATGCAGTTCTTGATCTGGGTGTAGATCTGTTCGTAGATGGGCTTTCCGCTGGCGTTGCTGATGATAAGATCCACAGGAACACCTCCGTCACAACTGTATATGTTCGATATAGACAGTATATGCACGGTAACATAGTTTGTCAAGAGGAAAATAAAAAATTTCCCTGACCATCGGTCAGGGAAATTTTTATACATGCTATGTGGTGCTGCGTCAGAAAACGCGGCGTGCCGACAGGTAGCGGCTGGCATAATAGCTCTCGCTGAGGCTGGAGATGATCACGCCGCGGCTGGTGGAGGCGTGGATGAACTGTCCACCGCCGATGTAAATGCCCACGTGGCTGGCCGCCGAGCTGGTGTTGTAGGTGCCGAAGAAGAACACCAGATCACCGGGCTGCAACTCACTCTGGGAGACGGCGTACCCGTTATTCAGCTGGGGCGTCGCACCATGAGCCAGACTGACGCCGAAGTTGGAAAACACGTGCATGGTGAAGCCGGAGCAGTCAAAACCGCCGGAGCCGGTGCCGCCGTAGGCGTAGGGCGTGCCCAGATACTGCATGGCGAAGGAGACGATATCACTGCCGGAACCGCTGCTGACGACGGTGTCAGTGCTGCCTTCGCCGGCGCTGTCCTCGGTCGTGGCGTCCTTCGCGGCGGTGGTGGCCTTATTGGCGGCCTTGACCGTCACCTTCGGTGCGGGCGCTTCCTTCTCCATGGTAAGATCCAGATCGTCGCCGGTGACATAGCCGGTCTTGTCGCCGCTCTTGACGGCGAAGTAGCCATTCTCCAGACCGGTGACCTCCACGCGGTCACCGTCCTTCAGGGTAGCCAGCACTTCGCTGCTCCCGTCGGACTCCTCCAGCAGAGACATTTCCTCGGCGTCAACCACGCCGTAGGTCTCAAAAGCTTCGTCATACTTCAGAAGCTCGATATACTCCGGGGGAATAAAGCCGGTGCAGTCGTTATAGCTGACCCGGAACCAATCGCCCAGATCCTCCATCACGGACACGATAGCGTCCAGCGGAAGCAGGATGTAGACGTTGCTCTCCTCGGTGGGGTCAAAGAAAAGGGGAATGTCGTTTTCCAGCACACGGCCCACGGACTTGACCTTTGTTTCGCTGGGCAGCAGGCGGGGAAGCTCCGGCTTCTGGCCGTTGGCCTCCAGACCGGATGCCAGCGCGGTCTTGATGACAGCGGCGTCCTGCGCGGTGGCTGCGTCGGTCGTGGTCGCCCATGCGCAGACGACGGTATTACATAGCATTACCGCAGACAGTGCTGCCGCGGTAAGCATACGGCTGTAGTGAAATCTCATTGGGCGCCCCCCCTTACAGCTTTCCGGCCAGCGCACGCTCCAACCAGATGGAGCCAACGTCCATGGCGGCGTACAGGCTGCTTTTTTCCGACTTCTTCACCACGCGGTCGCGGGATTTCAGGTCGGGATCGGTCAGCTGAAGCTGCACGGAAACGCGGGTGGCGACGTCCATATCCTGCTCCTTTTTGGATTCCAGGATCTGGAACATGACGATATACTTATCTGCCATGGAGCCATAGTAGATCAGGTTGTCGATGCGCCGCAGGGGGTGGTTTTTATAAACAAGGCCTTCGCCTTTTTTCACATCTGCCATTGTTTTGTGTCCTCCTGTTTAAGAATTTCCATCGATTAACAGGGGCAAACACGCCGGACAGCACAGCTTTCCGGTGCGTGCTGACCGCCAAAACCATGCTTGCCCTTGTCAATCAACGCTCACCAGTATAGCACAAAAAAGGCCCTGTGTCAAATCGCTGGCAGAAAGGTTGAGAAAAGCGACAAAAAGGGAAAGAAACCGTCTGGTTTCTCTCCCTTTTTTGCGATTTTTACGTCAGATATCCAGATACCGTTTGACCAGTATTTGCAGCAGCTCGTCCCGGTCGATCTTACAGATCAGGGTACGGGCGCCGTTATGGTTGGTGATGTAGGTGGGATCCTCCGACAGAATGTACCCCACGATCTGGTTCACGGGATCGTAGCCTTTTTCCTTCAGCGCCTCATACACCGAGGTCAGCACATGGTGCACCTGCTCGTCCCGATCCTCTGCGGCATTAAATTTTCTGGTATAATCGTCCATTGAGGCACCGCCTTTCTATCCAGCGTTTACTATATCAATTATACGACGGATCGGCGAAACTGTAAAGAGCTATTTTTACTTTGTGCCGAAGATCCGGTCGCCGGCGTCGCCCAAACCGGGCACGATGTAGCCGTTTTCGTTCAGATGGTCGTCCAGCGCGGCGCAGTAGATCTCCACGTCGGGGTGGCGGTCATAGATGAACTGCACGCCCTCGGGAGCGGCCACCAGGATCATCAGCTTGATGTTTTTGCAGCCCAGCTCCTTCATCTTGGTGATGGCCATGTCGGCGCTGCCGCCGGTAGCCAGCATAGGATCCACGATCAGCACGTCGCGCTCGGCGATGTCCTTGGGGTACTTCAGGAAGTAGAAGTGGGGCTCCAGCGTTTCCTCGTCGCGGTACATACCGATATGTGCCACGCGGGCGGAGGGGATCAGATTGAGGATGCCGTCCTCAAAGCCCAGACCTGCACGGAGGATAGGAACGATGGCCATCTTTTTACCGGCCAGCACAGGCATTTCGCAGGTGCACAGAGGCGTCTCGATGGTCTTGAGGGTGGTGGGCAGGTCGCGGGTGGCCTCGTAGGTCAGCAGCATGGCGATCTCGCCCACCAGCGTGCGGAAGTCCTTGACGCTGGTGTTCTTGTCGCGCATCACCGTCAGCTTGTGCTGCACCAAAGGGTGGTTTACGACGTGCAGGGTAGGGAACTTTTCGTTCATGATCTTATCCTCCGTATATAAAATTATTGATGATCCAAAGTAATGGGCAGCCCCTTTGCCAGCCGCTCCCGCTCCGCCTGACTGAGGCGGAGATAGACCGGGCGCAGCTCCTGCGCTGTTGCCATGCGGCCCTCCGCCGCCATGCGCTCCGCCGCGAGACCAACGCCCACGGCGTTCTGATACAGGCTGTCAGGCGGCGCCATGCGGCACGCGATCCCCTGTTCCGACAGATAAGTATAGCACAGCTTAGCGCCATCGCCAACTACTATTTTTCTGTTATTGGAATTTTTCAGCTCCTCCGCCAGTACCTCCAGCGCCACGGCACGATCCTCGCACTGCCGCGTCAGTGCGCCGTCATGGCAGTCAAACACCGCGTTATAGATCTGCTGGCGGCGGGCATCCATGGCGCAGATGACCGTGCCCTCAAAGCTGCGGGCGTTCTCCACCATGGCCTCCAGTGTGGACACGCCGCAGCAGGGAAGCTCCAGCGCCCAGGCCAATCCCTTGGCGGCGGACACGCCGATGCGCAGCCCGGTAAAGCTGCCGGGCCCGGCGGCCACGGCGATCAATCCCATGTCCCTGGCAGTCAGCCCGGCGTTTTTCAGCATGCTGTCGATCAGCGGCATCAGGGTGACGCTGTGGGTCAGACCGATATTCTGGTAGGCGCTGGCCAGCACCGCGCCGTTTTCCACCACGGCGGCGGACACGGACTTGGCCGACGTTTCCAAAGCCAGTATTTTCATGCGATGCCGCCTCCCTCTACAGTGATGATCCGTTCGTTGTCTTTTTCGCCGCGGGCGATGCTTACGATGATGGCGTCGGACGGCAGCGCATCCGCCACGTTCTCGCTCCATTCCACCACGCACACACCGCCCCGCTCCAGATAGTCCTCCCAGCCGATGTCAAACAGCGCGTCGCTGTCGTCCAGACGGTACATGTCGAAGTGGAACAGGGGCGTTTCGCCCAGATATTCGTTCACGATGGTAAAGGTGGGGGAGGTAACGCGGCCCGTGTAGCCCAATCCCTGAGCAATGCCGCGGGTCAGCGCGGTCTTGCCCATTCCCAGACCGCCGCGGCAGGCCACCACGGTATTGGGATGCAGCTGCTGGGCCAGCTGGCGGCCAAACGCCTCGGTATCGGACACACTGTGGGAAATATACTGCATGGTAAACGTCCTTTCGGAAAGTAAAACGGCCCTATTTTGCCATTTTCATTATCGTATCACAAAAAGTTCAAAAAAGAAAGGGGGTAAGACAGGTTTACAGGGAAAAAGTATTGTGGTAGAATGTACAGAGTTTATTTTGGGTTGCTATGCGCCCCAGCGGAGACCACGGAGGAACCATTCATGCAGCGTGTGCGGGAATTTTTACGGGATATTTTGCGGCAGACAGATCTTGTTTTGCTGGCACTTTGCTGCACCGCCACGGCCTACGGCATTCTGATGATCTACTCTGCCACCCGGTATATGGAGACGCTGCGGCTGGTGCTGGTGCAGACCGGCGGCGCGGTGGTCGGCATTATTCTGTTTTTCCTGCTGTCGCTGGTGGATATCAGCGAGCTGATGCGGAAAAAGGGCTGGCTGTGGCTGACGCTGTTCGGCCTCGGCATGATCCTTCTGCTGCTGGTCTTTGGCGAGGCGGGCGACACCGGCAATCTGGCGTGGCTGGATTTCCCGTTCCTGCCCTTCATGGTGCAGCCCTCCGAGATCGTGAAGCTGACCTTCACGGTGGTGCTGGCGTGGCAGCTGGTGTGGCTTCAAGAGAACCGCACGCTGAAAAAGCTGCCGGACGTGCTGTTTCTGGGCGCGCACCTGATGGTGTTTTTCCTGCTGTACTATAAAATTTCCTCGGATATGGGCAGTGATCTGGTGTTTGTGGCCATCTTTATCTGCATGTGCTTCGTGGCCGGCGTGTCCAAGGGCTGGTTCATCGGCGGCGGACTGACGGCGGCGCTGGCCTTCTACATTCTCTGGGAGGAGGATGTGATCGAGGATTACATGAAAAACCGCTTTATCGTGGTGTTTGACCACAGCTTCCACCCCATGGAGGAGGGCTGGCACCAGACCCGAAGCCTGATGACCCTTGGCGGCGGAAAGCTGACGGGCATGGGACTGTTCCACGGCGTACAGACCCAGAGAAAGGACAGCTCCAGCCTGCCCAACCGCCACACGGACTTTATCTTCTCCGTCATCGGCGAGGAGCTGGGGTTCATTGGCTGCCTGCTGGCGCTGGCGATTCTGGCGGCTATCGTGCTGCGGTGCATCTATGTGGCCCGCAACGCCCACAGTAAGCTGGACGCCTACATCTGCGTGGGCGTGGTGGGCATGCTGATCTTCCAGATACTGGCCAACGTGGGCATGTGCCTGTTCGTGATGCCGGTCATCGGCCTGACGCTGCCGTTTTTCAGCTATGGCGGCACCTCCATTCTGGCGACCTTTGCGGCCATGGGATTGGTCTCCGGCGTCCACAGCCGCTCGCGTCCGGACTGGCTGCGGAAATAATTGTATAAAGTATGACCGCCATACAGCAAACGCTGTACGGCGGTCGTTTGTTATGCGGTGGTTTCGGCGGCTGTGCGCCGGGCGTACAGGGTGTTCAGCCGGGGGTATATATCGGTCTCGCCACGATAGCGTACCCAGACCACCCGGCAGCCCTGCCGCAGAAACAGACTCTGATAGGTGTAGTCCGGCAGCGCGGGAAGGCCGGCGCTGTCCTGATGGTGGGCCCGAGGATTGCCGATACCGCGGCAATACATGGCCTGGTCCCAGCCGTCGATTGTCACTTCCTGCCAGGAAACATCATCGTTACGGTGGTAATTGATCACCTCGGCGTAGTATTTCTCCGCAAGATCCTCCCTGTGGACATCCGTGACCGTCACAGAATAGGAGAGCGGCGTATACCCCCAGCCCTCTCCCTCCACCCACACGGTGGGGCCGCTCTGCCGGTAGATGGTGTTATCCGCCAGCAGGTAGTGATTGCTGCGGACGGGGATGCCGTAATCCTCCATCACGATCTGCTCCGCCTCCTCCGGCGAGATGGACTGCAGCAGCACCACGGGACAGGTGTCAAAGGAGGTGCTCTCGGTGGCTTCGGGGACGCCAAATATCGTAGGCAGCATGGGAAAAGCAAACATAAGGATCAGCAGCCCCAGCAGTACAAAATAGAACCGCTTCCGCTTTCTCAGCACGCCGTCAAACCGGCAGTCCCGGCCCAGAAGACAGCGCCTGCGCTGCCGTGCCAGACGGACGAGAAAGGCGGCGGCCAGCAGCACCAGGATCAGCGCCAGCAGTACCTCCGGAATGAGGTATTCGACAAAGATATCATTCAGCAGCAGATCATAAAACCCACTGTAAGCCTTCGTAACGGCGAATTTCTTCCACAGGCTGTAAACCGTCAGGGCGATTAGCGCCGCCGCCGCGATGCCGTCGAACCACATGTTAGAGCGCAGCAGACTGCGCAGGGCGTCCTCGTCGGTGTTGATCTCCACCGCGTCGGGCCGCGTGGCCCGATAGACGTCGGCCCGGTAGTTGATCCGCCCCACATATTCCCAGCCCAGCTCCCGCATGGTCTCCTTGTACTCCTCCTGCTGGGTGTAGTAGCCGTTGTGGGGCTTCACATGCACCCGGTATCGGGCAGGCGGCTCATCGCTGGGCTGAAAGACACAGAGCTTCCTCTGAATGTCCGTCAGCCGCAGTCCCTGTTGTGCCTGTTCATCCAGCCAAGCTTCCACTGCGTCGATCTCGTACCAGATATAGGGAAGTTCCTTGGCGGTGCCATACATCCTTTTACTCATCGCAGCGTCTCCTTTCTGACCTCAGCGGGCGAATTTATCCAGGGCGTCCAGCAGGCTTTCCTCCCGATCACAGCTGATCTCCCAGACTTCTTTGCCATTTTGCAGCAGCAGCGTTTGACCGCCCCATACGGCGCTATTTGCGCTGTACCAGGCGTGTTCCCAGCCGGGGACGGTGATCTCCTGTAGCCCAAATAGCTGCGCACGTTCCCGCGTATAGCCGTCGGCGACCCACTGCCATGCGATTTGGAACACATCCGCGTCGTAGAACCAACTGCTGTAGGAAGATCCCGTTTCGGGATCGGTGATATTTGGCCCCTTTTGCCTCAGGTAGCTATGGTTACACAGCAATTCGGGAAATTCCACTGCCAGAGAGTGATCGTATGTATCGGAAAACACTTGCGCCGCCGTCGGTACTGGAAATTCATCCACAGGGACGGGATTGCCGGGGTCTGCGATTACCGCGCGTAAAATGAGACACAGTACCAGAGCGGCCAGCGGAAGGGCGAAGGATGTCAGTTGAAGGATCTTCCCCCGCCGCAGCTCGGCAGGGGAGCGCTGCGCCCGCTTCAAAAGTATCCGCCGTCTGGTGGTCACAGCACTGACGATACAGGTGACCGCGGTAATTGTCCAGAACAGCACAAGGGTTCCCGCAGGAACAAATATCCAGGCGTCTCCGCTTATCAATTGCGCATATATGCCTATATGCTTCCAGTAATAGAGGAAAAAGATGCAGTAGAGCCATACAGGAATCGCGCACAGACTGACAATACTCCATATCGTTTGGCTTTTCAGCTTTTTGTCCAGCACCTCATGGAGCGTCTCCTCATCGGTGTTCAGCTCCGGCACAGTGGGATCATCGCAGCGGTAGATGTCCAGATCACCGGCCAGCTCGCAGACGTATTCCCAGCCCAATTCTTTGTAATCAGCGATGCGCTCTTTCTCACCATAGGTGCCGGGATTCTGCTTCACGTCGATGCGGTAGCGCATGGGTCTCGGTGCGTCCTGTTGGAAGCACATTCTGCCCATGCTGAACTTCTGTAGGAAAAGTCCGCTGCGGGCCTGCTCGTCCAGCCAGCTTTCGATGGCGTCGATCTGGTACACATAGTAGGGAAGCGTTTTTCTGATCATACGTTTTCCTCCTCTCTGTCCGCGTCGCGGATGCAGCGGCGCAGACGGTCACATTCGGCATCATACAGTTTTTTCCCCGCGTCGGTCAGCTCATAGGTGCGCTTGCGGCCCTCCACGCTGACCTCACGGATCATCTGCTCGTCTGTCAGCTTGGAGAGAATGGTGTACAGCGTCCCCGGCCCCAGCGTTATGCGTCCGCCGGTGGTCTCGCCGATCCAGTGGACGATCTCCACGCCGCACAGCGTCCGGCGGCGCAGGGCCATCAGCACGTAAAACATGGGTTCTGACAATGTCTCCAATGACCGTTTTGGCATGGTGCTCCGCTCCTTTCCTTGAATATCGTTTTACGATATCACTATACCATCGTATTACGATATTGTCAATAGGTGAAAAATTATTTCTAAATTGTGAAGAAAATGCTTGCAATCGGGAAAAAGCTGTGCTATACTCCCTTCATCAATTGAACAGCACCCGATGAGCCTTTCAGAATTCCAACGGAAAACTGAAAGGGGAGGGGACTCTGGAGAATCCCATTGAATTGGGTGCCGAAGGTGTAAGGCGCGAACGCGCTGAATCTCTCAGGCAAAAGGACAGAGAAGGCATTTGAGTGTCTACCTTGTTTCTCCGGAGTCGCTGCATGGCAGCGGCTCTATTTTTCTGCGAAAAAGGAGAGAATCAACATGCAAGCCATCGAATCCGTACTGTTTCCCATCGTAAGTAAGATCAACGAATACCTGAGCAACTACATTCTGGTGTTTCTGCTGATCGGCGTGGGCCTGTGGTACACCATCAAGACCCGCTTCGTGCAGGTGCGCTGCTTCGGCGAGGGTATGCGCAAGGTGTTCGGCAACCTGAAGCTGAAGGGCGACAAGCACGACTCCGGTATGAGCTCCTTCCAGGCGCTGGCCACCGCCATCGCCGCTCAGGTGGGTACCGGCAACATCGTGGGCGCTTCCGGCGCGATCCTGACCGGCGGCCCCGGCGCCATCTTCTGGATGTGGGTCATCGCCTTCTTCGGCATGGCTACCATCTACGCGGAAGCCACACTGGCCCAAAAGACCCGTATCGTCGATCCCGACGGCACCATCCGCGGTGGCCCCGTGTACTACATCACCACCGCGTTCAAGGGAGGCTTCGGTAAGTTCCTGGCGGGATTCTTCGCCGTGGCTATCGTGCTGGCGCTGGGCTTCATGGGCTGCATGGTGCAGTCCAACGCCATCGGCTCCACCATGAACACCGCTTTCGGCATCCCCACCTGGGTGTCCGGTGTCATCCTTGTCATCATCTGCGCTATTATCTTCCTGGGCGGTGTGCAGCGTCTGGCCTCCGTTACTGAGAAGATCGTTCCCATCATGGCCGCTATCTTCCTGCTGGGCGGTCTGGCCGTCCTGGTGGCCCGCATCACCTACATCCCCGCTACTTTCGCCATGATCTTCAAGTATGCTTTCCAGCCTCAGGCCATCATCGGCGGCGGCTTCGGCTACGCTATCAAGACCGCCATCAGTCAGGGCGCCAAGCGCGGCCTGTTCTCCAATGAGGCCGGTATGGGCTCCACCCCCCACGCACACGCACAGGCCAACGTGGCCCACCCCCACGATCAGGGCGTGGTGGCCATGATCGGTGTGTTCATCGATACCTTTGTGGTGCTGACCCTCAACGCGCTGGTCATCATCTCCACCCTGTATACCGCCGACGGCCCTCTGGCCGAGTGCGGCGCGGCTGCCGCCAGCACCACGCTGACCAAGGCCAATCTGGCCCAGACCGCTTTCGGCACCGTGTTCGGCGAGAAGTTCGGCGCCATGTTCGTGGCGGTGTGCCTGTTCTTCTTCGCGTTCTCCACCGTCCTCAGTTGGAACCTGTTCGGTAAGATCAACGCCAACTACCTGTTCGGCAAGAAGAATCCCCGCCGCTGCACCGTGGTGTACAGCCTGACCGCGCTGGTGTTCGTGTTCATCGGCACGCTGGCCAGCAACGATCTGGTGTGGGAGCTGACCGACATGTTCAACAACCTGATGGTCATTCCCAACGCCATCGCTCTGTTTGCCCTGACCGGTATGGTGGTCGCTATGTGCAAAGAGGGCAAGCTTGCCAAGAAGAAGTAAGCAAACCTTTGCTTTCTGACATTGCTCTCCCATGAGAAAAGGCCCGAACCGGCATGCCGGTTCGGGCCTTTTCATTGACAAGTGTACCCCATTGTTATATAAATATAGGTAAGAGATCATAAGAAAAGAGGTGCCTTATGTACGAATTGAATCACATTATCGGCAATAGCTACTATATCCAGAGCCCCTCCAAGATGGGTCTTGTGAAGCTGAACGATACAGACGTCTGCCTGATCGACAGCGGCAACGACAAGGACGCAGGCCGCAAGGTGCGGCAGCTGCTGGACGCCAACGGCTGGCATCTGACCGCCATCTACAACACCCATTCCAATGCCGACCACATCGGCGGCAACCGCTATTTGCAGGGTCAGACCAAGTGCAAAATTTACGCGCAGGGCATCGAGTGCGACATTACCCGGCATCCGGTGCTGGAGCCTGCATTCCTGTACGGCGGCTTTCCGCCCAAGGATCTGCGCCACAAATTTCTGATGGCGCAGGAGAGCGACGCCAAGGAGCTGACGCCCGGCGTGCTGCCGGAGGGCTTTGCACTGCTGCAATTGCCGGGGCACTTCTTCCACATGGTGGGCTTCCGCAGCCCGGACGATGTGGTGTATCTGGCGGACTGCCTGTCCAGCCGCGAGACGCTGGACAAGTACCAGATCGGCTTCGTCTACGATGTGGCCGCCTATCTGGACACGCTGGAAAAGGTGAAAACCATGCAGGCTGCCGCTTTCGTTCCCGCTCACGCCGAGGTGACGGAGGATATCGCCCCGCTGGCCCAGTACAACATCGATAAGGTGCTGGAGATCGCCGACCACATGGTGGAGTTGTGCGCCGAGCCTGTCATCTTCGAGGAGCTGCTGAAGAAGCTGTTTGATGACTACGGCCTGACCCTGACCTTTGAGCAGTACGTGCTGGTGGGCAGCACCGTGAAGTCGTATCTGGCGTGGCTGAAGGACACCGGACGGCTGACGGCGCTCTTTGAGGACAACCGCCTGCTGTGGAGGCGCGCATAAAGATATCTATCGCCGGATGACCGGAGATCACGACAGCTTCTGCTGCTTTATCCACACGTCCATCACCAGACTGTGGGGCAGCAGCTTTGTCAGCGCGGCCTGTCCCCGCGCCACAAAGCCGTACTTGCACACATCCTTGCCCCGTTTGGCGTCCCGCCACGTGCGGCGCACAATGTCATCAGGGTCATACATGGCTGCGTATTTCTTCACAATGGCTTCGCCGTCGGTCACGGCCCGGTCGAAGAACGCGGTTTTTGTCCAGAAGGGGCATACCGCCATGACGCCAACGCCCTGACGGCGCAGCTCACGGTTCAGCGCCCGGCTGAAGCTGAGGACGAAGGCCTTGGTGGCGCCGTAAACGTTGATGTAGGGGATGGGCTGGAAGGCCGCCACCGACGCGATATTGATGATCTGGCTGCCCCGGGGCATGTAGGGCGCTGTCAGCTGGCACATGGCCACCACCGCCTGACAGTTCAGGTCGGTCATGTTCAGGTTGACCTCCAGCGGCGTGTCCAGCACCGCACTGAACTTGCCGTAGCCGCTGCAATTCATCAGCAGCCCCACCTGTACCGGTTCCTCCGCCAGCGCCGCCTTGTAAATATTGAAGCTGGCGCGATCCGTCAGATCCATGGCCAGCACCTGAATCGGGAAAGGCACGGTGTCGCGCAGAGCCTCCAGCTTGTCCCACTGGCGGGCGATGACCCATACTTCGTCAAATGTGCCGAACTGGTCAATGGTTTCGGCGAAGCGCTTTCCCATACCGCTGGAAGCGCCGGTGATGACCGCGATTTTCTTCATAGGGCATCCATCCTTTCTTTGCTCCCATTATGCCATGTCCCGTGAGATTTGGCAAGGGACAAACCGCTTGACAGGCGGCGCGGCATTGCCTATAATACGAAAAAAAGCAGTCAGGAGGATTTCCCATGATCCGAAAAGGCATCGAACAGGATATCCCGCACATTGCGGCGATTTATGAGAATATCCACGACAATGAGGAGTGCGGCAAGTCCACCGTAGGTTGGATACGCGGCGTATACCCCACGGCGGATACGGCCCGTGCGGCGCTGGACGCCGACGACCTGTTCGTCATGGAGGAGGGCGGCGCGGTGGTAGCGGCGGCCCGCATCAACAGGATTCAGGTGCCGGTGTATGCCGATGTACCGTGGCGCTACCCCGATGTACCGGATGAGCAGGTGATGGTGCTGCACACACTGGTGGTAGAGCCCGCCTGTTCCGGAAAGGGCTACGGCACGAAATTTGTCGCGTTCTATGAGGACTATGCCCGTGAAAACGGCTGCCCCTACCTGCGGATGGACACCAACGCCCGCAATAAGGCGGCGCGGAAGCTGTACGCCGGTCTGGGCTATTGGGAGGCGGGCATCATGCCCTGCGTGTTCAATGGCATCCCCGACGTCCAGCTGGTCTGTCTGGAAAAGAAGCTATAATATAATGTACCGCCGGAGCCATTTACATGGCTCCGGCGGTTTTCTGCAAAAAATGGCAGCCTTCGCCATATTCTTAACACTCCATTAACGGCGTATGGGATTATAATATGCCATCAAAAAATATGCGCAGAAGGGCGGTAAGACCATGGATATTTGGAAAGAGCTTCAGGACGAGGGCATCGATACGGCGCTTTTGGATGAAATACGTCATTTCCGTAGCCAGTATCCCGCTGCGCCGGAGGCAGAGGCGCGCATTCCCGTGCCGCGCTTTCTGTACTACGGCAAGGAGATTTGGGAGAGCGCGGCGGCGGCGCTGCTGTGCGGCGAGCATCTGCTGCTGGCAGGCCCCAAGGCCACCGG
>OIXH01002327.1_pt1 | contig 19095 bp, 9 predicted proteins | sample 1587741 | NCBI WGS metagenome assembly OIXH01 (sample SAMEA3888916, study PRJEB22519) | human gut metagenome | biome: human gut; feature: human-associated habitat; material: faeces | place: Denmark | collected 2011 | reverse complement strand
TTGCGCATAGTGCCCCACATACTTTCTTTTTCTATGCGGATACGTTGATTGCATTCGGCAATCCGGCGGGCTGCACTCAGCATCAGGGCCAGTGCCAGCTCGGCCGTAGGACTATTGACCGCTTTCGGGGTATTGGTCACAGCTATACCCTTTTCACGGGCATAGGTGATATCGATATTATTATAACCCACTCCATAATTGCTGATTAGCTTCAGCTTTTTTCCGGCATCGATGATTTCCCTGTCGATCGGAGCATGAAATATGGCCAGCATAATATCGTAATCGGGTAGTATGCGCAGCAATTCCGTTTTACTGAATTCTTCCTTTTCCGGAAAGGTGATTTCCCAATCTGCAGGCAGATTCTGGAAGGGTTCCCGGGGAATATTGTAGGTGACAAGGAGTTTCATAACATCGTTATTATAGGGATTATACGGATTTACTCGAGAGTGGTTCGGGCAAAGGGAGCTGCGTCCAGGCCGATAAATTGTCCTGCCAGGTATTTGTAATAACCGGTAACGGCTACCATCCCGGCATTATCGAGGGAAAATCCCAGACGCGGAATAAAAACTTCCCAGCCTGAGCGGGCTGCTTCGTCATGTACTGCTTTTTGTAAAGCCGAATTGGCCGAAACACCTCCGCCGATGGCTATTTGTTTTATTCCCGTTTGTTTGGCTGCTTTTTTCAATTTAGACATCAGAATATCGATTACAGTCTTTTGAAGAGAAGCACATAAGTCGTTCAGGTTATCCTGAATGAAATCGGGATTGTTTTTCAGTTCATCCCGCAGAAAATAGAGGAATGAAGTTTTCAGTCCGCTGAAACTGTAATCGAGCCCCGGTATTTGCGGTTTGTTGAAAGTGAAGCGTTCCGGATTACCTTCTTTCGCGAGTCGGTCGATAATCGGACCGCCGGGATAGGGTAATCCCATCACTTTGGCACATTTGTCGAAGGCTTCCCCCGCAGCATCGTCGATCGTTTGTCCGATCATTTCCATTTTCAGGTAATCGTGTACAACGATCAACTGCGAATTTCCGCCCGACACCAGCAGGGTCAGGAAAGGGAAAGAAGGCTGCCGGCTTTCCACTCCCGGTTCTTTGATAAAATTAGCCAGGATGTGCGCCTGCAGGTGGTTTACTTCTATCATAGGTAAATGATTGGCCAGGGCAAAACCTTTAGCAAAAGAAGTACCTACCAGGAGCGAGCCCAATAACCCCGGTCCGCGGGTAAAAGCTACAGCATCGATGTCTTTCACTTCGATACCGGCCCTTTTGATGGCTTCTGATACCACGGGAATTATATTTTGCTGGTGTGCCCGTGAGGCCAGTTCAGGGACAACTCCGCCATAAGCTTCATGCACTTTCTGGCTGGCAATGACATTACTTAGCACAAGGCCATCTTTCAATATTGCAGCAGAGGTATCGTCACAAGAAGACTCGATTCCTAAAATTACAGTCATATTTATTCTTTAAACTTTATTCTCTAATCTTTGAACTCCAATCGTTTTCAAATCTGATGCAATATTAATATTTTTGTGAGCAAACTAAAAATAACTGCGGGTATAAAAAAGGTTCTTCGGATATTATTGTTTTGTGCAACGGGAGTGGTGTTACTGGCAGGGATGCTTTATCTCCTGTTACAGACTTCGTATGTACAAACTGCGTTGGTTCAATATATTACTCAGCAGGTTAAAGCGTCTACCGGTGTTACTATTCAGATCGGCCATGTCGATTTCCGTCCGGTAAAATCTTTGGTACTGAAAGAAGTTTTATTAAAAGACTTTAAAAACGATACTTTATTATATTGCCAGGATTTGCGGGTAAAGGCAGATTCTTTCAATATCGTAAACAAGAGTTTCACGATCGGTGAAATTGTTTTGAATCAGGCTGATTTTAATTTATGGATATCGCGTGGGGAAGGATCGCCGACAAATATAGAGATGTTTCTGGATTCTTTACAGCGGGTCGCCCCTGCCGATACAGAGGGGGAGGGCGGTGAAAAACAGAGCGGTTGGTTGATGGGATTGAAGAAGGTCAGTCTGCGGGATTCCCGTTTCACTTATCGTGAAGAAGAATATGAACCGGTGGATTATGGCGTTAACTGGACGGATGTGGAATGCCGGGATTTGAATGTCGATATTACGGATTTTGACTTTGGGGATGAATATTCACAGATCGTCGTTTCCGGTTTGAGTTTTATCGAGAAGTCGGGATTGAGGATGAAGGAATTGGATGGACGGGTTCGGATCCGGGAGAGTAATTTGACGATTACGGATGCACGGATAGAACTTGAACGGAGTAGTCTCGACTTGATGAAACTGGAATTCAGCTGGACACCCGATCAGCACGACTGGCGTTATTTTACGACCCGGATGCAACAATATTATGAATTAGGGCCCTCGTCGGTGAGTTTTATCGATCTGGCATATTTTAACGGAGTGCTGAGAGGGATCGATAATACGGTGAAATGCAGCGGTATTGTCAATAACACCATCAATAAGCTGGAAGGTCATGACCTTTATTTTGAGTTAGGGGATAAAACCGTTTTTCAGGGAAGTTTTAAATCGGAAGGGTTGCCGGATGTATGGAATACACGGTTTCATATCGATTTGTATAAGGCGCATTTGAATCCCGATGATCTGGAAACCGTCTATTTGCCCTGGTTCGATAGGTATATTCCGGTTCCGGAACCTCTGCATCATTTTTCTTTTGTCGATTTCGAGTCGATTTGTTTCGAAGGTACATTATCGGATTTTATGGTGAAGGCGAAGAGTATTACTCCGGCTTTGGCAGGAAATCTGACGTTTCGTTATGCTCCTTGTCCGGACAAAAAGCCCGATTGTGATGCCATGGGTGGGGATTTTCATTTTTATCAGGTCGACTGTGGAAAGTTGTCCGGGCTGTCGATGCTGGGATACGGTAGTTTGTCCGGTAGTTATGCAGGAGTCTGGGATACCCGGGGACCTTCGTTTCATATAGATTCGAAAGTGGAGCGTCTGAATATCCATCAAGGGAATGTCAAAGATATGAAAGTGGCCATGACTTATGAGACGGGAAAGCTGGATGTGATGGCCACCGTGGAGAACGAGCAGATGCAGGGAGGGGTATTGCTGGCTTATGATTTGAGTGATTCCCTGAATTTTTTGAGTACCCGGGGACAGTTACGGATCGATGAATTGGCGGCATTCGGTTTGGATATAAAAGGGGGACAGGAGGCGCTCGAAACTTCGTTCGAGATCATTCATGCCGGGCAGGAAAATAAGAGTTTTACCAATTTATCCCTGACGGATTTCAAATATACCTGTGATACAGCTACATTCACGATAGATAAAATTAGTATGGAGGATAACCAGAAGGGAGATCATAATACTACTACTTTAAAATCGGATGTCGTGGATCTTTTTATTTCGGGAAATTTTCGGGAATTGCGCCCTGCTCCGTTTGTTTTTCGATTGATGCAAAATTATTTACCGGCTTATTCGGTACATCAGCCTAAAAAGACCCGGAAGTATCCGAAACGGAAAGAACCTGAAAAGTTCGATTTTCAATATACCGTGCAGGTAAAAGATGCCGGCCGGATTTTGCAGGTTCTCTATCCTGATTTGTATATAGCTTCGGGTACATTGATTACTTCCGATTACCGGAATGAAACCGGACAATTGCGTCTTCGCCTGACGACCGATTCGATCGGTTATGAGGACATCAGCCTGCTTCATTCCAAAATCGATCTGGTGGGGGATATGCAACGGCTGGATATGAAATATACTACCGACCGGCTCATTTATGGCAATGGATACCAGCTTTATAATGTCAGGAATGAGTTAACGCTTGCGGATAACCATCTGGACAATAGATTGAGCTGGTGTAATTGGGGAGATAAGACTTATAGCGGGGAATTGTCTGCCTGTGTCGTTTTCTCTCCCGATGAAAAGTATGGTTATAACACGGAAATCCGGATTCATCCGGGAGTCATTGTGATGAACGATAGCGTTTGGCGGGTCAAGGAATCTTCGGTTTTTATCGCCGGTAAAGAGATTGATGTAAGTGACTTTTTTATGCAGCGGGGAAAAGAGAGTTTGTCGGTTAACGGTAAACTCTCCGAATCTACTGAAGAAAAGCTATTCGTGAAACTCGAGAATTTCAATCTGGAGAATGTAAGCCGGATCGCTTTGAAACACCGGCCATTTTTGTTCGGAATCGCTACCGGTTCGCTGACTCTTCAGGATTATTATAAAAATTTTATGTTGATTACCGATTTTAATGTCGATAACTGGGGAATCAACCGGGATACTTTAGGATCGTTGAGCCTGCGTTCGTATTGGGATGCGGATAACAGAAACGTCATTGTCGGAGCTGAAAACAGAGTAGACGATGCTGTGCCCTTAGTGGTACAGGGGTATTATACGCCCGAGAAGGATACGATTGATGTCGGCATACATTTGGAAAAAGTGGGATTGGAGCGGTTAGGAATCTATGCTTCTGATTTTGTCACGGAGACTGCCGGGAATTTGTCCGGGAATGTGCGGATTTCAGGAAATACCTATAAGCCGGATATTTCCGGTTTTGTCTATTTCGATTCGGTAGGGATGAAAGTCAATGTTTTGAATACTAAATTTTTTGTTCACGATAGCGTTCATATCGTAAATAATCATCTGTTGTTTCGTAATTTTTATATGAAAGATATTCATGGGCAGCAAGCGGTGTTGAATGGAGAATATCAGTTTTGGGAAAATCGTTACCGCCTCGATGCCCGGTTTGAAAAGTTTATGGTGCTGAATACCGGTTTTGCAGATAACGAATCGTTTTATGGTCAGGTATATCTGAGTGGGTTGGCCGATTTGGATAACCATAATGGGGTGGATAATGTCACGGTCAATGCCCGGACGGAGAATGATTCCCGTTTGTATCTTCCCTTGTCGGCAGGCATGACGGAGCAGTCCAATAATTTTTTGCATTTTGTCCATACCGGACAGCCGGAGAATCAGAAGATACAACCTAAATCGGCAGTATCGGATATTAATTTGAATGCGAACCTGGAGGTCAACGATAAGCTGAATGTACAGGTGATTTTTGACCCGACGGTCGGAGATATTCTGAAAACTACGGGAAACGGAGATATTAAGATCACTTTCGATAAAGACGGAAATCTGAATATGTTCGGGGAATATCAGATTGCAAAAGGGGATTATCTCTTTACTTTGAGCAACCTGGTGAATAAAAAATTTGTACTTACTCCCGGGGGAACGATTTCCTGGAGCGGTTCGCCTTATGAGGCAATGTTGAATATCAATGCGGTATATAATTTGAAAACGACGATTACCGAATTGTTACCGGCAGAAAAACTCTCTTCCGATGAGTCGAATCCTGATGAAAAGATCGCTACGGAATCGGGAAGAAAGGTTCCGGTGGAATGTATCCTGAATCTGAGTGATAACCTGACCAATCCGGTAGTAAAATTCGATATAAACTTCCCGACACTGGAAACCCAGAGTAAAAGTTATATCCAGAGTCTTTTTTCCAGCCAGGACGAGATTAATAAACAAATGTTTTCTCTGTTGGTATTGAACCGATTCTACCGGACAGACAATACGGGGGATTATGGTTTACAAGCCCAGACGGCAGGGGTGACGACTTTGACGGAGATGTTTTCCAATCAGTTATCCCGTTGGTTTTCACAGTTTAGCAGCAATGTAGATATCGGGTTTGCTTACCGTCGGGGAGACCGGGAAAAAGAAATGACATCGGATGAGTTCGAACTGGCTGTCTCAACTCAGCTTCTCGATGACCGGATTACGATTTCTGCTAACGGAAATATGGATGTCGGAGGTAATCGGAACGCTGCCGGGGACGAGAATCGCAAAAATAATATTGCCGGAGACTTCGATATCGAAGTGAAGTTAAATAAACAAGGATCGTTGAAAATGAAGGCTTACTCCCATACGAACGAGAAGCTGCTATATAATAATACGGAAACCATTCAGGGAGTAGGGGTGTCTTATCAGGAATCATTCGATACTTTGCGGGAACTGTTGCGGAAATATTTCGGCTTTTTACGAAAGAGAAAGTAAGCGGGATAGGTGTTCTGTCTGTTTTCACCGTTATGATAAATTCCGGTTTGAAAATGATTTTATAAAAAAAACGGGAAATTGTTTTTAATATGCTGTTTTTTTTACAAATTGCATGCTGCAAACGATTACGAACTTAAACTTTATATATTATGACAGCACAAGAATTTATAGACAGAGAAGCTCGTTACGGGGCTCACAACTATCACCCGCTACCTGTGGTACTCGAACGGGGAGAAGGTATTTATGTCTGGGATACAGATGGAAAAAAGTATTTCGATTTTCTTTCTGCTTATTCGGCTGTGAACCAGGGACATTGTCATCCGAAGATTGTGAAGGCAATGACCGATCAGGCTCAGAAACTGGCATTGACTTCGCGGGCTTTTTATAATGATGTGCTGGGAGAATGGGAAGAATTTGTGACCCGATTCTTTGGTTATGACAAGGTGTTACCGATGAATACAGGAGCAGAGGCCGATGAAACAGCGTTGAAACTCTGTCGGAAATGGGCTTATATGAAAAAGGGGGTACCCGATGGAAAGGCCAAGATCATCGTTTGTGACGGGAATTTTCATGGACGTACCATTACGATCGTTTCGCTCTCTAACGATCCCGAATCGTATGCCGGATACGGACCTTTCACTCCCGGATTCATCAAGATTCCTTATAATGATATTCCGGCTTTGGAGAAAGCACTTCAGGATCCTGATGTGGCCGGTTTTCTGTTGGAACCGATTCAGGGGGAAGCCGGTGTTTTTGTGCCGGATGAAGGATATCTGAAAAAAGCCTATGAACTGTGTAAATCCAAAAATGTCTTGTTTATTGCCGATGAGGTACAAACGGGAATTGCACGTACCGGTAGATTACTGGCTTGTGACCATGAAGGAGTACATCCGGATATTCTGGTGCTAGGTAAAGCGATGTCGGGGGGAATGATGCCGGTTTCCTGTGTACTGGCCAACGACGATATTATGCTTTGTATCAAGCCCGGTGAACATGGATCGACCTATGGGGGGAATCCGATTGCAGCCAGAGTGTCCATTGCTGCTTTGGAAGTGGTACGGGACGAAAAACTAGCCGAGAATGCGGAGAAATTGGGACAAGTGTTCCGGGATCGGATCAGTAAAATCCATTCGGATATGATCGAACTGGTACGTGGTAAAGGATTGTTGAATGCCGTTGTGATTAAGCCTAAGAACGGTAAAACCGCTTGGGATGTATGTTTGAAATTGAGAGATAAAGGCTTATTGGCTAAACCGACCCACCAGCATATTATCCGTTTTGCCCCACCTTTGGTGATCAACAAGATGGAACTCATGGAAGCCATCGGTATTATAGAAAATACGATAGCTGAATTCGAATAGCTTGACAACAGCCGGAGCATAGGTGCCGGCTGCTAAAATAAAAGACGAAGGGCGAGAGAATGCCTTTCGTCTTTTTGTATCTTTGTCGCAGGCTGATCGGTTCATACGACGGTCTGGAAAACGAATGGGTATGAAACACAATTGGAAACCGGGAACGATGATTTATCCTTTACCGGCAGTGCTGGTGAGTTGCGGTGCGACTCCCGAAGAATATAATTTGTTTACAGTGGCCTGGACTGGAACGGTTTGTACCAATCCGCCCATGTGTTATATTTCGGTAAGGCCGGAGCGGTATTCTTATCCGATCATTCGGCGACAGGGCGAATTCGTTATCAACCTGACAACCGAAGACCTGGCTTTTGCTACGGATTGGTGTGGAGTTCGTTCAGGGCGCGATTACCGGAAATTCGAAGAGATGAAACTCACGCCCGGAAAGGCCGGAGTGGTTCGGGCGCCGATTGTTGAAGAAGCCCCTGTATGCATCGAATGCCGGGTGAAAGAGATCGTCCCTCTGGGATCACATGATCTGTTTCTGGCCGAAGTGGTGAATGTACAGGCCGATGACCGGTATCTGAACCCCGAAACGGGAAAATTTGAACTCGACCGTGCAAATCCTTTGGTGTATACTCATGGGGAATATTTCGGTCTGGGCAAGAAGATCGGGAAATTCGGATGGTCCGTGGAGAAAAAGAAGAAGAAAAATAAGAAATAAGAGAAGGAATTTTAATGAAAAGATAAGATGAAAAAAATGTTTCAAACGATGTGGCTATTGGGTGTACTGGTCCTGATCGCTGCGTGCGGGGATCATTCCCGCTTTAAGTATGAGTCGGTGCCCGGAGATCCGTTGAATGCCCGGATTTATACTTTAGACAATGGCTTAAAGGTGTATATGACGGTCAATAAAGATCAACCCCGGATTCAGACCTATGTCGCCGTCCGCGCCGGTGGAAAGAACGATCCGGCAGAGACGACCGGGTTGGCCCACTATTTTGAGCACCTGATGTTCAAAGGAACGGATAGTTTCGGAACACAGAATTACGAACAGGAGAAACCGATGCTGGACCGGATAGAAGCTTTGTTCGAGGTATATCGGAAAACGACGGACGAGGCTCAGCGGACTGCTCTCTATCGTCAGATCGACAGTGTGTCTTATGAGGCCTCTAAGATCGCTATTCCCAATGAATACGATAAATTGATGGCGGCGATCGGAGCTACCGGGACAAATGCCTATACTTCTTACGACCAGACTGTTTTTGAGGAAGATATTCCTTCGAATCAGGTAGAGAACTGGGCTAAAATACAGGCCGATCGGTTTCAGCATCCTGTTATCCGGGGATTTCATACCGAACTGGAAGCTGTTTATGAAGAAAAAAATATGTCCCTGACCAAAGATAACCGTAAAGTGATCGATCAGGTGATGGCCGGTCTCTTCCCCCACCATCCTTATGGAACTCAAACCATTTTGGGAACACAGGAAAATCTGAAAAATCCGTCTATTACGAATATTAAGAATTTCTATACTCAATGGTATGTACCTAATAATATTGCGGTTTGTCTTTCCGGAGATTTTGATCCCGATGTAATGATCGAAACGATAAACCGTTATTTCGGTGGAATGAAACCGAGTCAGAACTTGCCTGAACTGAACTTTCAACCGGAGCAGCCGATTACCTCTCCTATAGTGAAAGAAGTGGTGGGACCGGAAGCTGAAAATGTGACTTTGGCGTGGAGATTTCCGGGAGCAAACAGTGAGGACGTAGAAACCTTGAATCTGCTGGCTCAGGTGTTGTACAACGGACAAGCCGGTTTGATCGACCTGGATATCAATCAACAACAGAAAATGTTGGGAGCTGCTGCCTATCCTTTCTTATTAGCTGACTACAGTGTATTTTTAATGGAAGGAACACCTAAAAACGGACAAACCCTCGAAGAAGTACGTACACTGCTGTTGGAAGAAATCGGAAAGTTGAAAAAAGGAGAATTCGACGAGAACCTGATCGCTGCGACGATCAATAATAACAAACGCGACAGACAAAAACAATTGGAAAGCAATGAAGACAGAGCAACCTGGTTTGTCGAGTCGTTTGTCAACGGTACGAATTGGGCCGATGAAGTGGCTTCACTCGACCGGATGAGTAAAATTACCAAACAAGAGCTGATAGATTTTGCCAATACTCATCTGAAAGATAATTATGTCGTGGTCAATAAACGGCAGGGGAAAGACGAAAGTGTAAAGAAAATGACTAAACCGGCCATCACTCCGATTGTGACCAACCGGGATAAGAGTAGTGCTTTTTTGCGGGAGATCCGGACAACACCGGTAAAACCCATCGAACCGGTATTTGTCGATTTTTCAAAAGATATGGCTCAAGGAAAACTCAAATCCGATATTCCTTTGTGGTATAAGAAAAACCCGACGAACGACCTGTTCTCTTTAACTTATGCTTTTGAGAAAGGAAATAATGAGGATCGTTATCTTTCCACTGCTGCCGGCTATCTGGATTATTTGGGTACTTCCGAATTGAGTCCGGAACAGGTGAAGGAAGAGTTTTACCGTTTGGCTTGTGATTTTGGTATTCGTCCGGGAGCTGACCGTACCTATCTCACTATTTCGGGTTTATCCGAAAATATGGGAGAGGCGATTCAATTGGTCGAATCTCTGCTGGCAGATGCTCAACCCAATCCGGAAGTACTGGAAATTATGAAAGGTGATATTCTGGAAGGGAGAGCGAATACAAAATTAAATCAGCAGGCAAATTTCAGAATGCTGATGCAATATGGTTTATACGGACCGAAATCGCCTGCGACCAATGTGCTTTCGGCTGATGAAATACAAAATTTAAAGTCGGAAGAGCTGTTGGCCCACCTTCGTGATCTGAGCAAGACCGAACATACTGTCCTTTATTACGGCCCGAAGACCCAGGAAGAAGTTGTGGCAGAAGTGAATCGGTACCATCAGGTGCCTGAAAAGCTGATCGCTGCAGATAAGGCTTCGCTTTTTAAGATCAGAGAAACCGGAGAAAGTAAGGTTTTGTTAGCTCCGTATGCTGCTGCTCAGGTATATATGGCTGCTATTTCTAACCGGGGAGAAAAATTCGATCCGAATATTTATCCGGTAGCTACCTTATATAACGAGTATTTCGGGGGAGGTATGAATTCGATCGTATTCCAGGAATTGCGTGAAGCCCGGGGATTGGCTTATTCGGCATCTGCCGGTTTGGGTGAGCCTTCCCGTCTGGACAAGCCTTATATTTATTCTACTTTTATCGCTACTCAGAATGATAAGATGGGAGATGCTTTGACTGCATTCGATGAAGTTATCAATCATATGCCTGAGTCTGAAGCTGCCTTTAATCTGGCAAAAGAAGCTTTGATTGCCCGGTTACGGACCGACCGGATTACCGGAGCCGGAATTTTCGATGCCTATCAGGAAGCAAAGGACCTGGGATTGGACAGTGACCGCCGGAAAATGTTATTCGACGATTTGCAGAAACTGACCCTGGATCAGGTAAAGGATTTTCAGGAAAAATGGGTGAAAGACCGCAAATATACCTATTGTGTATTGGGAGATGAAAAAGAATTGGATATGAAAAAATTATCTTCTTATGGTCCCGTAGAGCGACTGACTACCGAACAGATTTTTGGGTATTAGAGAGTTGCTGGGTTAAAAGAGTTACTGAGTTGCTGAGTTAAAAGAGTTACTGAGTTGCTGAGTTAAAAGAGTTACTGAGTTACATGAGGGAGGGAAGAGGTTGTATAGGGGCGGTTAAATCCTTGCGATCTCTGTAACTTCTGTAACCTTTGTAACTCTTTATCACTGACTCAAAATAAATTTGAAACCCCATTCCTTTGTACTATCTTTGTTGAGCAGATCTAATAGGGGAAAGTAATGAAATTTAATTTAATATTGAGTTGTTTCGTGGCCATTCTGGCTTTGGTAAATCCGATACAGAAGGTGTTGATCGTCACGTCTTTGCAGGAACGTTTTTCTCCAACCGAGTTACGGTATATTTCGATTAAATCGACGATTACGGCAATGCTTATTCTGATTTTTTTTCTTTATCTGGGACAGGTGACTTTTAGTTATGTTTTTCGGGTCGAGCTTTACTCTTTTCAGATTACTTGTGGGGCTGTGCTGATGTATAACGGTTTGTCCGGTTTGTTGAAAGGATTTTTTATGAAAGTGGATGAACATATTAAGATTGCCGATTTAACCACTGTACCTATAGCTATTCCGATGATTGCCGGACCTGCTACGATTACTGCTGCAGTTACTTTCCCTGTTCAGTATAGCCGTTTTGTCACGATCGTTGCTATTTTACTGGCTTTAGCTGTGAACCTTTTCTTTATGCTGAAAGCCCGAAGGATCGGTAGTTTTCTGATTAAATATAATTTTATGAATCCTTTGATCCGGATTATCGGATTGATCGTTGCTACGATCGGCCTTCAAATGGTATTCGACGGTATTACTTTATTTATTAAGACATTAGCCTGAACGATCAGGTACAGCCTCGGAAATAAAACCGATGATTTTCAAATATGGGTTCGATTAATTCGAAGCGGATGAATTTTGCCAGTGTATTTTCTGCTTTTATCCGGGGAATACGGGCCAGACGACAATACTGATTAAGGGTTATAGCCGGATGGGTTGTGAGATAATCCAATAGTAATCGTTCTTGTTCTGTATAATGAAGAAAGGAACCTTTTGGGGTCCCTTCTTGTTGCCAGACTTTTAAATGTACCGGAGTAGCGAGGATATTCTCGTCTTTTATACGGATATAAGCCCAGCATTTATTTGTCTGATCTTTGGCATAATAAGGTTTGGTTGTTCCGGGAGGTACAATGACTTCCAACACAGTGTGTCCGTCGATATCGTGAATCTGCATTTGACAGTTTACCTGAGGTTGGCAATACAATTTTGCTGCTGCCTCGATCATGTAAATTTCCTCCTCCGAACGCACTCCTGCAATTTTTCCGTTATCTTTCACCCCAATAAGCAAGCGCCCTCCGTCCGTATTGGAAAAAGCCGATAAAGATTTGGCTATTTTCCGTGCATCCGAGATCTCGAATTTGAAATCCTGTTGTTGGTGCTCTCCTTCTTCTATCAGTTTATAAATATAATCTTTACTGTTCATGGTATAGAGTTGCTGAGTTATAGAGTTGCTGAGTTGCTGAGTTAAAAGAGTTGCTGAGTTAAAAGAGTTGCTGAGTTGCTGAGTTGCTGAGTTGCTGAGTTAAAAGAGTTGCTGAGTTGCTGAGTTATAAAGTTGTTGAGTTGAAAGAGTTTGTTATTGGATTGGTGTGACCCCTGAGTGTATAGGCTAATGTTTGTAGTCATATATTTACTTTAACAATGTGTTGCAAATATGATCTTGCTTTGTATTTAAATTATTAAGCTAATGCCTTGTAACTCTTCTAACTCAATAACTTAATAATTCAGAAACTCAGAAACTCAGAAACTCAAAAACTCAAAAACTTAGTAACTCAGTAACTCTTTTAACTCAGCAACTCTACAACTCATTCAATCTTCACTTTTCCTCCCGGTAAAATAGCCTGTATACTATTGTCGTACATAGCTGAACAATAAATTGCCGGTAACATATATTCTCCGCGGAACGCTGCATTGCAACGGAAACGGAAAGTCTTAGACTGATTTTGTTCCAAGCTGAAATAGACATAAAAACGGTCGTCCCGGATATCGACATATTCTGCCTCTTTCCAGGCACTGGTGTTTCCGGTAAGACGGTCATTGATGATCTCGAAGCCGGAAGGTACCGGATAGTTTAAAGCCAGTTCCTGATAAGTACCGGTCAGGCCCGTGTTTTTGATTGTAATTTCGGTTGTAATGTCTTCCCCCTGTTGCAGCTGTTCGATGTTGAGCGGAGTACCTTTGTCATTATAATAACGCACATGCATCGACATTCCGGACATAACTTTTTCCTTGACTACTTCCAGAGGGGCGGAACTATTGATCTGACGGACAAAAAGTGAACCTTGACCGTTGTTCGTCACCGTAACCGAAGCTTTGTCACCCTGCAAAACGAGTTGTTTTTGCCAGATTGTCTTGTCGGTTTTGACGTTTTCGTTACCTGAATTTGTTTTTACTGTGATATCGATTCCTTTTTGGCTGCCCAGGTATTTTTGTACGAACTGGGCGGCTGCATAAAGAGCGAAAGAGGTTTCCTGGGTACTGTACCAATTGCCGGATCCCATGGCTTTAGAAATCTTCTCTAACATGCGGTAAGCATCTTGTTGCATGTTCAGGATGACCATCGATTGCAGAATCAGGGCATTGTCCCGGGTAGTAGAACCGAACGTTCCTCCCGTTTCCCGGTAAGGGGTGACTTCGAAGGACAGATCGCGTATCATTTTCGTAGCGATTTCCTGTTGATTACTTAAAGCATAAGCGGAGGCCAGCAGCCATTGTGAAACCGGACGTTGCAAGCGGGTCTCTTTCAGTCGGTTCATGGCTGCCAGATCGGGTTTACCGGCTAAAGCCAATACATACAAACGATAGGCTTGGTCTTGCTGTGACCACGGTTCTGTGCGGTTCCAGCTGTTAGCCACCTGACGCATATAGTTCGTGGCATGCTGTAACATCTGAATCGGGACTGCATAGCCTTGTTTTTGGGCATTTGCCAGGAAATTTACAGCATAAGAGGTAGCCCATTCCGAAATATACGGCTCTCCAGGCCAGTAAGCAAAGCCTCCTTCCGGGGTCTGATAACTTCTCAGACGGTTGATGACTTCTCTGACGTTATTTTCTGCCGTGATCTGTTGTGCCGGACTTAATGCCAGAAGCCAGGATAAAGCTAATTGCGGAAATGCCTGTGAAGTGATTTGCTCTGCACAGCCATGAGGGTAGTCGAGCAAGTAACTGAGGCGTTGTTCCAGGTTTAACGGTGGGATAGAGGATACCTCCAGGACAGAAAGCGGTTCGGCTCCTGTAATGCGGGTATCGAAAGAAACGGTCTCTCCTGCTTTAGCTTCTTTTTCTTCGATCTCCGTCATTCTCGGATTAGGGATACGTACCTGAACATCCTCGGTGACAATAGCTGTTTCATTGCCCGATGTCGCTTCTGTCCGAAGTGTCGACATCCCGGTTTGGCTATTGATCCGAGCCTTAAAATAGACAACTTGTTCTCCTTTTTTATCGAATTGGATGTGTTGTTCTTTTTCTCCTGTCAGGGTGATTTTGTCGTCGGTAGTCATCTTTACGGTGACTTCCCGGATATGATCTTTCAGGACAAAAACGGTAACCGGAATATCGATGATATCTCCCGGTGTGAACAGACGGGGAAGGGCAACCGATACCATGAGGGGTTTATTTACCGTACTGTTGACACTGGCTGCTCCATATTGTCCATTGGTAGCTGCAATGACCATCGTCCGTACTTCGCCGATATATTCCGGCATTTTGAAGGTGTGTTTTTGAGTAGCTCCGGCTTTCAAACTGAAAGGACCGTCGAATAAGACGACCGGTTTGAACCGGTTGGTCTTTTCGTCCTGTAAATCCTTCAAGGCTTCGTCGCCACCCACAGCAAAAGCTTTATCCAGACGGGCTCCATAAGCACCGTAGATATAGTCGTAGAAATCCCAGGTTTTTACGCCCAGGGCTTCCCGTGCATAGAAAGCAGCAAAGGGATCCGGAGTACGGAAAGTGGTCAGCGAAAGCAGTCCTTCGTCGACTATCGCAATGGTGTAATTCATCGCCTTGCCGTCTTTTTCAGAAACTTCCACGTTGAACTCTTTTCCCGGTCGGAGTTCCTGAGCCATTTTGATCTTCGGATTCAAATGGAGAGCCGGGTCTTCTACATGGATATTGACAACTCCATACATTCGGATCGGACGGTCGTTGTCCCGGTTGTTGTGAGGTTGAAGCAGAGTGACTGCAATGTATGTATTGGGACACATCTCGCTGGTGGCCTCCAACTCGAAGGTGGTGTTACCGGCAGAGGTATTGATCCGTTTCATGTTGCTGACGGTTTTCCCGTTTTCAAGGCTGACGATGGCTACACTACCTGTTGCTGAAGGAATTGTAACTTTTATCTTTTCGCCGACGCGGTAAGATTTTTTGTCGCTGTTCAGGTGTAAGGTGGTCGCTGCAGTTTGATCGGCGTTATCCGACCAGCTACCGAAATAGGCGATTAAACCGGAGGTATGCCCCGAAGGATCGGTGGCCCGGATAAAATAACGTCCATATGTCGGGATGTGAAGATCCAACTGAAAACGACCGTCGGTGGCTTTGACTTTCTGGCTCAATACACTGCTACTATATTCCCGGTTGACATAAGATCCCAGGTTTTCATCTTCCGAATCCCACCACCAATGCCAGTCGAGTTTATATACTTCAATCTGAATGGTAGCATTTCCTGATTGTTTTCCTGTCGGGGTAATCGTAACGCCTTGTAATCGAATAGGTTGCTCGGTGGAGTACCAATTATCGTCGTTTTCAGGTAGACGTATTCCTACATATTCATCGTAAGGGGAATAGCGGATACTTTGTGAGCTGATACTGAAATCCCCGCCGTTTTCAAATACCCGGGTGGTGAAGACTGCATTTAATATTCCGGGAGCATCTTCGGTTTTGATCTTGTTCAGGCTGAATGAAAAATTTCCCTGCTGGTCGGTTTGCCCGTCGAATAGGGTTTCTGTCGAAGGTTCGAAATACCTGGATTTATCGGAAAAACGATAATCCGGAAATTCGGAGAAACCTGCATCGGCATGGTATAAACGTACCTCTGTGATCGCTTTTTGATTGGAAGTCGGTGCTCCGTTCAGCCATTTGGTCTTCACTTCTACAGGTTTCAGGGAAACACCGGTACCGATAATTTTATCGTTAGGAAATAACATTTGTATAGCCAGACGGTTCGGTTTCACTGTTTCGATGCGTAATGTCTGTTTGAAAGTCAGGCCACCGATACGGAAGAGGACATGCCAATAACCGGTTTGGTCTTCGGGTTCGGTTTTGAAGGTAAAACAATGGATATTATTGGGAGTAATCGCTCCTTTTAAAGTTTGGGTAATATGCCCGTTGGGATCGACCAGTTGTGCAACGATCGGGTGACCTTCCGGTAAGACACCGAGCTTGTCCTCCAGGATCAGGGATAAATAGATTTCATCTCCCGGACGCCATACCCCCCTTTCACCATAAATGAATCCTTTTACCCCCATTTGTACATGTTGTCCGCTGACGTCGAAGTTACTGAGGGATAGAGCACTGTTTTCTGCTAAACGCAACCAGGCTTTGTCTTTACCCTTCTGTGCCAGTACGATAAAGCCCGGAGATGCCGGTTTTAAATACGCGAATCCTTCTTTATCGGTCCTTGCCGAATCGATCTTTTGATTCTGATAATTGTAAAGACTGATGTTGCAGTTCGGAATCGCTTCAGCGGTACTGAGATCGGAAACGCATACGACATACTGATTGTCGGCTCCTTGTTTGGCCATAATTCCCAGTGAAGTATTGATGATATTGCGGGCTGCAAACCGATCACCGGTGTAGTAGGAGATATGACAAGGATTTTCGCGCTGTTCCCAGTCGAAACCGGATGGATAATAATATTCGCTGTAGTAGGAACCCGGGTTGTCCCAGTCCGTATCCCCATAATCCGAGTCGGGACTTTCATCGGCACAGGAAAGAATGGTATATGATTTCTTGAATTTCAGTCTGAAACGATAAATATTACCTTTCTCCAGATTGACCAGATCGCTTAAGTCGATGGTAAAGTCATTCCATTTATCGAGGTCGATATGGGGATGATCTTTTTTCAGATCGATTTTTTTCATAAATACCGGTCGGGCTGTACGGGTCAGTTCGCTGCGGTCGTCATAAGAATTTTCTTGCAGGAAAAAGTTCATGTTTTGGTCGAGCACCTGAATGATTTCAAGGTCGACGGCTTGCAGTCCGATAGCAGAAAAAGGAATGAGTACCTGATTGTTGCCCGGGACGATGATCCCCTTGCCGATGAGTTGTACTTGTGGTTTGGTGCTGGAGAGACGTACCGACCGGATATATTCGGTATGCAACGTATTACCGTTGGCACTGCGTATCCCGGCATGGATAGTCAGATTCGGTTGGTTATTTTCGATAGTGTTACCCGGATAAAGGTAAATGATGTTATCCGAGATTTTATAATTCAGGGTAGAGGCTCCTTCCAGGCTGAACAAACCTTTCAAATCCTGGTTCGGATCGATATTCTCCGACATATAGATACGGATTACCGGTGGTTCACTGTCACTGGCTTTGACATTCAACACCGTGAAATCATTCAGACCGGGGATGGAGATCTCGGTGCCGTCGGTTGCTTTAATGTCTTTACTGAATTTTAAATTCAGTGTTTTACTTTCTTTTTCTTTTAACAGATGGCGGATAGCGAAATAATGCCGGTTACCCTGATGATTCCATTCCGGTGTGACGGATTGACCGTTATAGGTGGCCGTCAGTTTTTGTTCCATTTCTGTCGGATCGGTTTCATCCGAACTTTGCAACATCCCCTGATATTGTAATTCATTTTCATGATCGGGTTCGCTGATCAGAACACCGGGTTCGAAAATCGTAACCAGCGGGACAATATCGAATTCAAAGTTGAATTTCTCATAAGGCTTGGGGACGTTACAAAGTGCTCCCAGATTGAACGTGACTTTGTATGTCGTACCGTTTTTGAAACGTTCTGCCGGAATGAATTCTATACTATGGTTATCTCACCCGGTAGTTACTACCGAGTGAACCTCACATGACTAAAGTCACGTGCTTCCGGCCGCTTTAGGCGGCAGACCAAATATCGGCGGATACGCCTGTTACTTAGATTTTGCACAGATATGTGCTTCTTCCATGCCGGATACGGCAGGTTTCCACATAACAGGTAATCCACTGCATATCTGCCTGTGTTTATGCTGCTTTACGCAGTTCCATTTCTGAAATCAGTTCTCTCAGATCTGCATAAACACATGAGGTTCTACGCTTTACTGCAGGAACTTTTGCCTCCAGCAAAGACCTTTCCGTTGCCGGTAAGGGTTTTAAAATTTCACGGATAAAATATCTCGCTCCGATATTATACGATGCTGACAAATCACAGTTGTATCTTTTTCCAGTCTGAAACGTACACAGACGATGATCCCGTGTATCACGGGCAATCTCTCCTGATCCATCAAAGGCAAGCCTGCTCGTGTTCCAGGCACAAATCCGGGAAATTCGGATTCCCTTTCTGTGTGCCTGCTGTCCGCACCGTTTCTGGATATCACGTTTTCTCCACATCTGCAGTTTCTGCTTTTTCTTCCCGGAAAGTTTTCCTTTCATTTCCAGATATTCGAAAACAATCACATCTGCCTTATTTTCTGATGCATAAAAAACGATTTCCTTTGCAATTTTTCTGCCAAGCTCTGTATTCAGACGTTTTGCATATGCCCATTTTCCCTGCACCTGACGCGATCCATGTTCCCGCTGAAATCTTCGGATCCGTCCCAGCGCACGGTACATCCGGTCTTTGTCACTGGAAAAGTTAATAAACTTTCTTCCCAGGATAGTTCCGTCTGGACGCATGATGGTACAGACTGCATCCGTATTGATGCCGAGATCCACACTGCAGATCGTTTGTTCTTTGACAGGTGTCCGGTTTAAAGATACCTCTTCCGCATACGTAAAACGCAGAAAATACTTGTCGTGCTTTT
>OIXH01002325.1_pt1 | contig 19107 bp, 15 predicted proteins | sample 1587741 | NCBI WGS metagenome assembly OIXH01 (sample SAMEA3888916, study PRJEB22519) | human gut metagenome | biome: human gut; feature: human-associated habitat; material: faeces | place: Denmark | collected 2011 | reverse complement strand
CACGGAAAATCTCAATCACGCCATCCGCAAGCATTAACCCCTGCGCATCATCGGTTGTCTGAAGCTTGAGAAACCACTTGTTGCCGGAAGAGGATGAGGTTTCAAATGGCTCATAGCTCAGGATCAGATAATCAAAGGGATCAAAATCGTTTTCTCCGGTTGGAGTGTAGGTTACAATATAGTCTTCAGGATCAAAAAGATCTATGCCAGTTAAGCTGGTATTACTGCCATTGGCGAGTGCATAATAGATTGCTTCTCCATATTCCACAGTGGGGGAATTCGAGCTGGCGCCGGAAATCGATTTTACGACTCCCTCAGCGTTGCGCCGCTGGGCCCAGGTTGCGACTCTTGTAAAGGGACGGGGAACACTGTCTGTCGTCAAAGTGATACCGCGTGCTGTCAGATCAAGCGTGGCTTTCTCCCCATCCTTATGTATGAGCTTGAGTGTTCCTGTCACAGCAGCATCTTCCTCGCCGCTTTCCTGAGCAGCCAGTACAAGCTTGACATACCAACGCTCTCCGCCCGAATATTTTCCGGCGACCAGTTCGCAGGAGGAAACCTGCGCGGAGTCGCATTCGACGGTGTAGTCCTCCGGCACGATGTAATCAGGGCTGATGATATCGCCGCTGTTGTCACGCAGAATGAAATAGATCGTCTGCCCGAACGGGAAAGAGGAGGACGACGAGCTGGTTCCGTTCTGCGCGATCAGGGTATCGCCGTCTTTGATATACTGGGGGGCGGTGGAAGTTTTGGTAACGATTCGCTCGACTCCGGTCAGAGCGCCGGTGCGCAAATCGAACGTGTACATAGTGGTGCTCATAGTATCTCCTTGGATGGTTGAGGGTTATTGTTTTGCACTTCGCCTTTCCGAAATTGGGTGCTCGGCCAAAGCCAAAACGCGGGGATGTATAAGGCTGATGTATTCAAAGCCCATCACCACGATACGAAATGGAATCCTGATAGAAATCCAGTTCGAGGGAGCGGTGGATCTGTCACATCACTGCCTAGAAATGACGCAAAGTATGCAAATGATGTCGTGTACGGTTATAACGGAGATACCGTATATAGTTTTATGGCCGATAGCGGCGGCGCAGAAACAGCTCCATGTCATATCTATCAACCGGTCATCCTCTACCTCGGGCGGCCCAGGTAGATAATCACCGGCTGCCAAACATGCTGGGGTGTGTTCTGCGGGCCGGTAGAGACGACGCGGGAGATGTCCATATATACAGCCTTAAAATCGTATGGGCCCCCTTGCCATCCAACGGCTGTGCCGCCCTCATAAAATGCGTCTGACACTCCCGCTACGCTGACACCACCATGCGGGATTGCACCGATTTTGCCGACGATGTTACGCACGGCATCCGATCCCCAAGCTCCCGCCGTCCCATCGACTCCCAGCGCCCAATTTCGGAAAGGCGCAAGGCTCTTTGAAAACTCCATAGGGATAAAAGGTTTTTCCCCCTGCCCCCGGCCTTTCCGAAATTGGGCGCTCGGAGCCGATGGGATGGCGGGGGCGTGGGGCCGGGACGAAATACGGAACATCACGGGGCAGCTTGGTGCGGATTCTTTTAACGCGAGCAATTCTGGAGCATTCTCCACAAGCAACGGGGCGCAGCGCACATGCAGCGGAGGAACGGGAAACCCCGATTGTACCATATTTGACGCTTCTCTCGTTGTCCCCACCGGCCCTATGAACGTGCCCCCGCATATCTGGCAACCCATCATCCTCTATTTAGGCCGCCCGAGGTAAAGGATTACGGGGATATCAACGCTGGGCGGCATGATCGTGGTGGATGCGCCGTAGAGCCTATTTGCGCTAGAGGCTAAAAATTTTAGTCTCCAAGTTGTGTATGAGCCTGATGCATAAGCTGGGACGGGGCCTGATAGTTGCGTTCCTTTTGCGAATACGCCTGAGAGTTCCCCGTTGAAAATAGCGCCGCATCCTGCTTGGGATACATACTCACCGGTGAGCTCCGGCAACCCCGGCGCGTGGGGAAGAGATGAGATACGGAATGCTGAAGGCCACTTCGCTGTGCTCCCTATGCCGGGTAGTGCAGGATATAACTTTTATGGAGACGGGCTTTGGAAGACGGACACCTCGAAGACGACTGTCGTTGCCTCTTCGGGTAATGTGCCACCGGGCAACTATTTATTGCCCAAGTTTGCTTTTTCCAATGCCGTCCCCACTGGCCCCATGAATGTGCCTCCCCATATCTGGCAGCCGGTGATTATCTACCTGGGCCGCCCGAGGTAGAGGATGATGGGCTGCCAGATGTTGGGTGGAACGGTTATACCAGAACCAAGCGGATCAACCTTTGATGACACAGGCGAAGGGTACTGCGGCTGTTCAACAGTGCTCCAGCTCTGATTATTGCCATTCCAAAGGTTGGCAATAAACGGTGCGCTAACAGTACGCATATATACGCCGTCAAAATTATTGAAATAGCCAACCCGCGCACAAAGGGCTTCGGTCTGATGTGCTTCCCACACGCCCGCACTTCCGTCCCCGCCCAGCACCCAAGCTCGGAAAGGCGGAAGCTCTTTGAAAATTGCATAGTGTTTCCTCCGGTTATGCCCCGGCCCTCGGCCTTTCCGAAATTGGGTGCTGGGACAAAGCGCGGATGCGGGCGCGTGGGGACGGGATGAGATACGTAATATCACCGGGGCAATCGGGAAGGAAATACGTGATGACACAACCAATCTCGGAGTTTTTTCTAAATCCAAAGCCAGTAGCATAACGGGGATGACTCTGGTCACATCTGGGAGTGGTACCGCCGCAGCCCTATCTCACTCCGTCTCAACATTTGCCACATCCACCATGGTCCCCACCGGCCCGCAGAACGTACCCCAGCACATCTGGCAGCCCGTGATCCTTTACCTTGGGCGGCCCAAGTAAATGATAATCGGCTGCCAGATGTGCTGGGGGGCGGTTTGGGGGCCGGTGGACACAACATTAGAGGCTAAGAAACCGACATCAGATATCGACGCGGTAACGCCCCCGACCCCCACCGCCACGATGCGGTCATTGATTAATGAAAAAGGGCCAACTGCCCCACCATCAGCCAATCTCATGATATTGATTGATCCGGTGATATTGCGAATCTCATCCCGGCCCCAAGCTCCAGCCTCCCGCTCGCTCCCGAGCGCCCAAGCTCGGAAAGGCCGGGGGCCAGCGGAGAAACCGTTTAACCCTATGGAGTTTTCAAAGAGCCGTGCGCGTTTCCGAGCTTGGGCGCTGGGGGCCGATGGAGAGGCCGGGGCTTGGCAGACTGATACGGGGCGAGAGGTTTCTGGTACTTTTGGTGGTTTTTCTCCGACGCCATCTGGAGCCTTTACCTCCTCAAACGATGTCCGCAATATTGGTGCTGGCAACAACCACAGTTACGTTTTGTATACAATGGCCGCTTCTCTTGCGTGGGGCAGCGAGCATACCTGGGCGATGCGGCTGCTGATCTGTTTGAACCGATTGATATTGCGCTGTATCTGCTCCATGCCGATCAGCACCACCGTCACCTCGGCCCGGTCCGAGAAGTCGCGTACCTTTTCCAGCACAGCGGCATTATCCCGCAGCGTAAATTCCGCTTCGTCCACAATGAGCGGGCACTGGCGCTCAACCAGCACGCGCAGGGCGCGGTCAAAAAGCTGTTGGGCCGTCCCGCGAGAGTCGATGTTCAGCGCCCGGCACAGCTCGGTCAGAAAATACTTGGGCGTCATGTCCACATTGGCGCGCAGGAAGATTGCCCCGGCGTCTTCCGCCCAGCGGGATACAATGTGGCTTTTCCCAAATCCCGGCTGGCCATGCACCAGCATCATTCCTGCTTCAGCCGCGCCGCGTTGCTCCACGGCTTTGACTCCCGCCGTAAAGCGGGCGTAATTCTCTGTTTTCACAAAGGCTTTTTTCATGGTTCCTCCTAGTCGATACCTTCAATTTCCAGCAGTTCGTGCATGTCCGCGTATTCCTCGCCCTTGCGGTAGGTTTCGATAAAGGCCGCATCAGCCTCGGTCTGCTGTTCCGGGTGACGCCGGAGCCAGCGGAAGCGCTCAAACTGGCTGGCAAAGAGCGCCGGGCGCTGTTCTTCCGGTTCCGCTTCCACAAGGGAAGCAGCCGGGGCCGGAGTCAGGTCTATGCAGGGCCGGGTGCTGTCCGCCACGTCCAGGGCCGGAGTTGCATCCGGCTCCGGCAGGATGATTTCCGCGCCGGGGGCCACGCGTTGGAGCTTGTTGTTGATCCGTCCCACTTGGGCCTTGGCGCGCTTTTCGCGGGCCGCTTCCACTTGGCTGGGCTGAAAATAGGGCCGGGTATTGCCTTCCAGGGCAGCCTCACAAATGCGCTGCCCGTCCAGAGTCCAGCACCACACGCGGGAGCTGTCCCAAATGTCGTAACGGACCTCCACAAAGGCATCGTGGTAGTCGGCCAGCTCCGGAGCGAAATAGTTGCCATTCTGGAAAAGTACCCAGCCGTTACGGCACTTGCGGCGCTCGCCCGGCATAAACAGCTCGCTATCCATGCCTTCCGGCACACGTACCGGAGCAAAACCGCGTGCCTCGAAAGAGCGCCAAAATTCGTCCGGCGAGTAGTGGCGCATACGGCCCAGACTGTCGCGGTAGCGCGGCAGCCCCTTGTGCGGCGAGGAATTGTATTCTTCCACCCGTGCCAGTACATGCTTCTTAAATTCGTCCCAAGTGGGCAGTACAGCGCGTTTGCCCACTTTCAGGGCCGCGCGACTGCGTTTGAAATTCCGGTGGGCGGCATCGCCGTCCATCAGCGCACCCGTATAGCTTTCCAGACCTTGGGCGGCGCGGACCCACAGCGTCTTGACGCCGCGTTCCATGAGGCCTTTGCCCTGCGGGCGTCCGGGTATGGCGCGGCAGGGTTCAATGCCCAGGCGCTGAAACATGCCCGTGCGGTCATCCAGCAGCAGGCGGTTGAGGTAGCCGGGACCGCCGTCGCTGTAGAACAGAGCCGGGATGCCGCCAAAGCAGCAGGCCATGCGCAGGGCGTCCAGTACCGTGAAACGACTTTCCGCCAGAGCGATGGAGAGGCCAACACAGCGTCGGGTGGCTACGTCCAGCACTGCCGTCACTTCTGGTTTAAACGGCTGTCCATTACCAGGGTGCAGCACTTCCGCATCAAAGGTGGTGCCGTCCGCTGTGTACACGTCGCCGGGCCACAGTTCGGAAGTGTTGCGGCGCTGGTAGGGGCGCAATTTCAACAGGGCATTACCCGTGGCGCGGCCCGCCTCGCGTTCCGGCGCGTTCATCTTGGCCAGCAGACGGCGCACTGCGTGGATGGAGGGCGGATTGCCCTCTCCGCGTGCTGCCAGTTCCTTGCAAAATTCGCTGTAGGCCAGGGTTATGGACGGATGCTGCGGCTTCTGGTAGTGGCGCAGAAAGTCGTCAAACCATGAGGGGATCGGAACCGTCTTGCTCTGGCTGGGCAGCAGCCCGGCTTCGCCGCGCTCGGCGTAATCCGCCATCCAGCGATAGAGGGTGCGCCGGGTCAGCACGCCGCCGCGCTTGCAGGCCGTGGCCGTGGAAATCTGCTCCATGAGTATGGAGGGGAGGCTGCCCAGGCGCGAGGAGTCCGCCAGATGCCGGATGGCTCCCTCCTTGCCAATAACGCCGGACATGCGCTCAATCTCGCGCACAAAGGCCAGACGGGCCGTGGCCACCGCGCGCTCGCGGTCTGACGCGCCTGGAAATAGCGGTGTTGCGCTGGGGGCGGGTGTAAAGTCGATGTGCTGGACCGGGGCCGGGCCAGTGCCGAGCGTCGCGCTACCAACGGTGTCAACTATGGCGCAACTGTCCGCGTCATGCGTGGCGTACTGCTGCCGTAGCAGGCCGGATGCTATCAGTTCGCTAGTGTCCTTGGGTGTGCTGGACACAATCCACAACTTGCCGCCACCCCGTCCGGAACGCTGGACGGATTGCCAGCCTTCGCGTTTGGCTCGAGCAAGAATACTCTTGACGGTAACGCCCAAAAAAGTAGCAATTTCTTGTGTTGTGTATGTGCTATGGACGTCGCTCATAGCTTGTTCCTACCTGTCCGCCGTACGGGGATCGCAAAGATATTCTTCTGCCGCGCCATGCTCACGCAGCCAATCTAAAACTTTGGGGCTGTGGATTTTCCCCGATAATGTGCGGTAAATGGCCTCACTGGACACACCCAATTTACGCGCCAGAGCCGCACCAGATAGCCCTTGGCCGTCTAGTACCTCTTGCAGACGGCGGCGATATTTGGCGCGCTCCGCCCCAAGGGCCATTCGTTGGGCAAATGTCAGGCTCATAGTTCATCCTCCAATTTGCGGAGCCGCTTTCTCATTTTCTTTTGTTCAATCAGTGCGCGACCGTATTCGCAGACTTTACGATCTTCCGCTGTCATCACGTCCAGCCCCACGCTTCGCAGCATCGCCCGCAACGGAGCCGGGTCATCCGTCGCCAGATAAAAGGCCAGCACGGCCAGGATGGACGGGGGATGCCCCTCATCCGAGGGCGACAGCCACTTGTCCAGGGTGTCTTTACTGATGGACCGTACATTGCCCGCCGTCAGCCGCACCCCGCTGCCGCTGGCCACAGCGTTGATCTTGTCCGGCAGCGCCTTACGGCCTTCCCCCTCCGGTGCGCCTGCCACCGTGCGCATGGCTGCCTTGATGGCGGGCATGACGCTGGCAAGAGGGGCGCAATTCTCGAAGAGAGAAGCTTGGTGCATAAGATTTCCTTTGCTTGTCCAAATTCGGCAGAGCTATGGACGTTGACCTTTAGCTTGTGGGCCGTTAATTTGTTTTCAGTTCGGAAAACCAACCGTCCACGGCTTTCTTTTAACTTAATATGGTTTGAAGTCAACTATTTTTTAGGGTAAAAGTTTGAATTTCTCTAAAAATATGGTTTAAAAATGATTTCAACCATATACGGGAATACTCCGGTAAAAGTTAAAGGTAAAGGTTTGGGCAGGAAACTTTTACCATGAATACACTCGGTGAACGGCTTAAATTATTACGGGGTGAAACGTCACAAGCGGCTTTCGCTGCTTCGTTGGGCATTCCTCAAATGACGTTGAGCAACTACGAAACTGGCAAAAGTGAACCAAAATTGGTTTTACTGAAAACAATATGTGAACGATTTCGGTTAAACACAAATTGGTTGCTTTTCGGGCGAGAGCCGATGACCATAGATGGGGACTCATCCGGGCTACCAGACGAAACAATGCCCCCTCAGTGTGATGTTGAGTTAAAACTCATCCCACTAGTCGAAGCACGCATATCCGCAGGGCAAGGAAGCCTTGAGGTAGATGGAAGTAGCGAACGAAGCTACGCCTTTCGTATGGATTTTTTACTGCGAAAGGGGAATCCGAATGCTATGGTGCTTATGCGGGTAGCTGGTGACAGCATGCAACCGGAGATATGCCATGGTGACGTGGTACTTATAGACCAAAGCAAGCGCAGTATCATTCCAGGGCGTATTTTTGCTGTGGGCTTTGAAGAGGCAATTTACTTGAAAAGAATTGATATGCTTCCGGGCAAAGTTATTCTCAAAAGCGTTAATGAAGAATGCTATCCACCCGTAGAATTAAGCGTGAGCGGCGACTTGGGGGAGCAGTTCCGGGTTATCGGACAGGTGCTTTGGAGCGGGAGAGAATACCGCTAGAAGCCCAATGCATTAGTGTCAATTTAAACGCAAAAAACGCGCGAAAAAGCAGCAAATAAGCTGATTTTCTATTTTGGCCAATAAGTCGCTACAAATCCACGGCCCAAGCGGGCGCGCCGGGAAAATCCCCCTCATTTCGGTAGTGCCATTTCTATCGCTACCCTAGTGACGGCTCACAGCGGGCACCAGATGGGCACCAAAAGAAAAAGCAGGATACATCCGGAATAGATGTAACCTGCTGTGATAACTTGGCGCGCCCAGGAGGAATCGAACCCCCGACCAAGAGCTTAGAAGGCTCCTGCTCTATCCATCTGAGCTATGAGCGCAGGACAAAACAACGGCCATGCCGTTGTTTTCGGGCCCACTATAGGGGCGGCGGTCCGCCGCGTCAAGACGCGGGCGCGGCTTGTTCCACGCGCCGATTGTCTGTACAGTCCCGGCACGTTAGGCCATAAAACAGCGCTTGACGGCAAGGAGGGCGGCGTGGAGCAGGATCAGAAACGGGAGTCCGGCCGGAAACTGCAACGCGGGCTGAAAAACCGGCATATCCAGATGATCGCGCTGGGCGGGGCCATCGGCACCGGCCTGTTCTACGGTTCCGCCGCCTCCATCACCCTGGCCGGGCCGTCCGTGCTGCTGGCCTATCTGCTGGGCGGAGCCGTGATCTGGCTGATCATGCGCATGATGGGCGAAATGGCCGTGGCCGAACCCGTGAGCGGCGCATTCAGCCACTTCGCCTACACGTATTGGGGCGAATTCCCCGGCTTCCTCTCCGGCTGGAATTACTGGTTTCTCTATGTGGCCGTGAGCATGACCGAGCTCTCGGTAGTGGGCATCTACGTCAACTACTGGCTGCCGGATTTCCCGCAGTGGCTCGCGGCCTTTCTGGTGCTGGCCGGGGTTACCGCCGTCAACCTGATTCAGGTAAAACTCTATGGCGAGCTGGAATTCTGGTTCGCCCTGATCAAGGTGGCGGCGGTTCTCGGCATGATCGGCCTGGGCGTGGCGCTGATCGTGCTGCACGCGGGCCGGGGCCCCGGTGGAGCGGACGCGCCGGGCTTTGCCAATCTCTGGCGGCACGGCGGTTTTTTCCCGCACGGCATATGGGGCATGCTGCTCTCCCTGGTGCTGGTCATGTTTTCCTTCGGCGGCACGGAACTCATCGCGGTCACCGCCGGGGAGGCCGACAATCCGAAGAAAAGCCTGCCCAAAGCCATTCGTCTGGTGCTGCGCCGCATTCTGCTGTTCTACATCGGCGCGCTGGCGGTCATGATGATCATCTATCCCTGGAACAAGGTGGGCATGGACGGCAGTCCCTTTGTGCTGATCTTTTCCGGCCTGGGCATTCCGGCGGCGGCCGGAATTCTCAACCTTGTGGTGCTGTCCGCCGCCGTGTCAGTGTACAACAGCGGCGCTTACAGCAATGCGCGCATGCTCTACAGTCTGGCCCTGCAGGGCAACGCCCCGGCCTTTTTCGCCAAACTCAACCGCCACGGCGCGCCCTACCGGGGCACGCTGTTTTCCTCGCTCTGCACGGCAGTCATTGTGCTGCTCAACTGGCTTTTCCCCGGCAAGGTCTTTCTCTATGTGGTCTCCATCGCCACTGCCGCCGCCCTGCTGACCTGGGGCATGATCGCCCTCACCCACCTCCGCTTCCGCCGCATCCGCGACGCGCGCGCCTCCAGCGGCGACGGCGGGTTCCGCGCGCCGGGCTGCCCCTGGCTGAATTATGCCTGTCTGGCCTTCCTGGCGCTGATGCTGGCACTGATGACCCAACTGGACGACACCCGCCCGGCGGTCCTGCTGCTGCCCCTCTGGCTGGGTGTGTTGTATACGGGCTTCCGGCTGAAAAAAGCGCGCGAAAAGCGCCGGGATGCTGCGCGGGACGCCGAGGCCCGGCCCCGCTGACAGACGGGCCGCTTTCAGGTAATGTGACGGCCATGCGCACGTCATTTCAAAATGTTCGGGAAGTGCTGGCCCATCTTGACGGCCTGGGCCTCTTCCATATGGATCTGAGCCTGAACCGCATGCACCGCGCTCTAGGGGCCCTGGATCTGACCCAGCCCCCCTTCACGGTGGTCCAGATTCTGGGCACCAACGGCAAGGGTTCCACAGCGGCCTTTCTGGCCTCGCTCTGCATGGCCCACGGCTGCAAAACCGGTCTGTACACTTCGCCGCACTTTGTCTCGCCCGAGGAACGCATCCGCGTGGACGGACGTACCTGGCCCGCCGAAAGCTGGACCGCGCACGCCAACGAGATCATGGCCGAGGCTCCGGACCTGACCTATTTTGAATTTCTCACGGTTCTGGCCTTGCTGCTCTTCCGGGAGGAAAAGGTGGACGTAGCCGTGCTGGAAGCGGGCCTGGGGGGACGGCACGACGCCACCACCGCCGTGCCCGCCGGCCTGCTTTGCTACGCGCCCATCGCCCTGGATCACAGGGACGTGCTGGGGCCCACTCTCACGGCCATCGCAACGGACAAGGCCGCTGCCGTGCGTGGCCCGGCCCCGGTCTGCACAGCCCCGCAATTTCCCGAGGCGGCGCGTTGCCTTGAAGAAGCCGCACGCGCCCACAAGGCCATGCTGTTCCAGGCCGCGCCCCTGCCCGCCGCTTCCGCGCCCGGCCTTGGGCTGGCCGGACCGCACCAGTTGGTCAACGCCGGGCTGGCCCTCGCGGCCTGGCGGCATCTGGCCCCGCTGCTGGGCAAAAATGCCGACAACACCGCGGCGCAGGCGCACGGTCTGGCCCATGCCTTTCTGCCGGGCCGCCTCCAATCCGTGCCCGGCACAAAGGACTCCCCGCCAATGCTGCTGGACGGCGCGCACAATCCCCACGGCATGCGCGCTCTGCTGCGGGCGCTGGATGCGGCGGACATCCGGCCCGCCGGGGCTGTTTTTTCCTGCCTGGGGGACAAGGACTGGCGCACCTCGGCCCTGATGCTCAAGCATTGGCTGGGAGCGGCCCCGCTGGTCATCCCGGCCCTGGATAATCCGCGCGCCGCCGACCCGCGCGAGGTGGCCAGGGCCTGCGATGGCCTGCCCCCGGCCACGGCCACGGTTTTTGAAGGCCCGCGCGCCCTGCCCGACGCACTGGCAGCCGCGCGCCGTCTTGAAGGCGCAGGCCCTGAGCGGCCGGTGCTGCTGACCGGCTCTCTCTACCTGCTGGCCGAATTTTTCGCGCTCTTTCCCCATTTGCTGGCGGCCGTACCGCCAAAGGCCCTGCCATGAACGAGCTTTTTCGCGCCATCCCGGCCACGGATCTCTGTCTGGACGCCCTGATTGTTGCCGATCAAAATCTGGAAGCGGCTCCGCGCGCTCTGCTGCGCGAACTGGTCACACAGTTCTGGGACGCCCGGCGGGAGGACATCCGCGCCGGACGCTGCCGTGAGGCCGCCCAATTGAACCTGGAGGCCCAACTGCCCGCCTTGCTGGCGCACGTCCGCATTGGATTGCGGCCCCGGCTCAGGCCCGTGCTCAACGCCACAGGCGTGGTGGTGCATACCAATCTGGGGCGCTCCGTGCTGGCCGAGGAGGCGCGGCAGGCCGTGGCCCTGGCCGCCGACGGCTACTGCAATCTGGAGCTCAACCTGCGCACCGGCGGGCGCGGCAGCCGCTACGAACTGGTGGAGAATCTGATCTGCCGCCTGAGCGGGGCCGAGGCCGCGCTGGTGGTCAACAACAACGCCGCCGCCGTGCTGCTGATGCTGGACGGCTTCTGCAAGGGCGGCGAGGTGATCGTCTCGCGCGGCGAGCTGGTGGAGATCGGCGGCAGCTTCCGTATTCCGGAGGTCATGGAAAAAAGCGGCGCGCATCTGCGCGAGGTGGGGGCCACCAACCGCACCCATCTGCGCGACTATGCGGCGGCCATCAACGAAAACACCCGCGCCCTGCTGCGCGTGCATACGTCCAATTACCGCATCGTGGGCTTCCAGTCCTCCGTGCCCCTGCCGGAGCTGGCGGCTCTGGCGCGCGAACGCGGCCTGCCGCTGTTTGAGGATCTGGGCAGCGGCAGCTTCATGGATTTTTCGCCCTACGGCCTGCCCAACGAACCCACCGTGCCCTCGGTGCTGACGGGCGGCGCGGACCTGGTGACTTTTTCCGGAGACAAGGTGCTGGGCGGCCCCCAGGCCGGAATCATCGCCGGGCGCAAAGAGCTGGTGGACAGGCTCAAGAGCAATCCCCTGACCCGTGCCCTGCGCTGCGACAAGCTCTGCCTGGCCGCCCTGGAAGCCACCCTGCGCCTCTATCTGGACCCGGACAAGGCCCGCGAGCGCATCCCCACCCTGCGCCGCATCTGCCTGCGGCCCGAAGAACTGGCCAGGCGCGCCCGCGCCCTGGCCGCCCGCCTGCGCAAAGCCTTGGGCGATGACTGCGCCGTAAGCGTGCGCCCGGATGTCTCGCGTGTGGGCGGCGGGGCCTTTCCCCAATACGACCTGCCCACCAGCCTGGTCGGCCTCAAACCCGCGCGGATCAGCGCCACGGCCCTGAAAAACGCCCTGCTGGCTACCGACCCGCCTCTGCTGGGCCGTTTGGAGGACGACCACTTCTGCCTGGACCCGCGCACCCTGGAAAACAAGGAATACCCTCTGCTGCTGCGCGCACTGCGCATGGCGCTGCAGGCGGCGGAAAACAGCGATATTGTCGCCACATGGTCTGTTGCAATAATCATGGAAAAAACACTTGCCTACAAACCGCAAAGCGCCTGGGAAACCTACGCCGATGCCAAACAGCGCAAAAGCATGGAAGCCTTGGCCGCCCGTTACATCGACTTTCTGACCCGCTGCAAGACCGAGCGCGAAACCGTGGATTATGCGCGCGAGCGCCTCAGCCAGGCCGGTTACAGCGAGGATTTCAGCAAGGAGCGCGTGCTGCGTCCCCTGCGCGGCAAGGCCCTGTTCGCGGCCCGGCGCGGCTCCGAACCCCTGGAAGAAGGCCTGGCGCTCATCGCAGCCCACGCGGACACCCCGCGTCTGGACTTTAAGCAGCGCCCGCTCATTGAGCAGCCCGGCGTGGCCCAGGCCAAGACCCACTATTACGGCGGCATCCGCAAGTATCAGTGGCTGGCGCGGCCCCTGGCCCTGCATGGGGTGGTCATTCGCGAAAACGGCGAAAGCCTTGCGGTGAGCATCGGAGAAAAGCCGGGCGAGCCGGTGTTCTGCATCGCGGACCTGCTGCCGCATCTGGCCCAGAAACAGAGCAGCCAGACCATCAGCGAGGCCTTTGAGGCCGAAAAGCTGAACATCATCCTGGCCCACAGCCCCAAGACCGTGAAAAAGGGAAAGGACAAGGACGCGCCCAAGGAACCGGTCAAGGAACAGCTGCTGGAGATTCTGCACAAAAAATACGGCATCAATGAAGAAGACCTGATCACCGCCGAACTCCAGGCCGTGCCCGCCGGACCGGCGCGCTTCGTGGGCTTTGACAAGGCTCTGATGGGCGGTTACGGGCAGGACGACCGCATCTGCGTGTTCACGGCCCTGGAAGCCCTGATGTCGGCCGAAAGCGGCGCGCGAAACATGGCCGTGATCTTCTGGGACAAAGAGGAAATCGGCTCGGACGGCGCCACGGGCGCGGCCTCGCGCTTTTTCCAGTACTGCGTGGAAGACCTGGCCCGGGCCTGGGCTCCGGGCACGCCCGTCTCGCACGTGCTGCTGCACAGTCGGGCCCTTTCCGCCGACGTGCAGGCCGCTCTGGACCCGGATTTTCAGGAAGTTCACGAAAAGCAGAACGCGGCCCAGCTGGGCTACGGCCCCTGCTTCTCCAAGTTCACGGGTTCGCGCGGCAAATACGGAGCCAGCGAGGCGGACGCCGAATTTTTCGGCGAACTGCGCGGCCTGTATAATGCCAAAGGCATTCCCTGGCAGACCGCCGAACTGGGCAAGGTGGATCTGGGCGGCGGCGGCACGGTGGCCCTCTTCCTGGCGGCTTACGGCATGCGGGTCATCGACTTGGGCCCGGCCGTGCTCTCCATGCACAGTCCCTTTGAACTGGCCAGTTGCGCGGATCTCTATGCCACGTTGGAAGCCTACAGGACCTTTCTGGAAGCCTGAGTCTTTTCCGGCCCAGGTTGTTGAACCGGCCACCCGTCATACGGCGGGTGGCCGGTTTGTTTTTACGGCTCCCGGAAAACGATGCGCATTTCCCGGATAAAAAATCTCTTTTTTCAGAACACCGCGAACCAAATATGCCGGCACGTATTCTGCTGTGCGCATTCGCGTGGCCAACGGCCAGCCGTTGACAGTATGCTGTAACCCGTGCACGTTGACAGCCGTTTTCTCCGGCTATAGTACTGACCGGTCAGTTCTGTTCAGATAAATATGAAAAAAGGGAGTCTTATGGACGACGCGCAAAATCAGCCGGAAGCACAAACGCAAGCGCGGCAGCAACGCCGTCTGCCGGATTTCGATACACTGCGGGCCAGCCGCCGGGCGCGCATTCTGCTCCTGCTCACGGGCTTTTTTCTGGCCGCGGGCGTGGCCTGGGGCATCTGGTGGGCCTTGGTGCTGCGCTACGAGGAAAACACGGACGACGCCTATGTTTCGGGCAATACAGTCACGGTCATGCCCCAGGTGGCGGGCCGGGTCACGGCGGTGCTGGCCGATGACACGGACCGGGTGGAAGCCGGACAGGCCCTGGTGCCCATTGATCCGGTGGACGCCCGCCTGGCTTATGAGCACGCCCTGGTCAGCCTGGCCTCGGCCGTGCGCGAAACCTGCAAGCTCGAAGCCGAATTGCGCCAGAGCGAAGCCAACATCGCCATGCGCAAGATCGACCTGCAGCGCCAACAGGGCAATCTGGAGCGACGCCAGCAACTGATCAAGGACAAGGCCGTGCGCAAGGAGGAATTCATCCACAGCATCGAAGACGTGGCCACGGCCCGTCACGCCCTGTCCGTGGCCGAAGCCCAGCGCAACGCCCTGACCGCCGTGCTGCTGGACACGCCGGTGGCCGAACAGCCCGCCGTCAGGGAAGCGGCCTCGGCCGTGCGCGAGCGCTGGCTGGATTTGCAGCGCGCTACCGTACGCAGCCCGGTGCGCGGCCAGGTGGCCCGACGCGCCGTGCAGGTGGGCGAGTACGTCACGCCCGGCAAGGCCCTGCTGGCCGTGGTGCCGCTGGACAGTCTCTGGGTGGATGCCAATTTCAAGGAAAGCCAGCTCAAGCGCATGCGCATCGGCCAGCCCGCCCTGATTACGGCCGACATGTACGGCGGTTCCGTGACCTATCACGGCACGGTCCAGGGTTTCGCGGCGGGCACAGGCAGCGTTTTTTCGCTGTTGCCGCCCCAGAACGCCACGGGCAACTGGATCAAGGTGGTCCAGCGCGTGCCGGTGCGCATCGTCCTCCAAGAAGATGAGCTGCGGGAGCACCCTTTGCTGGTGGGCCTTTCCGTCACTGTGGAGGTCGATACCAAGAATCAGGACGGCCCCATGCTGCTCACCGCTCCCCGGCCCGAACCCCCGGCCAGCCTGGCCGCCCAGACCCCGCCCGTGGATTTCGCGCCGGTGGATGAACGTATCAACGCGATCATCGCGGCCAATATCCAGGCCGCGTCCGCCTCTTCGCACCAGGCCGGATTATGAGCGAGATCGCGCTCACGCCGCTGCGCGGCGGCCCGCTGGTGACGGCCACCGTGGGCATTGCCGTGCTCACGGCCATGACCGTGCTGGATTCGACCATTGCCAACGTGGCTCTTTCGACCATCGCGGGCAATCTGGGCGTGGCCGTCTCCCAGGGCACTTGGGTGATCACCTTTTTCGGCGTGGCCAACGCCGTGGCCATCCCGCTCACCGGCTGGCTGGCCCGGCGGTTGGGCGAGGTGCGGCTTTACTTTGCCGCCAGCGCGCTGTTCGTGCTTTCTTCCTTCTTATGCGGCATTTCCAGCAGCCTCGGCATGCTGATTTTTTTCCGTCTGGTGCAGGGCGTCTCGGCCGGGCCCATTCTGCCGCTTTCCCAAAGCCTGTTGCTGGCCTGCTATCCCCCGGAAAAACGCGGTCTGGCCCTCTCGCTCTGGGCCATGGTGGTGGTGCTGGCTCCCATTCTGGGGCCCATCCTGGGCGGCTGGATCTGCGACAATTACCACTGGGGCTGGATTTTCTTCGTCAATGTGCCGGTGGGCGCCCTGGGCCTGCTGCTTCTGCGCGCGCCCCTGCACGGGCGGGAAACTCCCACCGGCAAAGCGCCCATCGACGTGGTCGGCCTGGTGCTGCTGGTCGTGGGCATCGGCTGCCTGCAGCTCATGCTTGACGAGGGCAAGGATAACGACTGGTTCGCCTCGGGCTATATCGTGACTCTGGGCGTCGCAGCCGTGGTGGGCATCGCCTTTTTCATCGCCTGGGAGCTCACGGAAAAACATCCGGTGGTCAACCTTTCCCTGTTCCGGCATCGCAATTTCACGGTGGGAACCATCTGCATCAGCCTGGGCTTTCTGCTCTACTTCGCCTCCGTGGTGCTGCTGCCTCTGATGCTCCAGGCGCGCCTGTCCTACACGGCCATGTGGGCCGGTTTTTCCCTGGCCCCGGTGGGCGTGTTTCCGCTGATCATCTCGCCCATTCTGGGCAAGCAGGCCCGCCGTCTGGACATGCGCCTGATGGCCTGCCTGAGCTTTCTGGTCTTTGCCGGCTGCTTTTTCTGGCGCGCCGGTTCCACCCCGGGCATGGATTTCTTTTCCGTGGCCCTGCCACAGTTGATCCTGGGCATCGGCGTGGCCCTCTTTTTCATGCCGCTCACGACCATCATTCTTTCCGGCCTGCCCAACAGCGAGCTGGCCGCCGCCTCCAGCCTGTCCAACTGCGTACGGGTGCTGGCCGGTTCCATCGGCTCATCCCTGGTCACGACCATGTGGGAGCGGCGCGAAGCCCTGCACCATGCCCGGCTGACAGAGGGCATCAACGACTACAACCCGGTCTGGGACACGGCCCTGCGCGCCCTGGAGCAGTTCGGCATGACCGGCCCCCAAGCCAAGGCCTGGATCGCCAATGAAATCACCCGGCAGGGATTCATCCTGAGTTTTGATGAACTGTTCTGGCTGGGCGGCGTGCTTTTTGTGCTGCTTTCAGGCCTGGTCTGGCTGGCCCGAAGGGGATGAGACGGGGGCATCGGGAAAAAGAATATCCAGATGCGCGCTGAACAGGCCCAGCAAATCCTGGGGCACGGCGCTGGCAAAAAGATCGTCGCGGAGCACCCCGAAAAGCAAGGGCGCCATCAACAGCAGGGGAAAGCGGTCCAGGGCGGCGTGCACATTGGGCGCGCGGGCCGCGGGCAAAAATTCCTCGCGCAAGCGGGCTGTATTGGGAGCGAGAAAACTCTCGTAAAAACCGCCCATCAGCTCCGGATCATGCAGACCCTCGCTGAATGCCAGACGCACGCAACGCCGCAGGGACGAGTCGGGACCGCCCGTGATCAGGGGCGCGTACATCCGCAGCAGCTTATCGCGCGGGCTCAGGGAAGTATCCCGCAAGAGAGCCTGCTTGTGCTCGAAAAAAGGCCGGAAGCCCTCTTCAATGACCCCCTGAAAGAGGGCTTTTTTAGTGGGGAAGTAAAGGTAGAGGCTGCCCTTGGAAACCCGCGCCCGCCGGGCGATGTCTTCCATGCGGGCTGCGGCGAAGCCCTGGCGGCTGAACTCTTCCAGAGCCGCGTCCAAGATGGCGGTCCGCCGCGCGGCGCATTTTTCCCGGCGGCATTCGGACGGAGCGGGAACCGGAACCCGCGGGTCTTCGGGGTCGTTCATGTTCTTTTCCTTCCGGAACAGATTGCCTTTGAAAGGCTCCACTTTTTCAAAGGAACACGCCTTGTGCCATGCGCCGTGCCGCGCGTGCTCTGAGAGCATGACAACATTGCCGCGCTCTTTCTCAGCGCTTGCCGAACAGGCCGCCCAGCAATCCCCGGACCACCGTGCGCCCGATCTCCCGGCCCACGGTGGTGCCGATGGTACGGGTCGTCTGTTTGGCTACTGAGCCCAGAATATCTCCCAAGCCGTCACCGCCGCCGCTTCTCCGGGCGCGCGTCTCTTCGCGCCGGACTGCGGCCTCCTGCCGCAGGCGTTCCTTTTCAGCCAGGGCTTCGGCCTTGCGCCGGGCCTCATCGTCCGCGGCCTCCTGTCGGCGGGCGGCGCGCGCGGTCAGGATTTCATAGGCCGACTCGCGGTCCACGGCCCGCTCGTACGCTCCCGCCACCAGCGAATTCCGCATGACCACGGCGCGCTCTTCGGGCGTGATGGGCCCCACCTGGCTCTGCGGCGGCACGATCAGCGCCCGCTCCACTATCCGGGGCGCGCCGTCGGCGTCCAGAAAAGACACCAGAGCCTCGCCCACGGCCAGCTGGCCGATGACATCCTCGGTATTGAAAGCCGGATTGGGCCGGAAAGCCCGGGCCGCGGCGCGCACGGCCTTCTGTTCTCCGGGGGTGAAGGCCCGCAGGGCGTGCTGCACGCGATTGCCGAGCTGGCCCAGCACGCTGTCCGGCATGTCCGCCGGGTTCTGGCTCACAAAATAGACCCCCACCCCGCGCGAGCGAATCAAACGCGTCACCTGCTCGATCTTTTGCAGCAGCACGGGCGGCGCTCCGTCAAAGAGCAAATGTGCCTCGTCGAAAAAGAAGACCAGACGCGGCTTGTCAGTATCGCCCACTTCGGGCAGACGTTCAAACAGCTCGGACAACAGCCAGAGCAATACGCTGGAATAAAGACGCGGCGCGTTCATCAGCGCGTCGGCGGCCAGGATGTTGACCACGCCCCGGCCCTGGCTATCAGTCTGGAGCAGATCCATGATGTCCAGGGCCGGTTCGCCGAAAAAGCGGTCCCCACCCTCTTCCTCCATACGCAGCAGGCCGCGCTGGATGGCTCCCACGCTGGCCGTGGAAATCTGCCCGTAGGCTGTCCTGTATTGATCGCGCGCATCGCCCACATGCTGCACCATGCTGCGCAGATCCTTCATGTCCAGAAGCAGCAGACCCGCGTCGTCGGCAATGCGGAAGACCAGATGGAGCACCCCGCTCTGCACCTCGTTGAGGTTGAGCAGGCGGGAGAGCAGCAAGGGCCCCATTTCGCTCACCGTGGCGCGCAGAGGGTGGCCGCTTTTGCCGAACACGTCCCAGAAGCAGACCGGGAACGCCTGATTGAGATAACCGCGCGCCGCAAGGCCCAGTCTGGCAATGCGCTCGGCCACTTTTCCCGTGGGCGCGCCTGCCTTGGCCAGACCCGAAAGATCGCCCTTGACGTCGGCCAGAAAGACCGGCACGCCCAGGGCGCTGAAGGTTTCGGCCAGGCTTTGCAGGGTCACGGTCTTGCCCGTGCCCGTGGCCCCGGTGATCAAGCCGTGGCGATTGCCCATGGCGGGCAGGATGCAGATATCCCTTTCCCCGGCGCGGGCCATGAGCGCCTGATGGTCATTGTCCAGCACGGCAGATCTCCTTTAGGGCCTGTTAACGCTATGCCTTTTTGCCCTCCTGCCGCGTCAGATTTCAC
>OIXH01002324.1_pt1 | contig 19111 bp, 15 predicted proteins | sample 1587741 | NCBI WGS metagenome assembly OIXH01 (sample SAMEA3888916, study PRJEB22519) | human gut metagenome | biome: human gut; feature: human-associated habitat; material: faeces | place: Denmark | collected 2011 | reverse complement strand
TGTTGTCTTGCTCATTATGCTCCCTCCTTTTCCGCTATCTTCACGAACACGTTTTCAAGACCCTGTTCGCCCGCCAGAGCCTCCAGCTCCGACAGCGTGCCCTCCGCCTTTAAAACGCCGTTTATCATTATTCCTATGCGGTCCGAAAGCTGCTCCGCTTCCTCCATGTAGTGAGTGGTGAGGATTATCGTTATTTTACTCTTTAAGCCCTCTATGACCTTCCACAATTCCCGCCGCGCCAGAACGTCCAGACCCAGCGTCGGCTCGTCGAGAAACAGCACCCTCGGCTCGCCTATCATTGCCATAGCTATAGAGAGCTTTCGCTTCCAACCGCCCGAAAGCGTTTTTGCGAGAGCGTTTTTGTACTCCTCCAGCCCGAACAGCTCTATCATTTTGTCGACGCTTGCGCGGGTCTTCTCCTTGTCGAACTCGTATATACCGCAGATAAGCTCCAGATTTTCCTTTATCGTCAACTTTTCCGCCACGGCGGTATCCTGCGGCGATATTCCCGTCAAGCCTTTTACCGCCGACATCTCGGAAACGCAGTTCTTTCCGCATACCCAACACTCGCCGCTTGTGGGCTTGGAAAGACACGTCAGCATACGTATTGTAGTAGTCTTTCCCGCGCCGTTCACGCCAAGAAGCGCGTATATCTCACCCTCGTTTACCGCAAGATCAAGCCCCGAAACGGCTGTCTTGGTCTTGTACTTTTTTCTCAGTATGGCATATTATACGCAGAACATCAAAATATTTTTCCATTTCGGAAATTTTTACAAGCGCTATGCCCTTGTCCTCATCGCCCAATATCAAAAGCGCGTCCTGCGGTTTGATGCCGAAAATATCTCTGCACTGTTTTGGCAGAGTTATCTGCCCCTTATCGTTCACTTTAACAATCCCGAACATATGCTGCTTTTCGGAGGTTGCGCCGCCATACGCGGCTACGTTGCGCACCAACGAATCGACAGTCACCTCGTAAACGTCCGCAAGCGCGATGATGTTTTCTATATCGGGCATGGCGTCGCCTCTTTCCCACTTTGCGACCGCCTGCCGCGAAACGCCGATCTTTTCCGCTATCTGCTCCTGCGTGTATCCGCTTTTCTTTCTGAATATCTTAAGGTTATTAAGTTCCACTCTCTCACTCCTCTAGCTGTCTTTACTGTGTTTATCTAATTATACCACACAATTTATATTTTTTCAACCAACCCTGCATTACAAAAATGTTACTTTCGGTTTACATTTTCAAAATTTTCCGAAAATTCTCTCTCCGCCGATACTTAACGATTTGACAAATAGGCGAAATTGTGTTACAATGCAAACAGATACGCCTGTCCGACTTATACCGTTCCCCAATAGAAAACAAGATAATGTGTCTTTAATTGGAAACAGGTATTACCGTAAAACGCGGAAATGCGCACAAGACCGCGTTGTATCGGAGCGCTTGGTGTTTCAACAAAAAAATTTTTAAAAATTTCCAAAAAAGATGTAATGTTTTCAAAATTTTCCTGTCTTTAAGAGTGAAAGGCAGGTGAGATCAGGTTGGAGATCTGCATCAAAAGCGGGGTGACATTTATGCGAAGCGAAACCACACCCGAAGATCCGGACGACGGCGAGATAATCACGATGTTCTTTGAGCGCAGCGAAAAGGCGCTTTCCGCTGTCAGCCGCAAATACGGCGGCTACTGCGGCGCGGTGGCTAGCAGCATACTGAAAGACCCGCAGGACGCCGAGGAATGCCTGAACGACACTTGGCTTAAGGCGTGGGAATCCATACCGCCTGCCAGACCGCGTAATCTGGGCGGATTTCTGGCGAAGATCGCGAAAAACATAAGCCTTAACCGTTATGAACACCTGCACGCGGACAAACGCGGCGGCAGCGAAGTTCCGTTGGTGCTGGACGAGCTTTCGGAGTGCGTAGCCGACAAAAATGACGTAGAAAAAGCGTTTGAACAAAAAGTTTTGACAAACGCGGTAAACGACTTTCTTAGAACGCTCCCCCGCGACAAGCGCGACGTATTTGTGCTGAGGTATTGGTATTGCCTTTCCGTTGCCGAAATAGCCGACAAAACGGGCTTGAGCCGCGGAAGCGTATCGGTATCGCTTACACGCACCCGCCGCAAGCTTGCCGCACATCTCAAAAAAGCGGGCTTGATATGAACATGGGGCACACATAATTATATACATAACAGTTTACATCACAGTATACTTCACACACAGGAAAAGAGGGATATTATGAACAAAAAAGACCTGTTCATCGCCATAGATAATATCGACGAAAAATTCATCAACGACGCGGGAAAATACCTAAAAAACGTCAACCCCCTTCGGGACGAGGAACCGGAGGAGCTGGAACCGCAAAAAAAGCCGTTTTCGCCGATAAGGCTTATCGCGCCCATCGCCGCGTCAACGGCGGTGATAGTGGGTATAGCGATAGTGCTGAAAACGATAAATTTCGGCATTAAGCAGTCGCCCGAAACTAACATGGTAAACGCCGCGCAGGGCACAAGCTCTTCGGAAAACTCCGATATTATACTTGACAGCGCCGCCGCTCCATCAACAAGCGCAAAGCCGACAGATAAGGACGTGACCGACGGTCTTCCCGCCACAAAAACAGAACAGGTAACGCAAACCGGAGATTTGCCGTTTACGCTGTACGGACCCGATAATGTTCCGCTGCAATACGATGACATCAAATGGATCACGCGTACCGGTGCGAGCGCCGAGGAGATAGGCGACAATCAGCTCAACACGGAAAATTGGGAGTCATTACACTGCGAATTCGCGTATATCGCGGACCCGTTGGGCAATAATTTTAACGATTATATGACCCCCGACAAATTTGCCGCAAGTAATGAGGAAATAAACGCGTTTTTTAACGAGGGTTCGTCTTCGCGGCGAATATCCAAGGGGGATATGTACGGTGATCTGGTCGTAAGCCAGGCTTCGTGCAACCTTAATAATATATGGATGGCAAGCGAGGAAAAAAACAGCGGAATTGAAATGCAGTATGCACTCAATTCCAATTATCTGAGCTTTGACGGCAAGCTTGTAGCGAACGGTTACATCGTAAAGTCGGAGGGTGAAACCCCCATTTATAAGTTCTTCTTTGCCGACGGCGAGACCCAATTGCCTCTGATAAATTATACCAACAGATTCGGGGAATATAACAGAGCGCCTGAAAGAGAGAGTCTTAACGGATTTTCATATATCGGGGAGCTGCCCGCGGTACGTATTTCAAGCGAATACGAGGCGAAGCTTGCGCCGTATTTCATTGATACGAATGTTCAGGCAGCAAGCGTACAGCTTTCAAATATCTCCATGCTTTACAGCGCGGATAGCGCCGAGGGATTTCAGATGTGGGCGGATACAGGCATTGTCGATATCAACGGCGCGCCCTACAACGGATTGGAATACAACCGCACGTTCCAGGAGGTTATTGACAGCGCAAGCACGACCACCGATCTAAGTTACATTTTGTGGGAAAAGACGGAGCTTATGAAGGTTGAAAAAGACTTAGCTTATTTCCGCGTGTTCCGCGTCGGCGGAAACGGAAGCAGACAGTGGCTTGAAGAGATCACCGGGGACGATACGCCTCTTGTAAATGGAATGGTCGTATACTTCTACGACAGCAACAACAACGTTTTCAGTCACTATGAATACACCGGGGAATACACCGAATCGGCAAATCAAGGAATGCCCGATCGCCCGGTAGAATAACATATAACCTTGCGCGGCGTATAGATACGAGAGCAGAACAGCAAATCGGATAAAGGTATTTCTCCCATGTACCGAACGTTTCACTAAAAATCTCAGCAACATAACCGCAGCATCTCAACAATACATTCGCAAAACCTCAACAACATATCCGCAACGTCTCAGCAACACATTCGCAAGCCCTTAACAACATCTTCACAAAATCTCAATAACGCTTAACTATCATTTTCAAAACATATCGGCAGCATTTTTCGCATACACTTATTCTGCTCTCATATCTATGCGCCGCGCATAACTCTTTTAACGAATATCGGGGAGGTAATTATGATAGAGAAAAAATACATCGCAATAGTAGGTCTGGCAGCCACGGTTCTGATTACGTCGGCGTGTATGAGAAACGCCCCCGTGAACAACTCTGAAACCGAATCGGAAACAAGCGTGTCGGAGCAGAACGCCGTTCCCATGGAACAAACCGCGTTCACATTCGACGATCTTACAGCTCACCAAGCGTTCCTTAACAACGCTTGATATAACATATAAACGTATAAGCGGAATGGGCGCTCCCGAAAACGGGAGCGCCTTAGCTTGTTTCCCGTTCTCTCCCCCGCGCAGACGGGGAAAATAATTAAACGCCTTTCGTTGTTTTCTTGTAATATATCACAAAACATCAGTGACTTTATTAAATATATTGCACACAAATCACAAGCAAAAGATATTGACATAAATGCACAATTGTGGTATAATTATAATATTCAAACAGTATATAGACGCTTGTCTATTATTACACAAATATCGAAAAGGTGGGGTTTATTTTGAGCGCTGAAGCAATGAATTCCGCAAAGCCGAGCGCAATGGAAAAAATATCCGCGTTTATAGTCGATAAGCGCAAGGCGTTCTATCTTTTGTATATCGGGTTTGCGATTTTCTGCGTTTTTTCAAGCGGCTGGGTGAAGGTAAACGACGATCTTACAAGCTACCTGCCCGAAAGCACGGAAACTCGCCGCGGTCTGACGATAATGGAGGAAGAATTCACGACTTTCGGAACGAACCGCATTATGGTGGATAACATCGCGTTTGCGCAGGCTGACGAGCTTGCCGAGGAAATTCGCAAGGTCAAGGGCGTAAAGGAGCTGAAATTCGAGAACACCGACGAGTATTTCAAGGACGGCGCGGCGCTGTTTTCGATAACCTATGACGGCACGGCGACAGACGAGGTGAGCCTTGACGCGCTTGGCCAAGTAAAGGAGATACTCGACGGCTATGATGTGTATGTAACAGGAGACACAGGCAACGACGCTTCCGCTTCTCTGGACGCTGAGATACAGGTCGTTATGATAATAGCGGTAGTGATAATCCTGCTGGTACTGCTGTTTACCTCGCAGACCTATATGGAGATACCCGTGCTGATAATGACGTTCGGCATGGCGGCGATAATGAACAAGGGCACGAACTTCCTGTTCGGCGAAATATCGTTCGTATCGAATTCGGTGGCTGTCATTCTTCAATTGGCGCTGGCTATAGATTACGCCATTATCCTCTGCCACCGCTACACCGAGGAGCGCGAGCGTATGAACGCGCATGACGCGGTAGTCATTGCGCTGTCCAAAGCCATTCCCGAGATAGCGGGCTCTTCGATGACCACGCTTTCGGGCTTGGGAGCAATGTGCTTTATGAAATTCGGAATAGGCAAGGACTTGGGCTTCGTGCTGATGAAATCCATACTGCTGTCGCTGCTTGCCGTATTCACGCTTATGCCCGGATTGTTGATGAGCTTCAGCGGGCTTATCGACAAAACGCACCACAAGAACTTCGTGCCGCAGATAACCGGCTGGGGCAAGCTGGTCGTGAAAATGCGCTTTATTATGCCCCCGATTTTTGTGGTGCTGATAGTACTGGGATTTATCTTTTCCAACAAGTGCCCCTACGCGTTCGGACAGACAGACCTCACAACGGCTCGCAAAAACGAAACGCAGATAGCGCAGGAGCGCGTCAACGATAAATTCGGGAAAGAAAACGTGCTGGCGGTAGTCGTGCCCGTGGGCGACTATGAAAAAGAGGGACAGCTCGCGCGGGAACTTGAGAAAACGGACGGCGTAAACTCCGTCACCGCGCTTTCAAACGTTGAGGCAATGGACGGTTACGTCCTCACCGACAAGCTCACGCCGCGTCAGTTCGCTGAGCTTGCCGACCTTGATATCGAAGTATCGCGGCTTCTCTATTCAGCATACGCGGTAAACGACGAGAACTATGGGCAAGTCGTTTCGGGAGTTGATACATACGGCGTTCCGCTTGTGGATATGTTTATGTTCGTATACGACGAAATGCAGGCGGGCTACGTCACTCTGGACGCGGATATGACGAAAACCATTGAGGAGCTGCACGATACGCTTTCCGACGCGCTCAAACAGCTTAAGGGCGAAAATTACAGCCGTCTTGTTCTTCAATTGAACCTCCCCGAAGAGAGCGACGAAACGACCGAGTTCCTTGACAAGGCTCACGCGCTTGCCGCGAGATATTACGGCGAGGACGCGTGTCTGCTTGTGGGCAACTCCACCTCGGACTTCGACCTTTCATCGTCGTTTGCGGGCGACAATCTTATGATAGCCATTCTGACGATAGTGTTCGTCGTTCTTGTGCTGATATTCACGTTCAAGTCCTCGGGGCTTCCGATACTGCTTATTCTGGTAATTCAGGGTTCGGTATGGATAAACTTCTCGTTTCCGTTTTTGCAGAATGACCCGCTGTTCTTCCTGAGCTATTTGGTAGTAAGCTCCATTCAGATGGGCGCTAACATCGACTATGCTATCGTTATCGCGAACCGCTATGTCGAGCTTAAGAAAACAATGCCGCTGAAAAAAGCGACTATCGAAGCGCTGAACCAATCCTTCCCGACCATTGTCACATCGGGCACGATACTCGCGTCCGCGGGTATTCTGATAGGAATTCTTTCCACAACGCCCTCGATAGCGTCTATCGGCGTTTGCCTGGGGCGCGGCACGCTCATCTCGATATTCCTTGTTATGGGAATACTGCCGCAGATACTCCTGCTGGGCGATGTGATAATCGAAAAGACCGCGATTACGATGAAGCGGAAGCTCTCAACGCAAAGCAAAAGCGGAAATATGCGCGTTCACGGGCATATGCGCGGCTACGTTTCGGGTATGGTCGACGGAGAATTTTCGGGAACTATACGCGGAACGGTAAACGCGGCTCTTGAAACAAACGCGATCGAATATGAAGAGGAGGAGCAGACAGATGATTATGAAGAATAAACGTATATTCGCCGCGTTGACGGCGGGTGCGATGTGCGTTTCTCTGCTGACCCCCGTAAGCGTTACCGCTGTCGCCGCTCCGAATACAATAGTCATTTCCACCGCCGAGGAGCTTGCCGAGCTTGCCGAAAGTTTCACGCTTGACAGCCGCTCTAAAGGCAAAACGGTAACACTTGCCGCCGATATCGACCTTGGCTACAGCGAATTTTCGCCGATACCGACATTCGGCGGAACGTTCAATGGAAACGGATATACGATATCGGGGCTTAAAATAACCGCGTCAGGTTCAAGCTTGGGGCTGTTCAGATATGTGGAAAAGGGCGGACGGGTAGAAAACCTGAACGTTATCGGCATAGTTATGCCGGAAGGTTCGCAAAGCTCCGTCGGAGGTATCGTGGGGAAAAACAGCGGCACGATAAAGAACTGCGCGTTCAGAGGCAGCATTGCGGGCGAAACAAAGGTCGGAGGGATAGCGGGGCAGAACGCGGAAAGCGGTTCGCTGATATCCTGCGAAGCTTCGGGAACCGTCCGCGGAAAGACCGCCACGGGCGGCATAGCGGGCAGCAACTCCGGTATGGTAATGAACTGCGAAAACAACGCCGGGATAAACCTCACGCAAAGCGAGGAAACGCTGCTTCCGTCCGACATCAACGTTGACGATATACTCGGCGGGGAGACCAATGAGGATGAGGACAATATCCTCAACAGCTGCTCCGATACAGGCGGCGTTGCGGGGTACTCCGATGGCATAGTGCAAAGCTGCACGAACAACGGCGACGTCGGATATCCGCACGTCGGCTACAACACCGGCGGTATCGCCGGTCGGCAGAGCGGATATCTTTCGGGGTGCGTCAACAACGGAACGATACACGGCAGAAAAGAGGTCGGGGGTATCGTTGGGCAAACGGAGCCGTATCTTTCGATAACACCGTCCGAAGACTTGCTGAACGACCTCCAAACCGAGCTTGATAAGCTGAACAATATGATAGACGATGCTTTGAACGATACTTCCGATATAGGAAACACCGCTTCAAATCATCTCACAAACATCAAAAACACCGCCGATATCGCAAATGAAAACGCTCAAAGCATAGCAAACGGCATGGACGATTTTGTGAACGGAAACATAGACGCGGTGAATATGCTCACCGCCGACATCTCCAACGCGATAGACCTTGCAAAGCCCGCCGCCGATGATTTTGCGGAGCTGGGAACGGAGCTTTCAACGATAGCGGACTTGCTTTCCGAAACGGTGGATATTATGAAAGACGTTTCCGATATGACCGACGACGCGGCGGCGGACGTTGAAAAATCGATCGATGATATGAAAACGTGCTCCGATGAGATGAAAGAGCTTTCCGAAAAATTGGGTGACGCTTTGGACGCGCTGCGGGACAGCGTTTCCGACGATGACGAGCAGGCGGTGCGCGACGCCCTGGACGCGCTTGCGGACGTTATCGACGCGGCAAACGAACTTTTGAAGCGCATATCCGACGATGCCGACAGCTCGGGCGATATCGCGGATTGGATAACCGGCGGAAATGACGATGATGAAACGCCAAAGGACATAGACGCGCTTACCGACGCGCTGGAAAAATTCGGGGATTCCTTGCAGGCTGTCTCCGATATGCTGCCCGACTTGGCTGACGGGCTTGACGAAGCGGGCGACAAGCTGAAAGGCGCTTCCGATAACGCCAAGAATGCCGCCGACGCTTTAAGCGGCGCAATGGATTCTCTGCAAAACGCCGCCGATGATCTGGAGCCGATAAACGATTCGGCAGACGCGGCTTTGGATAAGCTGAAAGCCGCCGCAGATCACACTTCTTATTCGGGAACGCTTATCTCTCATGCATTAGAGTGCGTTTCAAACTCGCTTGACAGCCTGTCGAATATGGAAAAAGACCCGTTCAAACCGCTAAGCGGAGACGTTCGGCGCAGCAGCGACGAAATGTTTGACGCGCTGTCGAAGATATTTGACGAGGCGGACGCAATGAACCGGGACCTTAACGGTCAAGCGAACGCCCTGAACGATAAGATCAAGGCGATAAACGAGCAAATGGGCGTGATAACCGATCTTGTAATAGATGAAATGCGGACGATAACCGATGCGAATGTATCTGACCGCGGCGACTACATTCAGGACACATCGGAGGAGGATATCGCAGCCACGCGCGAGGGCAAGGTAGCGGACTGCCGCAACAACGGAGCGGTGGACGGCGATCGCAATATCGGCGGGATAGCGGGAGCTATGGCGATAGAGTATGACCGCGACCCGGAGGACGAAATAACCGATGAACTGAACGTTCACGCGCGGTTTGAAACAAAGTCCGTGCTTCAGGGCTGCGTAAACTACGGCGAGATCACCGCCAAAAAAGACTGCGCGGGAGGTTTGGCGGGGCGTATGGATCTCGGCACTATGATAAACTGCCAAAACTACGGCACAATAAACGGCTCGGACTATGTTGGCGGAGCGGCGGGTATGTCGTCCGCTTCCATTCGCGGCTGTTATACCAAAAGCCGCCTTTCGGGCGCGACCTATATCGGCGGCATAGCGGGCTTTGGTGATCGCATAAGCGGCTGCCGCGCGATAACCACGATACTTGAATATGATGAGTTCGCGGGAGCGATAGCGGGTGAGATAAGCAAGGACGGCGCGATTAAAGACAACGCTTTCGTGGATACCGGCATAGCAGGCGTTGACAACATAAGCTATACGGGCAAAGCGGAGCCGATAGAGTTCAATAAGCTTTCCGCCGACAAGGACGTTCCCGCCGAAATGCTGTCGTTCAACATTATACTCAACGCCGACGGTGAGCTTGTAGGCAAGCTGCCGTTCACCTACGGGCAAAACCTATCGAAAACAAAGCTGCCCGAACCTCCGCAAAAAGACGGATTTTATGGAGTGTGGGGTGATTTTGATAAATCGGGAACGCTTTCGGATATCGTCCTTGAAGCGGAATACAAGCCGATCGTTTCCATAACGCAAAGCGACAGGCTTGATGGTAAGCTGGCTCTGGCGCTTGCCTCCGGAGCGTTCACCGAAAGCACTGAGCTTCTGGTTGAGGAGCAAGACGACGAAAAGCCCATAGGAGCGGGCGCAAACGCCAAGATCTATCACCTGAAGCTGGAGAACTCCGATATCGGAGAAGGCGACAGCGTTTCTATTCGTCTGCTGAACCCCGGCAGCGGCAAAGCCAACGTCTGGATAATGGACGGCGGCTCGTGGAAACAGATAAGCGCGGAGCAGAACGGCAAGTATATGCTCGCCGAAATGGAGGGCACGGAGGCGGTATTCTGTATAGCGTCTCCCGAAACGCGCTGGATACCGTTCGCGGCGGGCGGCGCGGCGGCTGTTATCGTTCTGATAGTCGCGCTGAACGTCAGAAAAGCGAGAAAACACAAAAAAGAGAAAACGGCTGTGAACTCCAAATAAACGTTATAAAACAACTATTGCTCCCCTCGCCCGGCGGGGGGAGCAACGCATATTATGCCGCCATTGAGTTTGTCTCGCTTTGCGCGGGTTCCTCAACGGAATTAACATCGGTATCGAACTCGGAGGGCTTCTCCGCGGTCGCGTCGATAAACTCCATCACGCCGCCGTATATTGTAAACGCCACCTTCTGCTGATACTCCCACGTCGAAAGCTTCTGCTCTTCTTCGGGATTGGAAAGGAAGCCGCACTCTATCATCAGTGACGGATTTTTGTTGGATTTCAGCAGAAACAGCTCCTCACCCGTCAGCTTTATCTCGCGCCCGTTGCCCGGCTGGAGCTGCGCGAATTTGTTCTGCATTATCTGCGCAAGAGTTCTGTTTTGCGGATTATTATTGTTATAAAACATCTGTCCGCCGAAGTATTTCGGGTCGGTGAAATTGTTTTGGTGTATGCACAAGAAGATACTGTCGGGATATTTTTGGATTATTTCCAGACGATTATCCATATCATTCAGCTTCTGGTTGCGTATGCCCTCAATACCCGGATCGTATATCGAGATGTCCTCATCGCGCGTGAGAACCACCTCAAAACCCGACATCTCGAACATATCACGCAGCGCCAGAACTATTGATAAATTCACGTCTTTTTCAAGAACGCCCGTTGCTCCCACCGCTCCCGAATCCAACCCGCCGTGCCCCGCGTCAAGCACTATCACAGGCTTTGTTGAAGCGGCGGCGGCAGTCGGCAGAGCACGTTCCGTAATGCGGGCGCATATAGCCAGAACTATAAAGCAGCCGATAAGTACAAACGTCAGCCGCAGCGATTTTTTGTTGACTTTCATAATCTACCTCCGTAATCGTTTTGTACAAGTCTATGCGGGCGGACAAGAGAATAGAACATAAAAGCTGCTGCGGCGTCAACTGATTCACCTGTTTTAAGACGCTGCTGTCACACAGCTTGTATATCTATTTTGTAATAAGATAGATAACTACCGATATTGGTATATTGTTTTGCGACCCGAGAGTTCGGGGCGCTTTTTTTCAAGATACAAAAAGCCGCGGCAAAATACCGCGGTTATAGAAAAAAGACAAAAACCGTTTGCTCTCCCCCGCTTCACGGGGGAGAGCAAACAAAATAATTCGTCTGATTTTAATGAGAAATTGGCATTACAGCCACGACGGAAATTATATAGACCTTAGTAAAATGTTTTTTAAGAAATGCTTTGCCGAAGGTGTTAGCGAGGTTGACCGAGACCGCTGACGGCAAACTCCGTTATTATCTCCATAACGCGCTTTTCTGCATTTAAAGGAACATAATAGTTTATGGAGTTTAAGGAGTTTATTATGATCTTTTTAGATACCTGCCCTGTGTAAGGCTTCGCTCCGAACGCGCTGCTCTGCTCCAGAAGCGAGAACAGCTCCTTAATACGCTCGTTTTCGAGGTCTTTTTTGTAAACGCAAACGCTAAGTTCCGAACTGCTGTTGCAGCAAAGCCACAGAGTAAGCGCGAGCGTATCTTCGTCATCTTCGGCGCTGCTGTCAAGCGCTCTCAGATATTCGAGGGTTTTTGTGTAGTCATTTTGAATGAATAAATTCACCAAACGATCGTCTCCCGCGTTGGAAAACCTCACCTCCACGCTGCCGCAGTTTTGCGCGTTCGGCGAATACTTTTCTGTCATCTCCGAGCTGAATATCCCCAGAAATTCCGAAAGATTATCCAACGGTACCGCGATTTCGCCATAAACGCCTTCTACCGCCGCCGAACATTCGTTGATCGTTGAGCCGTCCGTCATAAATTTGCAAAGTGCCTTCGGGTATCCGTCCAGCGAATGAAGGTTATCGAGCATTTTCGAAAACGGCTCCTCCGAGCCGCTTTCGCGCCGCTGATACCCTCTAAGCAGCGACGTGCCGTCGTTAAGCTTGTATACCAGAACAAATTCGCTGCCGCTTTCCAGTTCGTCGCCATACGTTTTCAAAATTGAATTGTGGTTATCCGTAAATCGCTGTATGTCTTCTTTTTCGGTCAATTCACAAGTCTCGGCTTGCTTATCCTCGCCGTTTTGTTTGATATCCGCTATGACGCTTATATACTCCACGTTCTCGGGAGAGGTACTTATATAACGCGCTCCGAACGCTCCGGTGGCTTTGACAAGAATACAAAGTCCATAGCACAAAGCAAGCGTTCCCGCATATCCGGCTATCGTTTTGAAAATTTCTTTGGAGGACGGTCTGCGAATGATCTCAAACACCGTCACAATTACCGCGCCTATCACAGCGCCAACAAAAAAACTCGGGAATATATCGTACTCGCCATAATTCGCCACAGCGAACATCACCGCCGCTGCCGCTGTCAGAAGTGCCATTGTGCGGAAAGCCGCTCCGTGTGCGACGATCTTCCCGACGTTTTCCTGCTTGCGGGATTTGGTGATATAGTACGAAAGAGTGATAAGCACAGCCGCCGAAATGGTGAAGATCACGATATTTAGCGGCTTCAGTATCATAAATTCGATCGAAAACTTTGTTATGTCTATGCTGCCGCTGAACGCTCCCATGGCGGAAAGGCTTTCGCCTGCCTCGCCGAAAAGCGGTCCGAACGGCATCGCGTAGATCATATCTTCTCCATTCACGGAAAAGCCGGTTATCCCATTCAAAATAACTCCCGAAACGCCCGATATCAGCAGTGTAAAAACTACCGTTCCGATCGCCGAAAATATCTCCGCAAACATAAACCGCCCCATTATCACAGTCACGAGAACAGAGATAATATAACCGAATGTGTACACAAAAAACAGCGTGAGCGCCGGACCTATGATAGATCTGATATACTCCCCCATGTCCTCGCCGAAGTAAGCGCCGTAATTTTTAAGAGCCGCGGAAAACAAGATGATCGACACAAACGCGGCGGGAATAAACGGCGCAACATTCGCAATGTATCCGCCGAGAAAGTCGCCCCAGAAACGCTGCCTGTGTGTCAGCGGCAATACTCCAAGCGTGTCGGTAAGTCCCTTTTTGTTGCAGTACGAAAACGCAAACGCAGCGCCCGTTACCGCCAATAATATCGAAGCATAAACGCACGCGCTCCCGAAAAACGTCGCGTACAGAAAGAAGTTGCTGTCGCCGTTTGTGCCGTGCAATTGAGATGAGGACGCAAACAGATGACCCAATGCGAAAAACGGCAGCCCCAACAAATTCAGCGTGGAGCATATCAGCAGGCTGCCGCTTAGCGTACCTATCCGATAACGCAGATATTTCCCGAAAAATCCTCGCTTACATGAGCTTTGTTCTGTCATAATCCAACGCCTCCATTTCATAAATGAATATCTCTTCCAGTGAAAGCGGGATAAGGTCGCAGAAGGTCGGTTTTTTGGCGCGGACGATCTCCAGCGTTTTATCGGCGTCGCCGCACGCGATGATGTTAGTTAGTCCGCTGCTCTGCTCGATAAGCAGAATATCCAGATCCGGGAAGTCCTCTTTTTCGGGAGCGTTCTCGAACGAACACTGGACCTTGTGGATATTTCCTTTTAGAACGTCCAAAGCGCGGTCGAACAACATTTTCCCGTCGTGCAGCAGCCCCACCGTATCGCAGAACTCCTCTATTTCCTTTAAGTTGTGCGAGGAAATGACTATCGTCATCTCGTTGTCGCACATAGCGTCGATAAGCATTTTCTTTACGGCGATACGCATGGCGGGGTCAAGCCCGTCGAACGCCTCGTCAAGCAGCAAGTACTCGGGCGACGCCGCGATACCGCATATTACTGCCGCTTGTCGTTTCATTCCCTTTGAAAAGCCCGAAAGCTTTTTGTCGATAGGCAGCCCGACTATCGCGTGAAGACGGTCGAAGGTCGCGTCGGAGAAATTCGGATAGAACGTCTTGTAAAACTTCCTCATCTGCTTTAAGCTCATATTGTTGAACTGCGCTGTTTCGTCGCTTATCAGCAGCAGCCTTTGCTTTACGGCAGCGTTGTCATAAACAGGCTCGCCGCCTATCGTAATGCTTCCCTTATCCGCCTTGTAAATGCCCGACATCAGCCGCAGCATCGTGGATTTCCCCGCGCCGTTCGTCCCCAGAAGTCCGTATGCCGTGCCCTTTTTTATCTCCAGCGAAAGACCGTCAAGCACTTTAAAACTGTCAAAATCCTTTGTGACATCTTCAAATTTTATCATAGCAAACTCCTTACTCCATACCAAGCTTTTCCGTTAGTTTCAACGCTGCCAACAGCATTGCGTTTTCATCGCTCTTTTTTACGCAGAGATCGTGGTGATTTAAGCCGCTGTTTACATACCAGCGCTCCGAGCGTTCTTCGATCGGAACTTCATTTTTCGGCGAAAGATAACCTTTCACCGTCTTCGCTTCCTCGCTTTCATCTGTGCTCATAAAGAAGAGGTTAAGCGAGGAAATGACGGGCGTTGGTTCATCTCTGTCGGGTCTATATTGAATATAATATCTGAATTCCTCCGTGTCGGGCGTCGGTGCGGCTGAGCCATTTGTGATATTGCCCTCTAACACCGCAAGCGTGCGCTCGAATTTTTCATTCAGCCTATAACCCGCCTCTTTTTCGACGCCGTTTTGCGTGTAGTAGATGCGAACATCTCCTATGTTGGAAAACCGCAGTTCTTCGCTGTATTCAAGCATATCCTGCTTTAACGCCTCCGCCAGCTTATCGAAAGCGCCGGGTCGGATATTGACAACTTCGTCCGCGTCAGAATTATAATAATCTATCTGGGTTATCTTATCGTAACGCGGATCGTCAATAAACCCCAAACCGCTGTCCGCGGTCACGTTTTTCTTTATCTCGCCGCAAAATGTTTGGATAAGATCTTGTCCCGCGACGCTGCTTGCGGAGTACTCGCGGTGCAGCTCTGTGCCGTCGTTCAACACATAATCCAGTTTAAGCATATCGCCCGTTTGCAGGCTGCCGCGGTTTTGTATCAGCTTTTCGTGCTCGGAATATATCATATCTATCGCTTCTTCGGAGCTGTACACGAACTTCTCTCCGACGGGGTTGTAAAATTCGGTGCCGTCAATTTTCACCGAGGATATTTTGTCCTTAGCCGGAAGATTGGTCGCTATCCCAAAGCCGTCTGTCTTGCTCGCCGCGAACAGAAACCCAAAGCACACCGCATACAGACCGGCAAATCTCAAAAGCGACTTTGGAAGCCTTTTGACGCTTCGCGTATGAACAAGCTCCAGAACAACATACAGCAGCAAGCCGATAGCCGCCGCAGACGCGATATGCTGAATGCTGCCGCTTTCATAAGCCTCCGAATGTTCGGAGTCGATGATAAAGTAAAAGCCTATTACCGTCGCGCAAAGAGAAAGCGCTATGACCTGATACGCTCCGTTGTATGCAAAGTCGCGGGAAACTCTTTCGGCTTTTCTGTGCTTGCCGAGGAAATATGCCCCGACAAAAAACGCCGCTGTAATTATTAGCGCTATCGCTATACAAACGGGGTGATCGAGGATATACGCCGCGGTGGTGAGCATTGCGCTGTCGTCAAAGCTGTGATCGTCCATAAGCTTCATTTCCGAGCCTATCCACATACCCGCGGGCGGTATCGCCATGATCGCGTTTGATATCTCTTTTTCGGCTACGCCCGCAGCTCCGCGAATAACCGCCGTGCCGTAGGTCGAAACGATACCTGCGGGTACGATAAGCGCGATCGCCGAATACAGCAGCGAGCTTCCCGCTCTGCCGCAGCACGAGGTTACGAACGCCGAGACAACATACGCTGCGATAAATTCCAAAAGCAGCATTAAAGCAAACCCCGCATACACCTTCAATAAGTTGTCGCCAACGCTTGGGAAAACGAATTCCTCGCCTGTTTCCGCCCAAAGATGCTCCCGAATTGTCTGCAGAAATTTGTTCGTCGCGGTCGCGGTAATTATCGCGCCGACAGCCGAAAAAGGTATGAACGTGATGAGGTTTGCCGCAAGACCGCTGAAAAAGTCGCCGTAAAAGCGTTCCTTATAAGTCAGCGGCAAACAGCCAAGCGTATCCATCGATGAGCGGCTGTTATAGTATTTAAAGCTTAAAACGGGCGTTATCACAAGTATTACCGACATAGCTGCCATAGCAAGAAATGCGAAACGGAACATATTGCCGTCGAACACTATACGTGTATAGTGATAAATATTATATTCTGTCACTTCTTTGGAAAAAGAATTGTACAGCTCTGTCGCGGGCAGCACCAGCGCGGCGAAATTCAGCACCGCCGCCGCTATCGCCAAACCGCGAAAGCGCGTTAGCTTATACATAAAGTACTTTCCGAAAAATCTGCTTTTCATTGTGTGCCTCCAATTTTCTTGATGAAATTCGGATAAAAACGCCGTCAAACAGACGTTTCCTTATGAACTGTCCGCGTCTGAATGTTCCTCAATGATCTTTATAAGATCGGACTTCTCCAGCCCCTGTTTAAGGGCGCGGGAGACCGCCTGCCCGAACTCCTCCGCGCTCTTTGCGCGAACGTCGTTAAGATACCTGCCGCGCTCCGCGACGTAGCTCCCCTTTGCGGGAATGGAATAGATAAGCCCCTGTGCCTCAAGGCTGGCGTAGGTCTTTTGGACGGTGTTGGGGTTTATCGAGAGCTGCTTTGCTATCTCTCGCACCGCCGGAAGCCTTTCGCCCTCTGCCATTTCACCGCTTAATATAAGCTCCTTTATCCGCCTTTCAAGCTGCTCATAGATGGGTGCGCCGCCCTCCAATCGCATTGTAAACATATTTTTACCTCTTTTTATGATCTACAGCATTAAACTGTGTTACTTGTTGTAATACAGTTATTATATCACGCGTTTTAGTATTTGTCAAGGGGTTTTTAAAAATTTTTTCGTAACAGGTGTCTAATTTGATCAACGGTTTACAATGTTATAAGATAAATGTTGTCATAAACTGCAAAATCCACATAACAAACACAAACGCTGCCACTCTTTCCCTTACCTTCAAACGCGAAGCGCAATTTGCACAGACCGCCCGTTCCTTGCATAACATCACCTTTTTCGGGATTGAAAAGCAGGTTCTAATAAAGTCCGCGCAAATCATTATCGTTATATAAAGAATAAATTCGAGCTATTGTATGTAGAAATTTAAAGTGCGTTTTTGTACAAAGTCACAATATTGGCAATATCACCGCACAATATTTTGTAAAGTTAATTATTTTTATCGCTGAATGTTGAACAGCGATTTTTTATTTCATTTTACGGATTTTTTAGTTAAAGTATACTTCCTTACACAATTCGAGCCGTTATGCTAAAATGTTTTAACAATCGCGGTTTAATGCGCATTGTAAAGCTTTTTTATTTTGAAACGGAGGAACAATTATGGAAAACTTTAAAATTATTATTGAATGGCTTAACGAAAAGGGGCTGCAATTAAAGCCGACATTTTCCGATAACTTGCGTAATATATGTATGGAATTTAAAAAAACCATCATGTAAATTTAAAGGATATTTATGCGATGCTTGGCTGCTCAAAACAAAATGTTTCTTATTGGGAATTACATACTCAAAGCACACAGGCAAAGAAATCAATTATTGAAGTAATACATAAAGCGAGTGATTTTTTTGGGCTTGACGCAGGACAAGCAGAGGCTCTCGCAAACAGCGCGGGATTATCATTGAATACCGAATCCGGCAGTTTAATGGGGCGGCTTAAATAGTCGGGAAAACCAAAGGATCTGTGCAAAGCCGCGGGAATAAGCGAGCGAATGCTTCGTAATTACAAAAAAGACGTTCCGACTAAACAGGCGCTGTTGGCGATCGTGATAGCGTTGAATTTTTCGGCTTCGGAAATTGACAGAATATTGCGGTCATACGGATATTGCCTTTCGGAGAGCATTGCGGAGGACGCGGTCGTAAAATGGTATGTGAATTATTGGAAGCAAAGGAATGATGGGACAAGACTGCTGAACGAAATAAACGACCTTCTTGAAAAAATGGGTCTTCCTCTTTTAATGACGCGGATAAAATAATATCACTTTTCAATAGAAAGAATACAAATCTTATTATTTCTTCCACTTCGCGGGAGAGATAATAAGATGTTTCTTTTAATGAAAAATCGGTATAATTTATAAAAAGTCAAAATTTATTACCGATAATCGGAGAGAAAAATCGGTATAATTTAATCAATGCAGCAAAAACATGCTGCATTAAGCCTACCGCTTAAATGATCGGAGGTGTTATTATGCGGATAACTTTTGCCGTAATAGGCTTTCTCTAGCACGGAACCGCATCGGAACCTGTTTAATATCCCGCACAGCGTCTGATTTGCCCGCGTTTTCCGATAAGTAACAGCACTTATTGCAGTAATTTTTTAAGAAAAAGCGAGAAAATGGCGGTAAAACGCGGATAAATGTCGCTTGACGGCGGATATCAAACGGAGTTTTCGGTATTATCATTTCAGAAAGGAGACCGTATGAAATATCAAAATATCGTTCTTGTAAAGGTTGACAAGAAACGTTTTGGCTGCGACGCGGATTATTTCAAGCCCGATTTTTGTGATAAAATCATTTCACTGCAAAAGAACTGCACAGGCGGAAGTGCGTCACTGCCGCATTCGTATAACTTTCTGAGCGAGAGCGAAATTATGATGAGGCTCGATCAAATCGATTCGCTGCACAGCTTGGTTATAACCGAAAGCAACTGCGCACATCATTTGTCGTATTTCCTTATCCGAAAAGCATATAAAGCGCTGCTCGAGTCA
>OIXH01002320.1_pt1 | contig 19133 bp, 15 predicted proteins | sample 1587741 | NCBI WGS metagenome assembly OIXH01 (sample SAMEA3888916, study PRJEB22519) | human gut metagenome | biome: human gut; feature: human-associated habitat; material: faeces | place: Denmark | collected 2011 | reverse complement strand
TGGGAGGGACGGCTGTCAGCTTCATGGAACGGCCGGAGTGGTTCCGGACCCTGTACATCGGGTCGGGAATCTGGCAGGGCGTGGGGTACAGCTCCATTCTGTATCTGGCGGCCATTTCCGGGGTGAACCCGGAGCTTTACGAGTCGGCCATTCTGGACGGAGCCTCCCGGTGGAAGCAGATCATCCACATTACTTTGCCCTGCATCATGCCCACGGTATCCATTATGTTCATCATGGCGGTGGGCGGCATTCTTTCCAACGACTTGCAGAAAATCCTGCTGATGTACACCAGCCTGACCTATGAAACGGCAGACACCATCAGCACTTACGTGTACCGCAAGGGCCTTCTGGGCGGACAGTACAGCTACTCCGCGGCCGTGGGGCTGTTCATGTCGGCGATCTCCTTCGTGATGCTTTGGGTCACCAATCAGATCAGCCGGAAAATGGGCGCGGAAAGCCTGATGTGAGAAAGGGAGGGTTCCTGTGTACTACAAAAAATCCGCAGGCGAGAAAGTCTGCACCGGTCTGATCTACATCTTCTGCATCATTTTGACGCTGGCGTTTCTGTATCCGGTGGTGTACTGTCTGTCCATGTCCATCTCCGATGCGGAGATGCTGGGGGGACAGCCCATCGGCATCCTCCCCAAGGGGTTTTCCTTGGAGGCGTATCAGTATCTGCTGAGCAGCAGCAAGGTGTTCCGGTACTACGCAAACACCATCCTGTACGCCGGGCTTGGGACGCTGATCACGCTGCTGACTACCAGTCTCATTGCATATCCCCTGTCGGTCTCCACCTTTTCCGGGCGGAAGGTGCTGACGGTGTACCTGGTCATCACCATGTTCTTCTCCGGAGGAATGGTGCCCACCTACCTGAACATCCAGCGGCTGGGGCTGATGGATACCATCTGGGTCATGGTGCTGCCTTCGGCGGTAGGGGCATACAGCGTCATGGTGTATAAGACCTTCTTCAAGCAGCTGCCCAGCTCCCTGACCGAGGCGGCGAAAATCGACGGGGCGGGGCACTTCCGGATCCTCTTTACCATTGTGCTGCCCCTGTCCAAGCCGCTGCTGGCGACCATGGCACTGTTTTCCATCGTGGGACACTGGAACAGCTTCTTAAACGCGGTCATGTATCTCCGGAGCTCCAGCAAGCACCCCATTCAGATGATGCTGCGGAGCCTGCTGATCTCCCTGGAAATGGTCCAGGACGAGAGCATGGCGGCGGTGGCCAAGGACATCACCACCAGCACCCGCACCGTCAAGGGCGCGGGGGTCATGATCGCCATTATCCCTATTCTGTGCATCTATCCCTTCCTGCAAAAGTATTTCGCCAAGGGAGTCATGATCGGCTCCATCAAAGAATGAGTATATATTCTGCGGGCTCCGCGGAAAATATAAAAATACGAATAAGGAGAAAAAGAGCATGAAACGGAAAATTCTCGCAGCGTTACTGGCGGCTTGCACGGTCCTTTCCATTACAGGATGCACAGGCGGCAAGGACCCCGTATCGGAGACCAGCAAGGAGAGCAGCGCGGCTGCGGAAAGCAGTGCTGTGGAATCCCAGGCCGAGGAAGTCAAGGAGCTGCTGCCCTACACCGGGGATGAAGTGACCTTCACCTACTTCTGGTTCGACATGGGCGACAACTTCGAGACCAAGAAGGACCTCCCCATGGTCCAGGCTGTCCAGGAGAAGATGGGCAACATCAAACTGGAGCTGGAGCTGCTGCCCATCTCGGACTACTACACCAAGATGCCGCTGCTGCTGGCCGGCGGCGAAATCCCGGACATCATGGTCATCCCCGACGTGTCCAACACCCTGTCCACCTACGGGAAAAACGACATTTTCTTAGACTGGGCCCCGCTGCTGGAAAGCTCCATGCCCAACATGAAGAAGTACGCCGACGAGCTGTCCATGTTTGACGGGCTGCTGGACGCGGAAGGCCACATGTACGGCGTGCCTATCTATGTCAACAGCGAAGACTACATCATGCAGACCTGGATGGCCAACGCTACTCTGCTGAAGGAGCAGAACATTGAAATTCCTGCCACCCAGGACGAGTTCCTGGAAGCCTGCCGGAAGATCAAGGCCAACACCGACGTCACCCCTCTCCAGAGACGGTACGGCCTGACCTCCCTGATGGACTCCATCGGCCTGATGTACAAAAACGGCGGCGACAGAACCCTGTCTTACAATCCCGACGAGAAGACCTGGGAGTTCGGACCCACCAAAGAGGGCAGCGAGCTGAAAGCCTACCTGACCTTCATGCACACCCTGTGGGAAGAAAATCTCATCGATCATGAGATCAACACCATGAGCGAGGACCAGTACAACGACTACATCAAAAGCGGCCGGTTCGCCTTCACCAACGACTACATCACCACCTTCTCCAACGTGACGGAATACGAGCCCGCCGTGATCCCCACTCCGGCCGGAACCGGCTGCAAGGTGGCCATCGACAGCGCCAGAGACGCCAAGTGCGTGTGGGCGGCGGTTTCCAGCAAAGAGACCGAGCATCCCGAGCTGCTGGCGGCCTGCATCGACCTGATGTTCAGCGATGAGATCGCCACCCTGGAAAACTACGGCATCGAGGGAGTGACCTACGAGCTGAAGGACGGCGAAAAGGACTTCCTGGGCAACATCCGGGCGGCCTCCAACAACTTCACCGGCACCGAGAGCCTGGCCGATTACGGCGCCAACGGCAACGCCTGGATGCGGACCTTCGGCGTCACCGACACCAACGCCACCCGGCTGCTGGGCGAGAGCCCCGTTATCTACCAGGGCGTCAACAACATCATCAGCCTGCTGGACGCCAAGAAGCAGCAGCCCCGGTACCAGTACAGCTACCCCACCCTCACCGAGGATGAGAACTCCGAGCTGTCGGATATCACCACCCCTGTGACCACCTATCTGGATGAGTGCATGGCCAAATTCATCATCGGCGACATGGACCTGGATGCGGATTGGGATACCTTCATGACCAAGCTCCAGGGCTACGGCGATATGGCCCGGGCCTGCGAAATCCTCAACAGCAAAGAGATGGCGACCTTCTCCGGCAACTGGAGATAAGCGCTTTTTCACAACTCCGGCGGACGCTGGCAGGGCTCAGACCCTGTCAGCGTCGCTGTCGTACCGTCAAAAGAATTGTTTTGACAGGCGGAAAATGGTATACTGGTAGGGACGAATGTTTTGAAAGAGAGGGATGCCGCTGTGAGACCCCACAAAATCCTGTACATGGTAAAGAAGCACCGGCTGCGGAGCGTATATTCCCAGCTGATCGCCATGATCGCGGCATTGACCCTGGTGTTTGCCATCCTGACCATTACGCTGCTCAATGTCTTTCGCAGCAGCATGGTGGGGCGGGCCACACGGATGCAGGAGGCCAGTCTGGCCTCGGTGGTGGAGCAGCTGGACGACGTGGTCCGGAATTCCTACCAGGCCATTTACGCAGTGATCGGAAGCACCGACGTGGTGGACCGGATCCTCAACTACGACCGGAGCATCGAGACCTATACCGAGTATCAGGAGATCAAGGAAGTCATCTCCCGGCTGTACATGGTGAAAAATTCGGATCTGAACGTCAGGAACCTGTTCATCATCCAGCGGAAGTACGATTTCATCATCGATCCCAGCGGGATCACCGACAAGGCGGTGTATTTCCGGAACCATCTGAAGCGGGAACTGGATTTCTGGGAGGAGCTGGCGGAAAAGCGGCACCGGTTCACCCTGCAGATCAGTGAGGACGGGTCTTCGCTGTACGTGCTGCACTCCATGTACGCAGGCGGGGGCGAGTGGTTCGCCACCCTCTGCATGGAGCTGGACCTGAACGGGTTATACGACCGGGAGTCCTTCCGGGAGTTCCGGCAGGACCGGATCATCTGCGTCACCGACGGGGACGGCGGTATCGTGGGGTACCTTTCGGAGAACCGGGACGACGGGCTGGTGGAGGAGGCGATTCAGAAGGGGAAGGTCCCGGGGCAGCTGGTGCTCTGCGGGAGCACCTCGGGGAAGGAATTGAACATCGTCAGCCTTATTCCCATGGGGCAGGTCATGGGGGACATTACCGGGCTGTTTGGGATATGTCTTCTGGTGTTCGCCGTGGTGATGCTCCTGGGGATCCTCATCGCCTTCCGCATTGCCAACCACATTTACCGGCCTCTGTATCATGCCATGGAGCTCATCGAGGCCGCCGGGCACCAGGACGGCAACGACGAGATCGAGATTCTGGAGCACAACGTGAACACCATCCTCCGGCACAACCAGGACGTGACCACGGCCATCGCCCGGAGCGCGCCCATTATGCTGGAGACCATGTTCCAGCGGATCATCATGGACGTGGACAGCAGCGAGAATTTTGAGGAAATGGTGGACATTCTGCCCATCGAGGTCCGGGGCGGGTGCTATCTGACGGTGGTGATCCTGGAGGAGACCGCCCTTCCGGACATGGACAGGCGGATCAACGACGTTTTCGGCGGGGACATCGTTTCCGTGTTCAAGCGGCACAAGGACGAGTATGTGCTGATCCTGTACCAGCAGCAGGAGAACTTCCGGGCTGAGGTCCGGGAGCGGTGCGGGGTTCTGCTGCGGCAGACGGATGTGCTGATTGGCGTCGGGAAGACCTATCCGGACATTTACGGCATCGGGAGGTCCTATCACGACGCCCTCCGGGCCCTGGACAACCGGCGGGCCGACGCGGAGGAAGCAGTGGTCTGGGACGCGGAGGCCATGGGAGAGTCCGCCAGGTACCGCATCCCCAGCAACGCGGAAAGCGTGCTGTATAACTACCTGGTCTCCGGCAACAGCGGGCTGGTCCGGGAGACCATCACCCAATCTCTGGAGAAGAACCGGAAAAGCGGCATCGGCTTCAAGGAGTATCTGCAGCTCATCGGGGTGTATGAGGAGTATCTGGCCCGGGTGTATGAGACCATGGACCCTTCGGCGGCCAAGGGAATTCCCCTCCTTGCCTATGAGGGGCCATCCTACACCATGACGGGGGTGGAAAAGCGGGTGGAGGTCCTGCTGGAAAACTACGGCCAGGTGGCGGAGTTTTACCGTGTCAACTCCCACACCGACACGGTGGAGGAGATCATGGCCTACATCGAGGAGAATCTGGACCGGGACATCGGCCTGGAGGACGTGGCGGCGGCGGTGAATCTGACGCCCAACTACATCACCAAGTACTTCAAGAGCAAAAGCGGCATCAATTTCAAGAACTTCCTGACCATGAAGCGGTTGGAACGGGCCAAGGAGCTGCTGGTGGAAACGGACCTGACGGTGAAGGACATCGCCGAGCGGTGCGGCTACAACAGCTCCAAGCAGCTCATCGTCAACTTTACCAAGGATACCGGCCTTTCCCCCACGGAGTACCGGAAGCGCGCCGGAGAGGCAGGATAAGCAAAAGCCCCGCTGCGGGATTGACCGCGGCGGGGCTGATTCTTTTTCAGAGGAGGGTGATGCCGAACAGGGAGAGGGTGTTTTCCCGGGCGGCGTCCACCAGGGTCTGGGCCGGGACGTTCTGAATCTCCGCGGCGCGTTCCGCAGTGTGGGCGATCATGGGGGACCAGCACCGTTTTCCCCGGTAGGGGGTGGGGGCCATGTAGGGGCAGTCGGTTTCCAGCAGCAGCCGGTCCAGGGGGACGGCGGCGCAGGCTTCCACGGGCTTCCGGGCGTTTTTGAAGGTGAGGACCCCGGTAAAGCCGATGTGCAGCCCCAGCTTCAGCACTTCCCGGGCGGTCTCCGCAGAGCCGGAAAAGCAGTGCATGACGCCTTTCACCGGGTGGGATTTCAGGATGGTCAGGGCGTCCTCGGAGGCATCCCGGACGTGGAGGATCACCGGCTTCCGGAGCTCCCGAGCCAGCTCCAGCTGCTCGATGAGGACCCGTTTCTGGGTGTCGTGGTCCGGCTCCGGCCAGTAGTAGTCCAGACCGACCTCGCCGATGGCCACCACCTTGGGGTGGGTAAGGAGCCGGCGGAGCTCCGCCATGCCTTCATCGGTGCGGAGGGCGGCCTGCTCCGGGTGGTAGCCCACGGCGGCCCAGATATAGGGGTACTTTTCCGCCAGGGCCACCGCTTTCCGGGAGGATTCCAGGTCGCAGCCCACGTCGATGACGCCGCAGACCCCCTGCTCCGGCAGGGAGGCGAGGAGGGCGTCCCGGTCCTCGTTGAACCGGGCGTCGTCATAGTGGGCGTGGGAGTCGAAAATGCCGTGAATCAAGGGACTCACCTCAGTGAATCCGGCTGCCGGCGGGGACGGAGGGGTCTACAAAGAGCACCTTCACATCGTCCTCGGAGCAGTCGGCGGCCAGGATCATGCCGTTGCTCATCTCGCCGCAGAGCTTGGCGGGTTTCAGGTTGGAGACCAGGACGATCTTCTTGCCCACCAGGTCCTCGGGGGCGTACCACTGGGAGATGCCGGAGAGGACCTGCCGCTGGCCGTCGCCGTCGTTTACGGTCAGCTTCAGGAGCTTTTTGGACTTTTTCATCTTCTCGCAGGTGAGGATTTCGGCCACCCGGAGCTCCACTTTGGAGAAGTCCTCGATGCCGATCTGGGCGACGCCTTCGGGGGCTTCTTTCTGTTCGGCGGGGGCGTTTTTGGCGGCTTCGGCCTTGGCGGCGGCGATCTGGGGCTCCACGATCTCCTTGTTGATCCGCTCCATCATCTTTGCTTCGTCGATCCGGGCGAACAGGGCCTTGGCCTCGCCCACCTTCCGGGCGGGGGCAGAGCCGAACTCCTTGAGGGAGTCCAGGTCCGCGGCGGGGGAGCCGATCTGCTCTATAATGGCGGCGGCGGTGTCCGGCAGGAAGGGGGTCAGTAGGACGCCGATGAAGCGGATGGCCTCCATGAGGTTGGAGAGGACGGCTTTCAGCCGGGGGAGGGAGGCTTCGTCCTTGGCCAGGACCCAGGGGGCCGTCTCGTCGATATACTTGTTGGAGCGCTGGGCCAGGGCGATGATCTTCTGGAGGGCGTCGGCGGTGCGGTATTCCTCCATGGCGGAGAGAACACCGGAAACGGCGGAGAGGGCGGTGTCCTTCAGGTCCTGGTCCAGGGGGTCGGCAGTGGAAGCGGCGTCGATCTCGCCGCCGAAGTATTTGTTGGCCATGGCGACGGTGCGGTTGACCAGGTTGCCCAGGGTGTTGGCCAGCTCGGCGTTATACTTGGTGATGAAGGCTTCGTAGGTGATGCTGCCGTCCTGGGCGTAGGGCATGGCGGAGAGCATATAGTAGCGGACGGCGTCCACGCCGAAAAGGCGGACCATGTCGTCGGCGTAAATGACGTTTCCTTTGGATTTGCTCATTTTATCGGCGGCGAAAAGCATCCACGGGTGGCCGAAGACCTGCTTGGGCAGGGGCAGTCCCATGCTCATGAGGAAGATGGGCCAGTAGATGGTGTGGAACCGGAGGATGTCCTTGCCGATGACGTGGACGTCGGCGGGCCAGTATTTGGCGAAATTCTCGCCGCTGCCGTCGGGGTCGTAGCCCAGGGCGGTGATATAGTTGTTCAGGGCGTCCAGCCAGACGTAGATCACGTGGCGGTCGTCGAAGCTCACGGGGATGCCCCATCTGAAGGAGGTCCGGGAGACGCAGAGGTCCTGGAGGCCGGGCTTCAGGAAGTTGTTGACCATTTCCTTTTTCCGGGACTCGGGGACGATAAAGTCGGGGTGCTCGTCCAGGTACTGCATCAGCTTGTCCTGGTACTTGCTCATGCGGAAGAAGTAGGCTTCCTCCTTGGCTTCCTTGACGGGGCGGCCGCAGTCGGGACAGCAGCCGTCCTTCAGCTGGCTTTCGGTCCAGAAGGACTCGCAGGGGGTGCAGTACATGCCGCTGTACTCGCTTTTGTAGATGTCGCCCTGGTCGTACATCTTCTTGAAGATTTTCTGGACGGCTTTTTCGTGGTAATCGTCGGTGGTGCGGATGAAGTGGTCGTAGCTGGTGTTCATCACGTCCCAGATGCCGCGGATTTCGCCGGCTACCTTGTCCACGTACTCCTTGGGGGAGATGCCGGCGGCTTTGGCGTACTCCTCGATCTTCTGGCCGTGCTCGTCGGTGCCGGTGCAGAAGAAGACGTCGTAGCCCTGCATCCGTTTCAAGCGGGCGATGGCGTCGGTGAGGACGATCTCATAGGTGTTGCCAATGTGGGGCTTCCGCGACGCATAGGCGATGGCGGTGGTAATGTAGAAGGTTTTCTTGTCCATAATCGATTCCTTTCTATTTCATTGGCCCGGTCCGCCCGGGCCTGATTTACGGGATTCCAACGTCAAAAACGCCCCGTCTTGAGCCGGGACCGGCTGAAGACGGGGCGCAGTGCTCCGTGGTACCACTTCACTTCGTTCCCGGAAAGGGAACCTCTTTTTCGCTGTAACAGGCGAAACCTGTCGCGCCCTCAGCGGGTTTCCGCCTTGAACGCGCCACTCGGGAGCCATCTTCCCCGGGTCCGCTCACGTTTCCTTTCCACCGGCCGGAAACTCTCTGTGCTTTGCGGAGACGGGTACTCTTTCCGTCATTGTGTGTGGATATACTCTTATCAATAGATTACCATATTTTCCGGGGTTTGTCAACGGAGGAAGCTCAAAGAAGGGGGGCGAAAATTTCCAGGACCCGGCGGATCAGGGCCCGGTACCAGGGAACCTTGCTTTCCCGGATGGGGACGGAGCGGGCGCGGAGCTCCCGGAAGTCCGCCTCCACCTCGTCCACGGCGGCGGTGCGGTGCATCCAGACGCCGCATTCGCAGAGGAGAAAGAGGCTGCGGAAGTCGAAGTTGGCGCTGCCCACTACGGCGGAGGTTCCGTCGGCGGCGGCGACCTTGGAATGGAGGAATCCCGGGACATATTCGTAAATCTCCACCCCCGCCCGGAGGAGCCGGGGGTAGTTGGCCCGGGTCAGCTCCTGGACCGCCCGGCGGTCGCCGATGCCGGGGGTGAAAATCTCCACCCGGACGCCGCTGCGGGCGGCCAGGGCCAGGGCTCCGGCGGTTTCCTCGTCCAGGATGAGGTAGGGGGTCTGGATGCGGAGGGTCCGGCGGGCGGATCGGATCATCTGGAGGTAAACGTCCCGGCTGACGGCTTTCCGGTCCGCCGGGGAGTCCCAGAAGGGGATCACCGTGCCTTCCCCGAAGCCCGGGGTCCCGGCGGGGGAGGGGGTCTCGCCGTCCCAGAGGGACTGGAACATGGGGCAGAACCCGGCGGCTCCCGGGCCCCGGAGAAGGAGGGCGGCGTCCTTCCAGTAGCCGTGCTTTTTCCGGACGTTGATATACTCGTCGGCCAGGTTGGCTCCGCCGGTGATGGCGGCGGTCCCGTCGATGATGCAGAGTTTCCGGTGGTCCCGCCAGGCGCTTCTGGCGCTGGGGTAGGGGCGGAGGGGGTTGAAGCTCCGGACCTGGATGCCCAGCCGCCGCAGCTTCTCCGGGTATCCCGGCGGGAGGGTCTGGCAGCAGCCCACGGCGTCGTAAAGGAGCCGGATTTCCACGCCCTCCCGGGCCTTCCGGGTCAGGATGGCCAGGAGCTTGTCCCACATCACCCCGGGCTCCAGGATGAAGTATTCGAGGAAGATGAAGCGGCGGGCTTTTTCCAGCTCCTGGCAGAGGACCCGGAATTTGCTTTCGCCGGGAGTGAGGTAGCGGGTCTCTGTGGCGGGAAAGGGCGGGAAGGGTCCGGCGGCGGCCAGGCAGGCGGCCATCCGGACCGCGGCGGGGTCCTCCCGGGCCTCCGGAGGAAGGGAAACGGGGGAGGGAACCGGCGGCTTTTCCGGGAATTTTTTGGCAGAAAATCCCCGGCGGCTGAACAGGAGGAACAGCAGGCCGCCCACGCCGGGAAGGCCCAGGATGGTCAGGGTCCAGAGGAGCTTGTAGGCTCCCACCCCGGGGCCGGTGGCGGCGAAAAGGGCCAGGCCGGTCCGGAGGAGGACGCAGAGCCAGCGAAGCTCGGGGAACCGGAGCCGGAGCCAGAAAATCCCGGCGGCCAGGGCGGCGGTCTCCAACAGGACCAGGGCCCCGGCCCAGAATGTCCGGGTTCCAAGGAAGCGCAGAAGTTTTTTCATAAGCCCTCCAAATCCACGGGAAATCGCCCATAGCTTGCCCGGAAACGGGCAGAATATGAAGGGCAGAAGAAAATCCCTCCGGCGGCGGACCGTCGGAGGGCAAGTTCACTTCTTGTTTTCGATGTCAAATTCCCGCAGGCGGACGACGTCAGGCTCCGGAAGGTTCCGGACCGGGCGGCCGTTGACCATCCGGACCCGATAGCTGGTCAGGGGGAAGGTCTCGAAGGCCGGGGGGACCTGGTCGGTCAGAGGCGGCTTGGCGTAGTTGCCCACCACTTTGGGTCGGCGGGAATCGGCGGTTCTGTGGGTGCTTTGGTTGGTTTTCATGGGAATCCCTCCCTTGCGGCAGTGGCCGCAGGAATAGGGTGTCCCGGTTCCCGGCGGATATCCGGGGAGGGTCACGCCAGATATTTCCCGGCCTCCACGGCGGCCACGGCGCCGTCGGCGGCGGCGGTGATCAGCTGGCGCAGGGGCTTGGTCCGGACGTCTCCGGCGGCGAAGACCCCGGGAAGGCTGGTATGGCAGTCCTCTCCGGCCCGGATGTAGCCGTTGTCCAAGTCCAGCTGGCCTTCAAAGAGGGCGGTGTTGGGGGCCAGGCCCACGGCGATGAACACCCCGGACACCGGCAGCTCCCGGCCGCTTTTCAGGGTCACGGCGGAGACCAGCCTGTCCCCGGAGATGCGCTCCACCTGCTCCCCCAGGACCAGCTGGATGTTTTCCCGGCTGCGGACGGCGTTTACCGCGGCCTGCTGGGCCCGGAACTCCTCCCGGCGGTGGATGAGGTACACCCTCCGGCAGAGGTTTGCCAGGAACAGGGCGTCCTCCAGGGCGGTGTTGCCGCCGCCGACCACGGCCACGTCCTTGCCCCGGAAGAAGGCCCCGTCGCAGGTGGCGCAGTAGGAGACGCCCTTGCCACGGAATTCCGCCTCCCCGGGGCAGCCCAGGGACCGGTGGGAGGCTCCGGTGGCCAGGATCACCGCCCGGGACTCCAGGACCTCCCTGCCGGTGCGGATGCGCTTGACGTTTCCGGCCAGGTCCGCCTGGGAGACGGCGGTGAACTCCGGCTCCACCCCCAGACCGGCGGCGTGGGCGGTGAGATTCTGGACAAAATCAAAGCCGGAGATGCTGGGGATCCCGGGGTAGTTGTCCACGTCCGGGGAGTTGAGAATCTGGCCCCCGGGGAGGCTCGTCTCCAGCAGCCGGAGGGACAGTCCCGCCCGGACGGCGTAGATGGCGGCGGAGAGCCCGGCGGTCCCCGCGCCTAAAATGATGAGATCGGTCATAAAAACCCCTGCCTTTCGGGAATAAGATGTGCGGTTTTGGCGGTTCTATGCGCCGGCGGTCAGGGTGCGGTCCTGCTTGGCCCGGTAACTGCCGGGGGTCAGACCTGTCACCCGCTTGAAGACCTTGCAGTAGTAGCCCTGGTCGTTGAAGCCCATGGCGATGGCGATGTCGATGAGGGAATAGTCCGTGGACAGCAGCAGCCGCTTGCTTTCCTCCACCCGGATGCGGTTGAGCTGCTCCCGGAAGGTGACGCCCACCGTCCGGCGGAACAGGGAGGAGAAGTAGTTGGGGCTCAGGGAGACCTCGGCGGCCACGGATTCCAGGGTCAGGGGCTTGCTGTAATTTTTGGTCATGTAGCTTAACGCGGCCCGGATGTAGGGGTTCCCGTTGTCCGTGCCGGTGAGCATTTCCGCCATGAGGTTTTCCAGGGCCTCCTGGAGGAAGAAGCAGATTTCCTCCACGGTCTTGGACCGGTAGAGCCGGGCCAGGTACTGCCGGGAGAGCTTGTAGACCAGGTCCCCGGAGGCCCCGCCGTCCACTGCCGCCGTGACGAATAAGGACAGCAGCGCCTGGGCATGGAGCCGCAGGTTGTCGGGGTCGAAGCCCTCGGTGTAGAGGACGTGGCCCATGAGCTTGCCCAGGCTCTCCACGGCGGCGTCGCAGTCGCCGCTGCGGACCCGTTCCAGAAGCTCCGCCTGCTTGCCGAAGTAGGCGGCTCCGCCGGTCTCCTCGGTGGGCTCGTCCTTATAGACGTGGATGGCCTCGCTGACCCGGGCCTGCTGGTAGACCTTCTGCTGGGTCTGCAGAAGCAGCATCCGCTCCGCAGGCATCAGGGGGGAGAACAGGTGGTCGATGAGGGCCTTCAGGTCGTTGACCTTGGCGGGGGGGAAGACCGGGAGCTCCCGGAGGGCGTCGTAAAGAAAGCAGGCCAGGGGGGTGGAAATGGGGTACCGCTCCGCCAGGGGGGTGAGGAAGGTGGCGTCCGGCGCGTCCATGAGGAAGGGGCCGGCGATGATGGTGCCCAGCAGCTCCTCCCGGTGGAGGAGGGGGAAGGCGATGTGGCTCAGCTCCGCCTGGCAGGTGAAGATGTAGGCTTCGCCCAGCTTCTGGGCCTGGCGGCCTGCGTCGGCGTGGAGCTTGGCGCAGGTTTTTTCCGGGAAGACCTTTTCGTTGAGCTCCCGGCAGTAGGCCGCGCCGGTCCCGAAGGCGCAGAGGGTCCCGCCGTCTGCGTCGATGAGCCGCACGTGGAGGCCGGTGCAGCGGGAAAGGGTCTGCAGAACGCTGTGCAGCCGTTTTTTGTCGATCAGCGAATAAATACCGGTTGTCATGGCTCCGTCCTTTGAAAATTTCATATTCGCGTAGATTTTTACAATACAAGCCCTGATGAGATTATTATACTGAATCTGAATGAAAAAATCAATCCGTTTTTTGCAGAAACAGAAAGTGGGGAAACAATGGGAATTCATTTTGACCAGTCGAGAATGGCTGAGGTAAAGGAAGCCTATGAAAAATGGTGGCGGGGAGAGCTGAACCGCCCCTTGGTCTGCGGCTCCGTCCGCAATGCGTATGCGCCGTCCCATGAGGGGAAGGCTCCCCTGCTGAGCCAGGCCAACTGCACCGACTTTTCCTGATCGCCGGAGCAGCTCATCGACACCATCGACGCCGATCTGAGCCGGTACGAGTTTGTGGGCGACGGCTTCCCCTATGTGAACTTCGACTGCTTCGGTCCCGGAGTGGTGGCCGCCTTCTGCGGCGCCAGGCTGGACAACAGCTCCGGCCAGGTGTGGTTCTTCCCCCAGAAAAAGCAGGAAATCGGCGACATCCACGTGAAGTACGACCCCGAGAACATCTGGGTCAAGCGGATCAAGGACATCTACCGGGCGGGGCTGGATCGCTGGAACGGCTCCGTGATTATGGGAATGCCGGACTTAGGCGGCGTCCTGGACGTGGCGGCGGCCCTCTGCGACAGCGAGGACCTGCTCTTTGCCTGCATCGAGGAGCCGGAGGAAGTGGTCCGGCTGGCCAAGGAGATCCAAACGGCCTGGTACGCAGCTTACAACGATTTTGCCGGGGTTCTGAAGCCCCAGGGCGGGTTCAGCGACTGGTCCCACCTGTACAGCGCCACCCCGTCCTACATCATCCAGTGCGATTTCAGCTACATGATTGGGCCGGATATGTACCAGCAGTTCACCATGGACACTCTGCGGGAAGACGTAAAGCGGCTGGATCACACCATCTACCACCTGGACGGCATCGGCGAGCTGAAGCACCTGGACCTGCTCCTGACATTAAAGGACCTGAACGCGGTCCAGTGGGTCTACGGCGCGGGACAGCCCGGGCCCATCCACTGGCTGGACGTTTACCGGAAGATTCTGGACGCCGGAAAGCAGATCATGATCCTGGGCACTGCCGAGGAATTTCTGGAAGTGGTGGACGTGCTCCACGGCTCCCCTTATGTCATCCAGACCTTTGACCCCGATCAGCGGGAGCTGATGGAAAAGGTCCTGAAAGCGCGGTAAATCAAACAGGAAAAGGCCTCGGGAATCCCCGGGGCCTTGGTTTTTACTGGGGGCCGATCTCGTAGAGAGCCTCATGGATGGCCTTGACGTTTTCCAAAGGCGTGGCCGTGGGGAGCTCGCAGCCGGGCATGAACATGGTCCGGTGGCCCTTGGCGATTTCCGCGCAATGGAGGATGGCCGCTTTGGTGTGGGCCGCGTCGCACTGGTACACGTCGGCCACGGGGTCGATGTTGCCGTTGAGGACGCAGCGGTCCTGGGCCGCGGCCAGGGCCTTGGCCAGGTCGGTGCTGTGGTCCACGTCGATGATCTCCGCGCCGCAGGTGGAGCTGTACGGCAGGACCGCCTCGGTGTTGCCGCACATATGGAGACGGCCGTGGATGCCCAGCTTCTTCATCTCGGCGAAGAAGGCTTCGTGGACGGGGAGGATGTACTCCTCATAAATGGCGGGGGAGAGGAGGGAGGCCACGGGGTCGGCGCTGTAAATGTACTTGGCGCCCACGGCGGCCAGCTCCCGGACGGTGTCCAGCAGGGTTTCCAGGACCATCTGGAGGAGCTTTTCCACGCACTCAGGCTCGTCGTAGAAGTCGGTCATGAAGTCTTCCACGCCCCGCATGTTGGCCGCGACGGTGGCGGGTCCCACCACCAGGGTCATGGGGTAGATGTCCGGGCAGGCTTTCAGGGCGTAGGCCGTGGCGTCCACCAGATCCTTGACCCGGGGGATATCCCGGACGTACTTCACGGTCAGCTTGTCCACGTCGGTGATGTCCTCCAGAACGGGGTGGATCACCGTGGGAAGGCCGGTTTTGGAGTATTTCAGCTCCGTGCCGTAGCCCTCGGCTTCCCGGGCCAGGTCGGAGGCGATCTGGACGTAGTCCAGGCCCAGGTCCTTGGCCGCGGCGATGGCGGCGTCGGCCATGGCGATGGGGTCCTTGCAGTACTGCTCCAGGTCAATGCCGGTGTAGCGGGTGACGACGCTGCCCACGATGGTCAGGTTGGGCAGCCGGTCCACAGGCTTTCCGGCGTAGAAAGCGTCCAGACGTTCTTTTGCGTTCATAGGTCATTCCTCGATTTCATCAAGATCATCGTCTCCGAAAAGCATACAGCTTACGTAGACATCGTTAAAGCTTGGATTTCCCGACAGGTTGACGTGCTGGGATTTTTCCACGATCTTCCGGGTCTTTTCCACCTGCTCCCGGTCCAGGAGCAGCGCCGCGGCTCCGGAAAGGGCCGCGTTGCCCAGGGGTCTGGCCTTGGGGACCAGAGTCTCCGGGATCAGGCCGATGGCCGCCGCGCTCTGGAGGTTCAGGTGGTTGCCGAAGCCCCCGGCGATCCAGAAACGGGACACATCCGCCGCCGTGATCCCGGCCTGGCGGAGGAGCAGCCGGATTCCCGAGGCGATGGCCGCCTTGGCCAGCTGCACCGCCCGGATGTCTCCGGGAAGGAGCCGCAGGTTCCCCAGGGGAAGGCCCTCCGGGTCGATGGCCCCGGTGCAGGAGATGTCCTCTCGGTCCAGAAAGACCGCCGTGGCGTCGATGAGGCCGGAGCCGCAGATGCCGATGGGCTCCGCGCCGCCGATGGTGTGGAAGCGGACGGCTCCGTCCTCCTCCCAGACCCGGTCGATGGCCCCCGCAGCGCTGCCGCAGCCGCAGGAGATGCCTGCGCCCTCAAAGGCGGGGCCTGCCGCCGTGGAGGTGACGTACAGGGTCCCCCGATGCCAAAGGGCGATTTCGCCGTTGGTGCCGATGTCGCAGAGGAGGGAGGTTTCCTCCCGCTCGCACATGCCGCTGGCCAGGACGGCGCAGGTGATGTCCGCGCCGACAAAGGCGTTCATGCACAGGGGGAGGTAGGCTCTCCGGCCTAAGAGCTCCGTTTCCGTCCCGAAAAGGGTGTCCGCCAGGAAGGGGGCCCGGGAAAGGGAAATGGGGTCCCGGCCGGTGAGGAGGTAGAGCATGACGGTGTTGCCTGTGAGGAGGAGGACGTCGGCGTCCTCCTCCGGACGGGCGGCCTTTTGGCAGGTCTCCCGGAGCAGCTTCCGGATCGCGTCCTGGACCTGGTCCCGGAGGGTCGTGAGCTTGCCGTCCAGGGCCGCGCCGATGCGTCCCATGACGTCGGCGGCCACCACGCCCTGGGGGTTCAGCCGGGCGGCCTCGCTGAGGCGCTTCCCGGTTTTCAGGTCGTAGAGCTGGGCCGCCAGGGTGGTGGTGCCGATGTCCACGGCCAGGCCCAGGACCCCGCCCATGGGCCGGAGGGCTCCGGTGTAGGCGGCGGCAGTCTCGATCTCCCAGGAGCCTGTCCGCTCCGGGAGGACGGCTTCTGCGTCGCCCCAGACCTCCGCCTGGCAGGAGAGCCGCTTTCCAAGAGCGGTTTCCTGGGCGTTGGGGGGAGAGACCTCCCCCGTCAGCTCCACCGCGCATTTTCCGCAGACGCCCCGGCCGCCGCAGGGCTGGGCCTGGGACTCCCCGGCCCGGTCCAGGAGGATGCTCAACGGGGTCTTTCCGGAAAACTCCACGGTTTTCACCGTTTCGCCCCGGCGGATGGTCAGGATTGGCATGACGCACCTTCTTTATAAAGGATCAGTCCGAAAAAGGTCACGGTGTTGGCGCCGTTGATGTATTTCAGGTCCGTGGAACGGGTGGTGTTGTACACGTCGATGCCGCAGCCCTCCAGGGAAAGCAGGACCTTTTCCGGGAACCGGCAGGGCTTGCCCTCCGGCTTGGTGCAGGTGGGACACAGACGGCACCCGCCGCAGCTCAAGTGGAGCTGCCGGGCCTGGTCCTCCCGAGGGATGCCCGCCTGGATTTTCTGGCTCAGCTGGGCGTGGCGGACGCCGGCCTCGCCCATTCCCTCGATGTCAAAGCTGTCCTCAATGGCAGAAATGGTCTGATAGAGGACCCCGGCGTCGTATTCCCGGACCTTGTCCATCAGCGCATGGATGTCTCCGGCATCAGGAGGGCAGGCCCAGCAGCGGCCGTACTTGCCGCACTGGTTCCCCTCGCAGATTTTGCGGAAATCCTCGCTGAGGACGATCTGGTCTTTCTGGATGATTGCGGCTTTGGTCGCGCCGCAGTCCAGGGTCAGCTTGCGAAGTTCTTCTCCGGTCATCAGGAGCCCTTCTTTCCGGGGAACTTAGTTGCAGTGGGCCACAGCCGCGTCCGCCGCGGAGGCCGCGTCCGCCGTGTACACGTCGGCGCCGATCTGTTCGCAGAACGCCTGGGTCACAGGGGCTCCGCCGATCATGATGGTGACTTTGTCCCGGATGCCGGCAGCTTCCGCCGCTTCCACGACCTTCTCCATGACGCCCATGGTGGTGGTCAGCAGAGCGGAGCAGCAGATGATCTGGCAGTCCTGCTCGATGGCGGTCTGAACGAAGGTCTCGGGGGCTACGTCAACGCCCAGGTCGATGACCTCGATGCCCTTGCCTTCCATCATCATCTTCACCAGGTTTTTGCCGATGTCGTGGAGGTCGCCCTGAACGGTGCCGATGCAGGCTTTGCCCACGGGCTTGGTGCCGCTCTGGACCAGCAGGGGCTTCAGGAGCTCCACGCCGCGGTTCATGGCCCGGGCCGCCACCAGGACTTCGGGGACGAAGACTTCGTTGTTTTTGAATTTCTGGCCGATGACGTTCATGCCGGCCATAAGGCCATTGTTTAGGATGTCTGCGGCAGGAATTCCGGTGTCGATGGCCTCCTGCACTTTCTCCCGGACGATTTTGGCTTTACCAGCCTGCAGATTTGCAGAAATTTCTTCTAACAGTTCCATAATTCTCCCTTGCCTTTCTGAAGCAAATTTTTGGGCTTCTTCGTTTTCTTCACAGTGCCGCGCCAGGTGGTACGGATACATCTTCATTGTATGGGATTTCCCGGGGAAGGTATTGTAATTTCTTTCGATATTTTGTACTTTTTCAAGGCGGGCTTTCCCCGGTTTTTGTAGAATCCTGCCGCGGAATGGGGAGTTCTGCGCTTTTTCGCGCTTTTCGGTTGGCAGATGGAGGGATTCATGGTATAATAACCTCAAAGGCATTTGCCGCAGGCAAATGCGTTCTGGCCGAAAGGCCAGAACCGGGCGTGCCGCCCGCTTTGAGAACATTGTATCACACCCGGTTTTGCCTGCGGCAAAACTGCGGCAGCTTCGCAGCCTTCCGGAGCCTGACGGCTCCGGCGGTTGTGGTATAATAACTGTAATACCTTGCAATACACCGGCCTTACGCCGCTTTCAGAAAGAAGGATTTCATGAGACCCCTTGGATTTTGCCCCGGAGAGATTCTCCTGCCCCGCTGTGACCTGTCCCAGTGGAGCGTGGTGGCCTGCGACCAGTTCACCTCCCAGCCGGAATACTGGACGGAGGTGGAGCGCATCGTAGGCGACGCGCCCTCGGCCTACCGGATGATCTTCCCGGAAGCCTACCTGGACACCGTGGATTTCGACGAAAAAATCGCCTCCATCAACCGCACCATGGAGGAGTACCTCCGCCAGGGGCTGTTTGAAGCCTACTCTGACGCCATGATCTACGTGGAGCGCACCCTGCTGGACGGCTCCGTCCGCCGGGGAATCCTGGGGCTTCTGGACCTGGAGGAGTACGACTACCGGAAGGGCTCCGGCTCCCTGGTCCGGGCTACGGAGGGCACGGTGCTGGAGCGGATTCCGCCCCGGGTCCGCATCCGGGAGCACGCACCCCTGGAATCTCCCCACATCCTGGTCCTCATCGACGACCCCGGGAAGACCGTGGCGGAACCCATCCGTTCCCGGATTCCGGCCCTGGAAAAGCTCTACGATTTCGACCTGATGCAGGGCGGCGGGAACATCCGGGGGTGGCTCCTGGACCGGAAAGAACAGCAGCGCATCCAGGAGGCCCTGGCCGCTCTGGCGGACCCGGCGGTCTTTGCGGAAAAGTACGGCGTCGCGGACCGGCCCCTTCTCCTCTACGCCGTGGGGGACGGCAACCACTCCCTGGCCACGGCCAAGGAGTGCTGGACCCGGCTGAAATCCCGGCTCACCCCCGAGGAGGCCGCCGTTCACCCGGCCCGGTACGCCCTGGTGGAGCTGGGGAATCTCCACGACGACTCCTTGAAATTCGAAGCTATCCACCGGGCGGTCTTTGACGTGGACCAGGGGGTCTTTCTGGCGGCTCTCCGGGAGTACGCCGCCTCCCGGAGGGGGGACGCTCCGGCCCAGACGGTGACGGTCGTCGCGCAGGGCGGACTGACCTGGACGGCGGAACCCGAGGAGGCGATTGCCGGATGGGTGACGCTCGCCGTGGAGGGCGACAAGATTACGGTTACCGCTGCGGATAATCCCGAAACC
>OIXH01002318.1_pt1 | contig 19147 bp, 18 predicted proteins | sample 1587741 | NCBI WGS metagenome assembly OIXH01 (sample SAMEA3888916, study PRJEB22519) | human gut metagenome | biome: human gut; feature: human-associated habitat; material: faeces | place: Denmark | collected 2011 | reverse complement strand
TCTTTGTATACATATCCCTGAAAAATAAATATTGAGAGACAGTCATTATGAAAAACACAATATTATTGTTAAACGGTTTATGGCTGCTTGGGCTGGTGGCCTGTCAGCCAAAATCTTCTTCTTTATCCGAATGCCCGATTGTCAATGTACGCTCTGCTTTGCAGGAAGAGACACCTATCTCCATGAAAGAAGATGTGGTGAGCATACAATATATTCCTTTGGAAACAACAGACTCATGCCTGATTAGCAATCTGCTGAATCTGCAGGTGACGACGGATTACATGTTTATGTATAACGGAAAGACTGAAGAAGTGTTGCAATTTGATCGAAAGGGTAAGTTCATACGTCGGGTCGGCCGCCAGGGAAATGGGCCGGGAGAGTATAGTATGATAAGTGAACTTGCGGTTGATGATAGCAATAAAGAATTATCTATATTCCAGTATGGAGGGGATGCATTGGTGTATTCGTATGACGGAACTTTTCTACGGAATGATACAACGGTGAAGCAGGCCGGTGGAATGTATGTCTTTGCGGATGGGAAGAGAGCATTGAAAGGATTGGTCATGAAGCCTTTTGAACAAGCACCATGGGCAGGCGCATTGCAACAGGCTGATGGTTTGCTGTTAAAGTCTAAGTCTCTTTTTCCACAAGGACTCTCTCAGGACGTTTGTTTCATGAAAGAAATCTGCTTTTCTCCTTCTACAGAAGGGGTACTGCTGTTTACTGCATGCAATGATACGGTGGCCGGGATTTATGCTAATGGAATAGAGCCGGCTTATGTTCTGAAACGGGAAAACCCGACTGAATATTATATGGATATTGGAAATATTAATAAATTCAGGGATAATACAGTTGAAACGGATCAGATTATTGGAGTCTATGATCTGTTCGAATCTCCTCACTATCTTTACTTGCGTCTGTACAAAGGAGATGCTATTTTTATACAAAGATTCGATAAGAAGACCGGTGAACTGAAATCGCAGCGTATTCCGGATGATTATTTGGAATGTAGTGCTGCCATTCCAGGCGGCAATGTAATTGGCATGGATAATGATATAGATGGAGGGATACCTTTCTGGCCGGAGTATGTAATGGCGGATGGGGGACGCGCACAAGTGGTGAATGCTGATATTCTTTTAGCTTTACGTGAAAAAGGATATCTAAAGCAGGCTCCTGATGTATTGAATATCGGGGATGAAGCCAATCCGGTAGTGATTCTTTATACATTTAAAAGATAGGAGGTATTATGAAATCATTTACATTTTGCATTTTATTAGCCCATGTGTTGGCTTTTCCACTATTTGCTCAGAAGAATGCAGCTGCCGTCACGCTGAATTTGGCAAAGGCTGTTACACAAAGTCCTAAGACGGTATTAATGAGTGAACTGGCATCTGATGTACGTTATTTCCCTTTAGAGACTACTGATAATTGTCTGCTGGGGAATGAATGTAGTATTATTTATGCCGGAAACTCGATTATTGCGGGTGACGCACAGACCAGAAGTTTTTATCGGTTCGATAAAAATGGTAAGTTTATGAATAAGATAGGCCGGCAAGGACAGGGGCCTGAAGAATATGCGGTAGGATTATTGTTTTTTACTGACCCTGATAACCAAAAACTGTATGTTCAGGATTTCCAGGATATAATCTGTTATGGCTTCAATGGTAAATTTCTCCGTCGTATACCGGCTCCTCACCTGAATATGGTACCGGAGCTGTAGACGGTCAGGGATCTATTCTCTATTGTGATAATAATTATTTTATGAGAAAGGATAATCCCCAACAATTGTTCCTTATCGATGAAAATGGGAAGAAACTAAAGATCTGGAAAGGATATATGGAACCTGGAAAGAAATATGGTGTTAACCTATCTACCCGCGATGTAATGTATCGTTATGGGGGCGATATTTACTTTAAACCTGCGTTGGAGAATCTGATTTATAAAATTGATGCCAACAGAAAAAAGACATTGGCATGGAAATTTGATTGTTCGGGGAAGGATGTGGATGTATCTGCCAATGAAATAGATCCCGGAAAACGTTTTCAATCAATTGCAGTACAACAGGTTTTTGAGTCAGACCGTTATTTCTTTGTGCTTTATGTCCTGAAGAATGAAAGCTTTGTGGGATTGTATGATAAACAGAAGAAGAGTTTTTCAAATGTGATTATAAAAGATGATTTGGCGGCAGGATTTGATTTTACTCCTCCCGGAACAGGGTTGGGAAATCAGTTGGCAAATGCCCGGATGGTAGGTTATCTGAGTAAAGGTAAACGCTATTCGAAAGCTTTACTGCCGGAAAGAAAAAAAGAACTGGATGAATTGATAAACCGATTGGATGAAGAGGATAATCCGGTAATGGTTGTTGTAACATTAAAATAAAATCTATATAAATTCTGATTATCAATATATTATCGAGTAGTAATGATTTCTGTTGTATTCCTTAAAAATCTCTATTATTCACCTTTTTTGTTACCTAAAACGATACTCGTTTTCGGATTATTTGTTATCTTTGTGCATAGATATAAAGCACTGAAATGCAATGGGAAGAAAAAAGAAATCATTAGTGGAAAAGTCTCCGGTCAAGTTGCGGCAACGTAAGTTGGCAGACGGACGTTTATCCCTATTCCTTGACCGCAGCGTGGATGGCGGACACGAATACGAGTTTCTGAAACTCTACCTTGTGCCGGAAACCGATACCAAGTCGAAGCGTGAAAATGCCCGGACACTCCGCAAGGCGGAAGACATCCTGCACGAGCGCACGGAAGCCTTGATTGGTGCCAAGGTCGAAGCGCAACCGAAAAGACCCGGAACCGACATACTCCTTTCGGAGTGGCTCCAGACCAGTTATAACAACCACGAGAAACGCGGCGCGAGAGACCTCGGCAGTATAAGAAGTGTAAAGAGGGCGTTACACATGTTCCGTCCCGATGTGCGGCTTTCCGAAATCGACAAACAATTCTGTCTTGAACTGATAGACTGGCTGCGCAACACGTACAAGCATAGAAGAACCGGAAAGCCTGTCAGTGCGAGAACCGGGGACACGTACTGCCAGACATTCCGCACTGCGCTCAATGAAGCGGTACGCGAAGGACTTATCTGCAAGAACCCGTGGAATCTGCTGGAAACGGTGGAGAAGATAAAAAAGCCGGAAAGCAAGCGTGAATACCTGACCATTGATGAAGTCAAACGGATGGCGGAAACTCCCTGCCCGAATGAACTTGTCAAGAAAGCCTACATGTTTTCCTGCTTCACCGGACTGCGCATCAGTGACGTAAGAGGTCTGGAGTGGAAAGATGTCTACATTGACAACGGGCAGACCTATATTTCCGTGGTGATGCAAAAGACAAATGCGCCCGTTTATATCCCACTTTCAAAGCAAGCCATGAAATGGATGCCAGAAAAGAAAGATGCCGCCACGGACGGACATGTGTTCAACACGCTGGTCAATTTCGGCAACGTGAACGAGAACCTCAAGAAATGGGCGAAAGCGGCAGGCGTGAACAAACACGTCTCGTATCACACCAGCCGCCACACCTTCGCCACGATGATGCTGACGCTCGGTGCCGACATCTATACGGTTTCCAAGCTGTTGGGACACCGTTCGGTCAAACACACCCAGATATACGCGAAGATAATCGACAAGAAGAAAGACGAGGCCGTAAGCCTTGCCGATACCGTTTTCTAACACCCTAATACCTGTTACATCATGGCTGCAACCAACAAGAAAACCAAACTGAAAGAACCGGTAAGGATACGCACGAAAAAACTCGCGGACGGTTCCGAATCATACTATCTTGACATATACACCGACGGCAAGCGTAGCTACGAGTTCCTGAAACTCTACCGTCTGCCTGAAATCAACGCGCGGGTCAAGGAACAGAACAAAGCGACCTTGGCAGCCGTGGAAACCATAAAATCGCAGCGGATAATCGAACTTACCCACAACAAGGCCGGGCTGAAAAACACGTCGGCACGCTCCAAAATACTGCTGGCAGACTGGATGCAGACCTTCTATGACGACCAGAAACGCAGGGGTGTCAGGGGTGTCAAATTGCTGGGTACGGTGTCACGCCTTATCTCCACTTATATAGGTAAGAACAAGGTACGCATGGGCGATATAGACAAGGAGTTCTGCTTCGGCTTTATCCGGTGGCTCCAGTCCGACTACAAAACCGCATGGGGAAATCCGTTAAGTCCCAAAAGCATGTCGGACTACGTGGGTTATTTCAGCACGGCGTTGAACGCAGCGGTCAGAGCCGATATAATACCGGAAAACCCTTTCATGTCCCTTACCCCGACGGAACGTATCAAGGTGCCGGAAAGCAAGCGCGAGTTCCTGACCGTTGACGAGATAAAGACCCTCATAGCGACGGAGTGTCCAAGGGAGGATGTCAAACGCGCCTACCTGTTTGCCTGCTATTGCGGATTGAGACTTAGCGACGTTTATGCGCTGAAATGGAAAGACCTGTCACAGGACGGCGAGCAATGGCGGGCTTCGGTAGTGATGCAAAAAACTACGACGCCCATCTTCCTGCCGCTTTCCGGACAGGCGGTAAAATGGTTGCCGGAACGTGGGGAGGCAAAGGACGATGAAAATGTGTTTGAGGGGCTGATTGCCGAACCCAACATCAACAAGGTACTGGCGAAATGGACGAAAGCTGCTGGCATCACCAAGAAAATCACCTATCACACCAGCCGCCACACGTTTGCCACGATGATGCTTACCCTCGGTGCCGACCTTTATACCACCAGCAAACTGCTCGGACATTCCAACGTGAAGACCACGCAGATATACGCAAAAATCGTTGACAGCAAGAAAGTAGAAGCGGTGAATCTGGTTGACAGCATATTCGATTGATATTTGAGTTATTACCTTATCATTGAATAAATTCGACAATAAGGTAATAACTCATCTTTCTGTGAATTAAGCCGAGTAATTACCTTTTCCTGTAATATTTTCCATATAAAGTAAAAAGTGGATTGCAAAATTCTAATTTTTCATCTTAAATTCAGTATCTTTGCAAGAACAATAGATAGGTTATGCAAGACAAATTAATATCCCGTAATAGAGAGTGCAATGAATTACAGCGATGTCTGGATTCTGACCGCTCAGAATTTGTAATCGTGAGTGGCCGACGACGTATAGGCAAGACTTACCTCATAGACAAATTCTTTAACTACAAATATGACTTTACTTTTGTCGGAGAACATAAAACTCCGGCAAAAATACAGATACAAGATTTCATGAGGGCCATTGAGCGGCATTCCAAAAAGAAACAGCCGAAAGCCGCCACTTGGTATGAGGCTTTCAATGCGCTTGCGGACTATCTTGAAAAGTTACCAGCCAAACGTAAAAAGGTTGTGTTCATAGATGAAATGCCGTGGATGGATACCCAGCGTTCCAATTTTGTCAGTGCATTGGAGAACTTTTGGAATGGCTGGGGAAACAGGCGCACCGACATAATGTTCATCGCAACCGGATCGGCGACATCTTGGATGGCAGACAAGATTGAAGGCAATCAAGGCGGACTACATGCCCGTATCACCTGCAACCTGCATCTATCCCCGTTCAACCTGCATGACACGGAAGAATATTTGAGGCAACGGAATTGCCAATGGGACAGATACCAGATTCTCCAATGTTACATGATATTCGGAGGTGTGCCTTTTTATTTGAGCCTGTTGAATACCTCGGACAGCCTTGTCCAAAATATAGACCGCCTGCTATTTGCAGAAGGCGCACAGCTTCGGGGTGAGTTCGATGAACTCTATACCGCCTTGTTCGCCAAGGCCGATACATACATTTCAGTCGTCAGGTTGTTGTCGGAAAACAAATCCGGATTAACGCGAGAGGATATACTCCGAGCTACCGGTATTGAAGGGGCCTTCTTGAGCAGAATCCTAAAAAATCTTGAACGCTGTGATTTCATCACACGGTTGTCCCAATACGGCAACAAGACACGGGACAGCCTTTTCAGGCTCACCGATTTTTTCACACTTTTCTATTATAAGTTCATCGAACCGAATAATACAAAAGATGAACAATGGTGGAGCAACAACCTTGATTCACGAAGCGTCTCGGCGTGGATGGGATTGAGTTTTGAACTTATATGTCTGAACCATCATCGGCAGATTAAAGCTGCCTTGGGGATTTCCGGAGTGGGAACGTCCATATCCACATGGAGGAGCAAGGCAGACAAGACCAGTGGAATCCCCGGTTTCCAAATTGATATGATAATAGAGCGGGCAGACCGCATTATCCACCTGTGTGAAATGAAGTTCAGCACAGACCTGTATGGCATTACAACAAGTTACGAGACAAAACTCCGTGAACGTATGAGCTTGTTCCGTATGGCTACGAAAAACAAGAAAGCACTTGTAAACACATTCGTTACGACATACGGAGTTATCAATGGGAAACATAAAAGCATCGTCCACAGCGAGGTGACGATGGACGACCTTTTCAATTCCTGACGATTATGATGATACGGCAAATAACACAACGGTTGCACGAGGTGAACACACTTCTTGCCACTTATGGACAAGGTGTCTTGTCTTTTGAACAGGTCTTGCCGCCATCCCTGTTCTATCAGGATTTCAACGACACGAACCTTCTTGTCAAGGAGGCTGCCTGTCTGGTAAAGGAAAACCCCGGACAACTTTTGGACTTTTCTTCTTCCCTTCTTTCGGAAACGAACAAATACCTTTCACTCGACAGGACACCGTTGCGGGCGGCGGACTTTGAAACCCTTTTCAGAGAACACCTCAAACCGTTTGAACTTCGGTACGAGGGAGTGAAAGCAACCGCCACAAAACTATGGAGCGAATACTCGGCGATGAGCAGCCGGTTGGATTTCCTGCCTCTGGATTCGGAAGAATACAGGTCGCTCGACGCAGAATGCAGCACGGCAAAGGAGAAGTATGACGAGGCCCACGCGCAAGCGAACCTGTTATATAAAGAATGGGTGCAGGAGCGTGACCGGAATTTCTGCGTCTGGTGCTTCAAACCGATGTTCCTCGACGTGCTGGTGGAGCGTCTGCAGGGAATCGCCGGAAGCATCATCTCCGACATCGGACGCATGAAGGAGGGGGAACCATGAACCGTGCAAGCCTGCTGCAAGAGACCGCCGCATGGATGGACACCGTTGACCTCGCCCTGTGCCTGTTCATCTACGAGGTGTGCAACGACTACCAGTTCGAGTACCTGTCGGGCAGCGACTTCGTGAACTTCCTGAACCTGAAACCCACCGGACGGGCGGTCATCGTGCGCCCGAAAGAGAACCTTCGCGTCTGTTACATGGTGTTTTCCATCGCCCGTACCATCAGGCCGCGCGAGCGCGGGAAACTCTGGTCGGAAGAGTTCCTGAAACGCTGCGGCATATCCAAATCCTACTACGACAAGCACCGCAGCGACGTTTGCAACAAAGGTGCTACAAAAGAAAACCAAGATTTCCGCAAATCCATCGACACGGCCGTTGAAAACGCAAGACGGCTGAAAGGCACCCCATAACCGCCCGCCGTTTCCCCATTCAGCCCGGTATCTCCCCATTATAGCCATGCGCTATACCGTTCATACACAACGGTATGGCGCATTTTCTTTTTATATACTTTCCCCATTCATCCCCCATTGGCCCACCTTGGGGCAAACTTAACTTTGCATCGGAAACAGAAGAAAGAAAAAGTCTGAGAAACAGCAGATTCCGATTTTAAGAAAGTACAAGTAACAATAAAAATGAACGTATATGGAAAGTGAACGCAATTTAATGACCACCACGGAAGCGGCCCGCTACCTCGGACTGAAGCCCAGCTATCTCTACAAGATGATGATGCGCCGCGCAATCCCTTACTACAAGCCGGGCGGCAAGCTGTGCTTCTTCGCCAAGGAAGACCTCGACGCATGGCTGAAACGGGTACGGGTGAAGTCGCAGGCCGAGATCGACAGCGAGGCATCCCGCTATCTGGTGGCACGTGAGAAAGACAAATGATTCATCAACCTTTTTTAGAACAATGCAGTCATGGACAATTCAAAGAACATGGAACCGGGTATCAGGAATACCGCGGTTCAGGATTCCCCGAACAAGGAACAGAGAAAGAAAGAGGGCAGACCCGCAATCAGCGCGAAGGCGCAGACCATTCTGGACTTCCTTCGCGGCTGTTCCCCCTACGAGGCCGATTCCATACGGGTAATGGTCGGCTACGGGACGGGCAATGGCGATACCGCAACGATTGAGGCGACAGACATGCTGGCCGTCAACCGCTTTCTCAACCACGGGCTTACCAAGGAAAACGGGACAGATGGCGAGGCCGTGATGAAACACCGTCAGGAACGTGCGCAAAAACTGATGGAAGCCGTCAAGGATTTTGTCGACATCGGCCAGCTCTGCCGCGTCAGCGTCGCGCTGATGAAAATCTCTTCCGACTTCAAGGCGGTGGAGGACGCACGGGGGCACCTGCAATCCCAACCCGCCGCCAACGTGAACCGGAACTGATGTCAAACCGGAACGGGGTATCGGACGGGCAAGGAAACTTCCACGCACGACATCTTGTCGAAACTGTTGCAGGCTGTTCCGGTACTCCATTCCCTTATTTTTACTGAATTATGCAAGAAAACAAAAGGAACAAGGAAACATCCCTTTTCAAGAAGCCGCAGGGATTCCGTACAATCCGCATCCACCTTACCGCAGAGGCAATCGAATGGCTCGGAGGGACAACGAAAGATGACGACGACAATACAATCGGCAACCACACTCTTTTTCATGACCTGCTCTCACGGATGCGACTGTCACCCGGCAGGGGCGATTCATTCCGCAGGCCGCAGGAACTGCAGCCCGGACAGTTCCAGTTCTCGGAAACCAGACTCGCAGAGGAATGGAACGTAGGGAGAAAAAGAACCCGCAATCTCCTTGCAACGATGGAAAGGCTGGGCATGATAGCGGTGGACGCTTCCAAAACCGCTTCCGTCGCTTCCATGACCTGTGTCGAGGAATGGACGGACTTTCAGAACCGCCGTGTCATAAACCTTTGCAATCCCGCCCTGAATGGCATTTGAACGGCCTTTGAATGGCATTTTATCCGGCAGCGGAGGCACGCCGCAGGAGAGGTGAAAACGTCTTTCAGTTTCGAGATATGCCAAGGTATCACCTCCCTTTGGTCGGTATTACCTTGGCGCTCTCGCGGCTCACTGGCAGTTCGCCGGTGGCGGCGCTCGCAGGCTCGCACCGCTTAACCTTTATAAAACAACAGTTATGACAGAAGACAACAAGCAAGACACATCATTTTCGTCGGGCGGCAGCCGCACCGAATACATCGGCGCCAAAGTCACCGTGGAACAGAAACGGCACATCCGCCGCCTCGCCGCCGAGTGCGGCATGACCGTCAGCAGCTACGTGCTGGCAAGGGCTTTCAATTACAGACCGAAAGCGAGGCTGACGACAAGGCAGGAGGCGGTCATGGAGACCCTTATAGGATGCCGCAGCGACCTCGTGAATTACACGTCCGCACTCCGTGGCATGAACCCCGAAAAGCGCAGACAGATGTTTAACAGTTACCCTTTCATGCTCGAATGGCTCAAGGAACTCGGCAGGCTGGCCGAGCGTGTCACGGACGTGCTCGACAAGGTACGGTTTTCCAACCGCCTGCCCGACGGGACAAGGAACGGTGAAGACGGGGAGGACGAGCCATGATAGGAAAAGCGAAATCCATCTCCCACGGGATAAATGACATCAGGTACATCACGGGAGAATCAAGGAACAAGAAACATCCCGAACGCATCTTCCACGTGGGGGACAATTTTCTGCCGCCCGGTTTGGATGCCACGGGTATATGGGATTCCATGCGGCTGACGCTGGAGAAGTCCAAACGGGTCAAAAATTCCGTCATCCGCATCGAGGTCAGCCCCGCGCCGGAACACACCAAAGACTTTACCATCGACGACTGGCAAAGATTGTGGGACGATTTCATGGACGAGTTCGACAACATCGAACTGCTTGACAAGAACGGCAAGGCCTATTCCCCGAAAACCGACCTCAAAGGCAGCAAGGGCACGGTGTGGCTGCATCTGGAATCCAAGAGCGGCATTCCCCACCTTCACGGCGCGTTCTGCCGTATCGACGAAAGGGGGAATATCAACAACGACCATGACATACACCTGCGGGCACAGCGGGCAGCCGAGCGTGTGGCCCTGAAACGGGGCTGGACGACTGCCGCCGAAGTACGTGAGACGAACATCGGGCAGGTGAACCGGGACTGCATGGAAACCCTGCAATCCATGGAAAGCTGGTCATGGGACGAGTACGTGGCCAGACTCCGGAGCAAGGGATATGAGTTTTGGGAGCTGCGCGACAACAAGAAGATATTGCGCGGTTACGTGCTGAAGAAAGGCAACGCCAGATACAAGGCTTCCGAACTCGGCAGGGGGCGCAACCTCATGGCGACCAAACTTGAAAGCACGTGGAAAAAGCTGCACGCGGCTCCCAAGACAAGGACTGTTTCGACACAGCCCGCCGCAGGGAAATCTATACCGACTACACCCCGGACGATTCCGGTTCACGCACAAGGAACGGCACCGGTTCCGCAATACACCGGCTATCGTCCCGGTACCAGCCCGTACCATATCGACATTGACGGGGAAAGCCACCGGTTCTTCATTCCCGATGAAGCGTTGGACGTATTCAATGACGAGTTCGACTACCGGGAGACAGCCAACAGCCGTGACCTCACGGACATGGCGGCGGCACTTTTCGTCGGGATGCTCGATACTCCGGCGGTTCCTTCGGGAGGTGGTGGCGGCAGTTCCAACGACCTGCCTTGGGGAAGACGCGAGGACGAGGACGAACGGGAATGGGCACGCCGGTGCGCCCGTGAAGCGGCAAGGGTGATCGGAAAGAAACCGAAGACAGGACGAAAAAGATAACAGCCTATGAATAAAAAATTCGATTTCTCGGAAATAGACGAGGCCCTTCCGGCTGCCGAAAAGATGCAGGAGCAAGAGCATATAATCAACGCGCTGGAAAACAATTATGAAGCTGTACGCATTCTTAGTGCTAATGTGGAAAAGCTTGAAAACAGACTTTCGGAAGCCCTGCCCAAAATGGACGGGGCTGTTTCTTCCCTGCGTGGGGCAAGCACGGTCACAGTCGGCGAGGAAGCGAGAAAGGCGCTTGAGCAGGAAGGGGAGAAAATCTGCCGGAAGATGGCCGACAGGATGGAACGCGAGTGCGCGAGGCTGGCCGGACGCCTCTCGGCGAGTGACCGTGTGCTTATCTCCGTGACCGCTTTCTGGTGCATGGTAGAGACAATCATCTCCCTCTCGGCGGCTTTTGTCTGTACCTGCATGGCAAACAGCCAGTTCATACACAGTCTAATGCTGTGGAAAATACTTGGCTATACGGCAGGTTTTCTTGTACTCTGTATCGTGCTGACCATTTTCATATGCCGCAAGTTAAGACAATGAAACATTATCAATTAAATAAATATAAGTATGACAACAGTAAAAGTAAAATTTCGCCCATCTACAGTCGAAGGCCGTCCGGGTACTATCGTCTATTTTGTAACTCACCACCGTATCGTCAGGCAAATCACAACAGGATATAAGGTGTTCCCTCATGAATGGGATGATAAACAATCAAGCCTCGTTGTGACATCGGCGGGCGAACGGACAGCCGTTATTCAGGCTGTTGCACAAAGGATACGCCGGGATATGAACCGACTGGACAAGATTATAAACGGGTTAAACAGCGGCAAACGTGCATTTGCTACCGACGAGATAGTGAGACTGTTTCATGAAACGGAACGGGAAGCGTCCTTTTTCGAGTTTATGGCGGAGGTCATTCTTCAACTGGAACGATTGGGAAAGGAACGGACTGCGGAAAATTACACGACAGCCCTTAATAGCTTCAAACGCTTTCGGAACGGGAACGACATCATGCTGAATGAAATTGATTCAGACCTGATGACGGAATACGAAGCCTATTTGAAATCCCACGACGTAGCCATGAACACCGTTTCCTTTTATAACCGGATTCTCCGTGCCGTGTACAACCGGGCGGTGGAAAAGGAAATGACCGTGCAACGGTATCCTTTCAAGCATGTCTATACCGGAATAGACAAAACGGTCAAGCGTGCTCTTTCCTTGAAAATCATCAGACGGATTAAGGAACTGGACCTGTCGCTCAAGCCCTCGTTGGATTTTGCAAGGGACATGTTTCTGTTCTCATTTTACACACGCGGGATGTCGTTCATCGACATGGCATATCTCAAGAAGAAGGATTTGCAGAACGGCATCCTTTCCTATCGCAGACGAAAGACGGGGCAGCAATTATTCATCAAGTGGGAAAAATCCATGCAGGAGATTATCGACAAATACCCGGCAAATGAAAACGGCTATTTGCTGCCAATCATCAAGACAGACCGGAACGAACGGTTGCAGTACAGAAATGCGCTCCGTCTGGTCAACAACAAGCTCAAGGAAATATCCGTATCAATTGGCCTACAAGCCAAACTCACGATGTACGTCAGCCGCCATTCATGGGCCAGTATCGCTAAAAGTCAGAACATTCCCCTGTCGGTCATCAGTGCGGGTATGGGGCATGATTCGGAAAATACCACGCAAATATATCTTGCCTCTTTGGACAATTCAACGATAGACAAAGCGAATGATCTGATATTGAAAAAATTAAGGTAGAATGTCAGGCAAAAAATGTTACCTCTTACCAAGAGAGGGATTAGACAATGCAAAAGTATAAAAAAGAATGTATAGCAAAGAATCTTTTCTATAAAAAATGTTACTTCTATGTTCAAAAACACATAAATGTTTAGCAAATTTCAATTTCACCCCAACGAAATATACTGATTGTTAGTACATTATTCTTTTTATCCCTCTCTTGGTAAGAGGGGGATAAAAAAGGGAATTGAAATGCGGACAAAAAGTTTTATAGTATTGGTATTCACTCTGTTCGGGAGCGTTCATCTTTTCGGACAGGAAAGCCGGAAGGAAATCTGTGTGGATTTCCGTGTCGGCAAAAGCACGCTGGACACAGCCTATGTAAATAACGCCGAGCGTCTGGCAGAAATCATATCGTTTTTGGAAAATGTTAAAAATGACGGGGAACTCGATCTGGTCGAGGTGTCCTTTTGCGGTTCTGCTTCGCCGGAAGGGTCTGCCGGAATCAACCGAAGGCTGGCGGAAGAACGCCGTGCGGCAGTGGAGAGTTACGTGCGCGGACGTATTTCTCTCCCGGACAGCATCATCACCCGTTGCGATGCCACCATCGCATGGGAGCGTCTGGCCAGTCTGGTGGAACAGTCTGACATGCCTCATAAGGGGGAAGCTGTGGATGTGCTGCGGAATGTCCCCGAATACACGTACAACGACAAAGGGGGGGTGACCGACAGCAAGAAGAAACATTTGATGGAACTGCAGTACGGGCGCACTTGGTACTACATGCTGGAACATTTCTTCCCGCAGGTTCGCAACGCCAGCGTCGTATTCGTGACGGTACGGCAAAAGCCGGTAATAAAAAACGATACGGTCGAATTACAGACGGTTCCCGCCATTGATACTGCTGCCGTCGTTCAGGAAACGGACACGCTTGTACCGCAGGCTATCGTACCGGAGCAGGAAGATCGGAAACCTTTCTACATGGCCGTCAAAACCAACATGCTCTATGACGTGTTGGCCGTGCCGAACATCGGTGTCGAGTTCTATTTGGGCAAGAATTGGTCGGTAAGCGGAAACTGGATGTACGGCTGGTGGGACAAGGGCAACAAGCACCGCTATTGGCGTGTGTACGGTGGCGACATCGCCGTGCGCAAGTGGCTGGGAAAACGTGCTGCCGGAAAGCCGCTCACCGGGCATCATCTGGGCGTTTACGGGCAGGTGTTCACATACGACTTCGAGTGGGGAGGCACCGGCTACATGGGAGGCAGACCCGGAAAAACGCTTTGGGACAGCCCCAATTATGCCGTGGGCGTGGAATACGGCTATTCGCTGCCGGTAGCACGGAGACTGAACATCGACTTTACCGTCGGCGTGGGCTACTGGGGCGGCAAATATTATACCTACAGCCCTCTCGATGGGCATGACGTGTGGGAATCCACCAAGAACCGCCACTGGTTTGGGCCGACCAAGGCGGAAATATCTTTGGTCTGGCTGCTCGGACGGGGTAACAGTAATAACAGGAAAGGAGGTATGAAATGATGAGATACACGATAAGATACGTTTCCCTGTTGGCAGGAATGCTGACGGTGTTTTCTTCCTGCGAACACAAGGACTTATGTTTCGACCATGAGGCACACGCCCCTAAATCGGACGTGCACGTGAAGGCAGTGTACGAAAAGGAATGGGAACATACCTGCGAAGGAGGTCCCGACTGGGAGCAATACCCCGCATGGGAGAGCAGGTTCGGTATGGAATACCACGAGCTATGTCCCGACGCTCCCGACGGGTTGCGCGTGCAGGTATATAACGAGGACGGAACCAATAACATCCTGAACGTGGCACCCGAAGGCGACATCGTGCGGATGCGTCCGGGAGAACACTCCCTGCTGCTCTACAACAATGACACGGAATACATCGTCTTTGACGACATGAACTCGTTCGCATCGGCAAAGGCCACGACCCGTACACGTACCCGTGCGTCGTATGTGGGCAATCCGTACATGGAAAATACCGTCGAAAACACGGTGAATGCTCCCGATATGCTTTATGGCAACTACATAGAAAGTTACACGGCCGAGCGCAAAACAGAAATTGACGAACTGCCCGTGACCATGCACCCGTTGGTATTTACCTATCTGGTGCGTTACGAGTTCAGTCATGGGCTGGAATACGTGGCGTTGGCACGCGGCGCATTGGCAGGCATGGCCGGTGCGGTATGGCTGAACAGCGGCCGCACCTCGGAAGAGGCAGCTACCATATTATATGACTGCACCGTGGAAGATTTCGGAGCACAGGCCCGCGTCCATTCGTTCGGCATACCGGACTACCCGAACGAGAACTACACGATACGTGCCGAACGTCGTTACGGGCTGAACCTTGAAGTGCGCCTGAAGAACGGGAAAGTCAAGTCGTTCGATTTCGACGTGACCGATCAGGTTGCCGCACAGCCGCAGGGAGGGGTTATCGTGGTGAGCGGCATCGAGATTTCCGACGAGGACGGTACGGAAGGAGGTTCCGGATTCGATGTAACGGTAAAAGATTGGGGTGAGTACGAAGACATCGAACTCCCTCTTTAAGGATAAAATAGTTTTTACTAATCATTAATGTTTCACTAAAAATTCAGCAACATGAAAAAAAATCTTTTTTTTGTGGGAATTGCTGCCGCCGCAATGTTGGCAAGTTGCAGCAATGATGAGACTATGGATGTAGCCCGTAACAGTCAGGCTATCCAGTTTAACAGTTTCGTGAACAAAACGACACGAGCCACTGACATCGACAACTCCAATTTCAAAGCCTTTCAGGTATGGGGTTTGATGGAAAAGGACGGTCAGACCGGTAAGCCGTTTGAAGGTACTAAGGTTACAAATCTCGACGGTAGTGGATGGAGTTATACGACACCCGTTTATTGGGAAGATGGCTACAAATATAGTTTCGTGGCCATAGCCCCCGAAGCGACCGGCGATAACTGGACATTCACTGCCCCGACTACTGTTGGTCAGTGGGGAAGCATTGCTTTTAATAACGGCGATGGTATTACCGACCTGATTTACGATATTGACGGTACGTATGCCACTTCTCCTGTAAGTGTGGGCGAACAAAGTCCTGATGCAATCGCTTTCACATTCAGTCACATGTTGTCCCGTGTGAAATTTGCTTTCCAAAATGCAATGGATGATGGTTCTGTCATCAATGTTACCAATGTAAAAATCACGAATGCCAATGTAAAGGCGACTGCTGCTTTGGGCGAAAATGTAACATGGACTTTGGATGATGATAATATCCCGGCTCCACTGGACTTTGGCAATGTGGTATTGGACGACGTGGCAACCAGTTTTGTCGGCAATGAGACAAAAGAAACCGACCACAAGTACATGATTCCGGTCATGAACGAAGAACAGACTTATACAGTGCAATTCAAAGTTACACGTACTCATCACGGTGTGACAGACGAGTATGAACATAAGGTATCCCTTCCTTCTGTAGATTGGGTAGCCGGAAACAGTTATGCCTTTGTTGCGAAACTCGAAGCTAAAAACATTGACCCGGATAATCCCAATCTTTACGAAATCAAGTTTACGGCAGAGGTTGGTGAATGGGGCAAATTCAACGATAATTCAACAAAGCTTCCGGTTGAACCTGTTGAATAATCATCCGGACTTGTCCGTTAGGGAATATACCGGAAAACCGAAAAGATGTTTTACGGGGTGGCACGACAGTCACCCTCGTAAAATATCTTTAGGGTATAAGGGGTTGAATGTTCCCCTTATACTCACAAATAGCCGCAACAAAGAACTTTCACGGCATAATTGAAAAATCAAAAGATATGAAAGCATATAAAAATCGGTACTTGATGACAGGCAGGATGACGGTACTGCTCACCAGTCTCTTGTTATTTTCGTGTAACAACGATGACTTTCTCGATAATGACAGCGATAGTAACATCGGGAAATATAGCGACCACATTTGTTTCGACATATCCGGGACGGAAAGCCCTTTGACAAGAGGAATTGTCGGCACAGGTAAGGTAAAGGAAGAACACACCACCGGACGTTTCGTGTTGCGGAGTGCGAATACGCCGGACACACTTTGTGTCCGTGCTACGGTTTCCGATGGTATCGACTGCTCCTCTTTCTCCGGAGAAACACCGGTGACACGCTCGGCTCCCGTCAACTCGCTCGAAGAATACGGCACTTTCCATGTACAGGCCCATTGCAAGGAAGACGGCACACTGGTCAACACGTTCTACATGGATGACAACGTAACTTACCGGAACAATAATTGGAGCACAGACAACGTGTATTACTGGCCGGGAGCGACACGCACCCTGCAATTTTTCGCTTGGGCACCAATTGACGCCGAATTAGCTATTCCCGAAGCACCGGGTAACACGACGTTGACATACACTGTTCCTGCAGCTGTGAGTGAACAAAAAGACCTTGTGGTGGCGAAAACGGACGAAATCGAAGGAAATAAGAACGAAGTGATACCGCTTGCTTTCAATCATATCTGTACCGCCGTGCGTTTCGTGACCGGTAGCCAGATGCAGCCCGGAACGATTGAAAGTGTGGCCCTGAAAGGAGTTCGACACAACGGCTCTTACGACTTGACAAACGGGAAATGGACGTTGAATGATGAAGTCACCAACTTCACGCAGTCATTGGATAAAGAGATGAGCGGAAGCGAAACGGACGGTACGGAAGTCGCTACAGGAGAAGCCACGTTCATGATGTTGCCGCAAACCTTGCCGATAAGCGCGAAGGTGGAAGTGGTGTTCGTCGATGGAGTGACAGGTGAAAATCGCACTCTCGAAGCTCCCGTTGCAGGAATGGAATGGCCTCAAGGGAAAACGGTTACTTACAAGTTGTCCATTTCGCCGGAATACGAGTTTAAGCTGGAAAATGAAAATCCTGTATTGGATGCGCATTACGATATTCTCTTGACAAAATTGATTGTGTCCGATATTCCGGCAGGCAAGGAATGGACAGTTACAGCTCCAACCTTGAATGATGAAAAGGTCACAATTCAGGCACAAGCCGATATGAACAGCTATGCCAAGCAAGGTTATTGGACGGCCAATTATGCACGTGGAACAACAAGTGGTGAACTCGAAATTGCTGGTAGCGCACGAGGCGAGACAGTTTATCAAGGTACGGGAAGCGGTGAATTTCCTATTGCAGTTTTTGTGCCGGAGAATATAGGAGATGCCTTACGTACAGTAGAGTTGTCTGTACGGCTTGACGTTAGCGATGACATAGTACAAACATTGACTCTTACCCAGCTTGCCCCTGTTTGGTATGGAAATAGTATCGGATGCGAACGGATAGAAGGAGAAAAGGTTCCGTGGGGATTTTCTTGGAACGATAAATTCAAGATAATCTATGACTTGACAGGTTGTGATAATCGTGATAGGAATGAAATCAGGGACTATGTGGTATGGACAAAAAGATTGAAAGATCTGACCGAAATACCTTTTATTGGATTGATTTTCAAACTAATTTTTGGAAATGATATTCCCGATTTGTCTTTCGTTGATGTGGAGGAATCTTGGCATATTGGTGAACCGGGAGATTGGTTGACATATATAATGGCGGATAAGATAACGATCAACCTCGGTTCGCTCTCGACTTCTGGCATTGCAGAAAGCACAACAAATGGGCAAAAAAATACGCGGGAGATATATAATTTCAAGGGTATTCAGTTCGTAAATGAGATAATCAACCGGATACAAAATATCCCCGGTTATCAGGTTACAACAGAAGGTGAGGGTGTGTTCCCTACGAATAATGCAAGTATAGCTTGTATGAAACTGAACAGTTGGGATATTATTGAAGTAAACGACAATCAAATACTATCGTTGACGGGAGGTTCTGAGGTTATAGATCCAAAGTGGTATCTTCCCGCAACGGAAGAGGTAGCAGGAATAAATGATACGGAATATCCTTTGGAGGGTGGATATTGGACTTCTACGGCTGTAAAGGATGACAACCAGCACGCCTATAAACACAGCAATGGTTCAACCTCTTCCGAATCGCGTAGTATGGAACTTTCTGTACGGGCTGTCCGTAAGAAACCCTGAAAGAGGATATAAAAATTGATTTTTATATACATAAGGCTTACAATGACAAACTCTCTTTTCTTAATTGAAGAGGGAGTTTGTCATGTTTATAATAATATCGAACTATAAAAACGCTCTTTAAACATGTAATGCTAATCATGCCATTCCATATTGAATAATTCGGAAAAATCCCGTAACTTCGCAAACACAATGATGTGTAAGTAAATCCAAATGAGTAATCATTCCGCATCGAAAAACATGTGCGTTCTGTGCCAACTTTCAAATAAAACCACTATTTGATACTCATTTGTTACCTTTCTTTTGAATTTCCAATAAAACTCATCTAATAATTAGATAGTTAAAGAATAGAATTGGTTAGTAGCCCACTATAACTACACGCTTCGCTTTCGTAGTTGTGGGCTCTCCCGAGGGGA
>OIXH01002316.1_pt1 | contig 19167 bp, 15 predicted proteins | sample 1587741 | NCBI WGS metagenome assembly OIXH01 (sample SAMEA3888916, study PRJEB22519) | human gut metagenome | biome: human gut; feature: human-associated habitat; material: faeces | place: Denmark | collected 2011 | reverse complement strand
TCTTTTATTTATATTTTTATTTATATTAATACTTATCCGAAAATTAGGAGGCACCGACTCAAACACGAGTCGATGCCGCTTTTAATATTAAATTTTTCGCAGGACTGAATAAACAGTGATGTATACTCGGCTGAAGGATACATAATGGTCATTACATTACGGTGATCGCTTATTGTGCACGCTTTGTTTACAGCCCGCGTTCCCAGTATATGTTGTCGCAGTTTTTAAGAGTGTCAAAACACTCTCTCAGTGATTTGCACAAATACTTTGCTTTTGCATTCAGCTTGTCACTGTCAAAGTACCAGTTTAGCTTATCTCCGTCACAGCATAGATGTTCAAAAATGCGCGCTCTGTCCTCATTTGGAAAGGTCTTTGAATAGCCGTCAACGAAGTAAATGTCGGGACATTTGCCGCCGTTGTTTTCGTAGCGATATGCCGCGTCGGTTTCGGCGGTGTATTTTGTGTCATATCCCGATCCCGTAGCGATACCGTTGCTGTTTTCATAGGTGTAGTTGTAGTCAAAACCGTCAGGATTATAGTCAGACCAGTTGGAAAACGCCATGTTGATAAAACTGTTGTTTATTGAGATTTCAATGCAGTGCATAAATTCATGAGCAAAGGTTTGTGCTATTCCGCCTTGAGTAGCGTCAATGGCGACGACTATGCGGTTATCTTCAATGCAAGTAAATCCAGCCGCCAATGAAATGGAATGCATAGAGCGAGGCTTCATGGTTGAACATAAGTACAAATCAAACCCGTTGAATCCGCGTATAAGCTCGTCGACAAAGCCGTCCGGTGTTTTGTCAAGCACCGACAGCACATCGTTGATCGCGTTTTTTAACTGTATGTTGTCGTTAAGCGGCTCAACCGAATAATCGACAAAATCGTGTTCAGATGCTTTTTCTCCGTAGTAAACGCCTATGTTGTATTTCCCGCACATTTCGTCGGCGGACAAATAGCTGACCTCATATTTCTTGCTGTCACCGTAATTTTTAAATCCGCCTTTGTCGCCTGTTTCGCCGCTTTTCCACAGACATATGCGCGAACAGGTGTCGTCTGTGACAATTAAAATAAAATTGCCCGAATACAACTGAGCCGAAAAAGTATCAATAATATATTTGCTGTCATTGTCGACAACCAGTTTATCGCACAACTGACCGCTGTTGACCGAATATTTTGCAAAACCGCCGTAATCGACCGACTGAAGATCAACGTAAAAGTATTTGTCGTCAGCGGCGATCACCATGGTCAGACGGTCGTCAAGATCGTATATCGAGGCAGCGGAATTTAAATTGGGGTCGGTACGTCTTAATGTCGATGTATTGCTGTCGTAATCGTATATTGCGCCACCGATGTAGCATGAGAACGAGCCAAGTGAAGGGAAGCTTTGCTCGTATTTTCCGCTTTCGGTATCGAGCGACAGGTACATCGAGTTTCCATATTTGTCATAGCAAGTGAAAACGGCTCGGTTCCCATTCATGGCGCATGGGCTGAATGAATATGCATCGTCAACGGTGTACCGGTGCGGTTCTCCGTTTGAGTCAAATTCAGTCAGTGTGCAGTTGCCGGATGCCCATATATGACCGCCGAGAGCAAATATATTATTGATATCGTTGCCGGCGTCTATCGTGCGTATAAATTCCATTTTATTGTTAAATAAATGCGCTTTGCTGCCGACAATAATGTATGCGGTTTTGCCGTCAATCAGCCGTATGTTATAACTGTCCGCGGCGTCGAAGTCGCTTTCTTCTGTGCTTTTGTAATACTCAGTCAGATCGGCGCAGACATCGGAGATTATTTCGCCTTTTTTCAGGTCGTAAAACATCGCATAGACCTGATCGTTGCGCTCGTGTGTGACAAGCAATGTGTCATCATACAGCGACGTGCAGTAAATTCCGTCAAATGACTTTGTTGAGCGGAGCAAAAATACATCGCCGAACAGCACGTCACCGAACAGGTCGGCCGTGTTGTCCGGCGTTTTTATCGTTTCCGTGCCGCATGAGCACAGCAGTGACAGAATAAGTGTGAAAACAGTGATTGCAGACAGTATCTTTTTCATATCATCCAACTCCGTATGAGTTACTTCATTTTCATTATAATCTTCACTGCGGAAAAAGTCATCACAAAGCAGTTACAAATGAATTACAATTTTGCGCCTTTGAACTAAAACAACAAAGGTCGTAACTGTTTGCCGTCAAGAGCGGCTGTAACGGCTTCACTGATGCGCGAAAAGTCGGCAACCAGAGAGGTCGGTTTGCCTGCCGGATCGTCCTGAACGAGCGGCACGAAATAAATATTTTTTGTGTTCATAAGAGAGCCGATGTTTTTTGCCGATGCAGCAAGTGCGTCGTTTGTCGCCATTGCAAGCAGCACGGGACGACCGTTTCGCATATGTGCCTTTGCCGCCATGCATACGGCGGTGTCGGTAATGCCGTTTGCAATTTTTGCGGCGGTGTTACCTGTGCACGGAGCCACGACCAATATATCGAGCAGCGCTTTCGGACCGATCGGCTCGGCTTCGACTATGGTGTGGATTATTTCGCGGCCGCAGATGTCGGTAACCTGACTGCGGAAGTCCTCTGCCGAACCGAAACGGGTATCGGTCGAGTAAACGATGGGCGACATTATCGGATATATATCATAGCCCTGCTCACTGAGGGCTTTAAGCTGGCTTATGGCTGATTTAAGGGTGCAGAAGGAGCCGCACATGGCGTATCCCACCCTAATGTTGTTCATGTAAATTCCTCCCTAATGATGCTGAAAACAGCGGTTTTAATGTTTTCGGCGGCGGCACGCGGAGCAGTTTTTGCAGGCAGGGAAGGTGCGTTTACAACTCTTATACCGCCCGCTTTCGCCGCGTCAAAATCTATGCCGTACGGTGATGAGGCAAGCTCGATATAAACGCAGCCGCGAGTCGCCGCGTCAATTTCTGCGTCGCCGAAGATTCGTGCCGGCACGGTGTTAAAAACAAGCGGATAGTCGGCTATATGCTGCGCTATATCTCCGCTGTGAATGTGTTTTATGCCCATTTGTTCGGCGGCGTCAAAGTCGGATGCCTTTCGCGCGCTCATAGTTACATCGGCGCCGAGCGCGGCGAGCCGCCACGACAGCGCCTTGCCGATCCGACCGCCACCGGCAACAAGACATTGCGTGCCCATAATGGCAAAATCGGTTTGATAAACGGCAAGCGCGACAGCGCCCTCGGCGGTAAGCTCGGCGTTTTGAAGGGTAAAATCTTCGCGCGCATTGTAGTCAAATACTATTGCGCCGCTTGCCTTTAGGCGTGCGGCAAAGTCGTCGGGCAGCATACCGCCGATAAAAATATCGCCTTCGTCGGCGGCGCTTACGATGTCGGATAACTGTATCGCGCCGTTTTCTCTCGGCGCATTCAATGTCACGCCGTCGCGCGTGACGGGCAGCGGCAGGATGGTAATATTCTCATGACGGTCGACGGTATGCCCCTCGGCTGTCAGCATTTCTTCCAGCATTTCAAATCGGACGTCTCCGCCAAGTATCCTAAATTTCATCACGCCACCCCAAAATAATAAGTCTCATAGAATCGTCTTTAACAACATTCTATGAGACTTATCGTTTGTTAGTGCATATTCACAAGCAATTTTAGCTTGTCGGGTGTGTTGAGCGATGGGTCGCAGAGCACCTTGTCAAGCAGCATTTCCAGTGTGTCGCCTGCCGCCCTACCTGTGATGCCGAGCGTCGCAAGGTCGTTTCCGTTTATCGCCAGATCGCCGATGCGGTACGGCTCATGCTGCTCTACTATTCGGTCGATCGTGCGGCGCGCATCCGTTGTATCGCGCCTGTTCAACACCGAGAGCGCCGAAAGCAGTCCGATCAGCTCGTCATATGACAGTTCGGCAAGCAGCCGCTTTAATCCCACGCTGTCGAGCGGAGGATCGGCGGCGATAGCTGCCGCTGCCTTTTTCACAGTGGCACGCGCCGCTCTGTCGGTTTTCAGAGACGCGCATACGGCGGCAGCGTCGGCGTTGCAAAGACGTATCAGCGCCGCCAAGCGTATGTTTACACTGCCGTCTATACGGTCGAGGGAAGAAAGCGGCTTACATTCGCACAGCCCTATGTGGCGCAGTCCTCCGCTTGCTATCAGTACTTCGAGCAGGCTCGGACGCGTGCCTGCAAGCGCTTTTTTCAGTTCGCTGAATATACGCTCCGCACTGACGTTTTGCAGGGTGGGCGCCAGCCGTATTGCGGCGTCCAGAGTTTCCTGCTCGATACTGAATCCGAGTGTGGAGGCGAAACGCACCGCGCGCATTATACGCAGTGCGTCCTCGCCGAAGCGGCGTTCAGGCTCGCCGACCGTCCGTAAAACACCGCGCGCAAGATCGTTTTTACCGCCGAATGGGTCGTACAGTCCGCGAATCGGATGATAACCGATCGCATTGACGGTGAAATCACGCCGCGACAGGTCGGCGGCAAAACTGCCTGTAAAGCTGACTGAGTCGGGATGTCGCCCGTCGGAATAACCGCCGTCGACGCGGTAGCGAGTGACCTCGATCGGCACGCCGTCCGATATGACCGTGACCGTTCCGTGCTTCAGCCCGGTTTCAATAACTCGGTCGAATGCGGCACAGACCGCTTCGCACGGCGCCGACGACGCAATGTCGTAGTCATGAGGCATGCAGCCGCGCAACATATCACGCACACAGCCGCCTACCAGCCATGCTTCGTAGCCGAGATCTTCAATTTTTTCAAGTACGACGTTTATTTCCGCCGGAATAATGAAATTTTCCATAAAAATGTCCTTATTCGGTTGTTAACCGGGCAAAAAAGTGGTAATATAATTTAATATAAGGTAAATTATTCAATCGGTAATCCGATCTTAACAGGGGCGATATTGATGAAACAGCTCAACGAATACGATAAGCTGATCGACAGCGTGAAAAAAATTCACATGATCGGCATCGGTGGCGCGGGAATGTGCCCGCTTGCCGAAATTTTGCTCAAAAAGGGGTACGAGCTGACCGGCTCGGACAATAATCAGACCGATACTCTCGCTCGGATACAGGCGCTCGGCGTGCCGGTTACGCTCGGTCATAAGCCGGAGAATGTTCACGGTGCCGAGCTTGTTATCTATTCTGCCGCGATTATGAAGGATAATCCCGAGCTTACCGAGGCTGCCCGACTCGGCATACCGACCCTCGAGCGTTCCTATTTGCTCGGAGCGGTCACGCGCAAGTTTGACAACGTTATCGGTGTATGCGGTACTCACGGCAAAACCACCGTTACATCTATGATAACACAAATTTTGATAGATGCAAACCTTTCTCCGTCGGCGGTCATCGGCGGCAAGCTGCCGCTCATCGGCTCAAACGGTATTTGCGGTGATTCCGAGACGCTTGTCTGCGAGTCGTGCGAGTATGTCGACACATTTTTAACGGAGTCACCCGATATCGCCGTACTGCTCAATGTCGATGAGGATCACATGGAGTATTTCAAAACAATTGATCATTTGATCGGCTCGTTCAGGCAGTTTATCGGCTCGGCTACCAAGTACGCGATAGTCAACGGCGACGACGAACGCAGTATGATTGCTGCCGATGGCATTGATACCCGCGTTGTCACCTTCGGTGAACGCGAATGTGACGATTACTATGCCGCGAATGTTGCCATGTCGCACGGCGGATTTTATGAATTTGACCTGTGCAGCGGCGGAAAGACGCTGACGCATATTTCGCTCGGCTGTCCCGGACGCCACAATGTGGCGAACGCGGTCGCGGCAGCGGCAGCGGCAATGCTGTCGGGAGCGAGCGCAGATGATGTTCAGTACGGACTGTCACGCTTCGGAGGTGCCGGACGACGCTTTGAAATACTCGGTCGTCCGAGAGGCATTACTATTGCCGACGATTATGCACATCATCCGCGTGAGCTTGAGGTGACGCTGAAAACAGCCAAAACTATGGGATATAACCGCGTTTTTGCGGTTTTTCAGCCTTTTACATTCAGCCGCACGGTCATGCTGATGGACGACTTTGCCCGCGTGTTGCAGATCGCCGATCAGGCTGTGCTTGCACAGATAATGGGCTCGCGCGAGATCAATACCTATGGCGTGCACGTCTCCCAGCTTGCCGAAAAGGTGCCGAACTCGGTCTATTTCGATACGTTTGAGCAGATTGCCGATTATATCGTCGAAAACGCCAAAGAGGGCGACCTCGTTATAACCCTCGGCTGCGGTGATATTTATAAGGCGGCAAAGATTATGCTCAGAAAATTGGACGAACAATAAAAATACAGACTTTTATTTAATTTGCAAATATATTTGAAAAAAGAATTACCGCGTCGGTTATGTGAACCGTCGCGGTAATTTTTTTACGCCCTGTTAGGGGTCAGGGAGTAAACGAAATAATAAGGAGGGTATAAAAAGTGATAACGGATGACTCTTTCGGTAATCAGGCGGCTGCCTGTGCGGCGCGGCCTCCGGCCGTATCGGAGCCGGTCGTCTCGTTTGTATTGCTCGGATCGGCCGCACCGCTCGCAAGGTCGGTTACCTCTTTTATAAGCTCATCGTTTCCGATAGCTTTTACGAGGTCAATGAACTTGTTGCTGTCAAGCGCAATGTAAGCCATATAAAAAGTGTCATTGCCAGTGTCATTAATACTATCGTATACATAGCGGGATACATTTATGGTAATCATAGGAGTATCGTGCTTAATTTCCTTGCCGGCGTTTTTACGAATAAGCTCGGCAAGCTTTTTAGTGTTTATTTGCCTTGATTCAATGTACGGCTGTTCCGACGATTCATCTGTCGTTTCAACATCTACCTCTTCAAAACCTGTAATGTTGAAAAGCGTAATATCCATATTCCATTCTTCGTAAGAACCCTTTTCATAGTCGTTATAATTGTCATTGTCGACTTTGCATTTTTCTACCATGTCGGCAAGCGAAGGGATTGAATCGGCTTGATTTTTGCAGATAATCTGCATCAGGTAGTCGAAGGCTTGCGGCATATCGTTGGAAATATTGATATCGAAGATGTAATTGTCGGTACCCAACTGAACATTTACAGTTATGTTGCCTATTGAGTCCTCGCTCAACTCATTGCGTAGTTTTGCATACGCCCTGTCAAAGCCAAGGGCTTTATGATCGCTGCAAACCAGTTCATACAGCTTGTTTTGCTGTGCTTTGGTCAACTCAATTTCAGTTTCATTGTAATCGCTGTAATAGTATGCCGAGGCACTGATATTAACAGTGTTTCCTGTTGGCAGCTCTGTGTACAGCTTGCGGTATTCATCTGTTTGACTCATAATATCACGCATTGACTGATACTGTTCAGCGGTCATAGAAACAGCGCGGTAACGTGTGCCTGTAAATGTGTTGATCTTTACTATGTAGGTATAATCGGAATCTATCGGATCGCGGCCTTCTTTGATTTTCTCCACGCATGAACTGAGAGCCGTGCTTATAATTTCTTTGGCATTTGCGTTTTTGATTTCGATTTTTTTGGACATAGCGTTAAAGTAGCCGGTGTTTGCATTGTTTTGATAGTATAAGGAATCAGATGTTATTATGCTGATCGATTTTATATCGCCTGCGTCGGGAGTAAATGAAATTGCCCATGTGTATGCGCCGTACATTATGCCTATTATCGCAAGGTTAATGACCGCGATGGGGATAAGAGACTTTGCGGCGCCGATAAGGTTGCGAATCTTTTTTGAGGAGATCAGCTCGTATACGCATACGGCGACGATCATGATGATGTAAAGCACGATTATTCCAAACAATTCATCGGCTGATAAATGAGCATTGCCTACGATCAATCCGAAAATAAAAAATGTCGGAATAATGGAAAACACTGTACCGACCAGTACGCGACAAAGCACCTGCATCTTTTTGCCTACTGACGGGTTGCCTGCGTATTCACTTTTTCTGATTTTAAAAAGGAATAGCGCCAGAACAAAGTAGAGCAGAGCGATAACCAGCGTGTAAATGCCAGACGGTATACTGTATAACGGCTGATTATAACCGAAAAATGTTTCTTCAAACAAAGAGAAAATCACATTGTACGATTTGCCCAGCAGATCATAGCCGGTCATTATCGGAACCGTATGGTCTACGGCAGTGCGAACCGCAAAAATGAGTGACTGCGGCAGGAACATCAGTATGCCGGAAATAATAATGTTATTGAAAACCGTGCCGGTGACAGCCATTGCAACGGCAACACAGGCGGCTGTAAACATTGAACCGGCAAAAACGGTGAACATGCATGTAAAAACAGTCGTGTAGTTGATTATAAACAGGTGCGGAAATATTTGATGCGATACAACCGCAATGAGCGTGCTTGAAAGTATTGCAATGAGCGTCCATGCAATAACTGCCGCCGCTGTGCTGATAAAAACACATTCGCGCGTTTCGCATATTGAGTGGTAAAAGTCGCTGGTGTTGCGGCGGTTGAGCCAATTAAACGCGCACAACATCAGTATCGGAGCAGCAATCATTGTCAGCACAATTATGGGATGAATTTGCAGTATGGTGACGGCGGTAGCTGTTGCATTGCCGGATGCGCTGCCTGATGTAACATCAATGAGCGAGCCGACTGTTATCATCACTGCCTCAATGCACATAACTATCGAAAAAATGAGTCCGGCTATTTTGAGCTGCCGCATTGATTCAATAAAAATTCCCGGACTGAATATTCTTTTTTTCATGCTTATCCCTCCAGTATATCTTTAAAATCGTAGCCGAGCGCTTCCATTTCATATGTGAAAACTTCCTCAAGGGAGAGCGGAAGCACATCAAGCAGCGTCGGGCTCATGGCGGACAGCGCCGAAACGGTCACATCGCGATTGCCGCGGACAATAAAATTCGCCACCGAACCGTGTTTAATGAATTTCAGTATCTCAATACCGTTGAATTTTGCGCGGTCGTATTCCTCCGGGAATGCGATCTGTACCTTAAACAGGCTGGTTTTCAGGTTTTGGATATCGCTTTCAAATACCAGACCGCCCTTATGCAGCAGTGAAAGCTGATCGCAGGTGTCCTCCAATTCGCGCAGTGAGTGCGATGTGATGATAGCGGTAGCCTTTCGGTCAATTACATCCTCACATATCAGTTTTTTGACCAGATTACGCATGATCGGGTCAAGCCCGTCAAAGGTCTCATCAAAGAATATGTACGCCGGACGGGTGGCAAGTGAAAGAATTGTCGCCGCCTGCCGCTTCATGCCCTTTGAAAAGGTGTTAATGCTGGCTTTTGTGTTCAGCCCGAAACCGGCAGCAAGCTCGCGGTAGCGTGCGTCGTCAAATGTGGGGTATACCGCCCGATACAGCTTTGCCATGCGATCCATAGACGCGCCGTTAATAAAGTAAAGGTCGTCGGGAACAAACATAATTTTGCTTTTTACATTGGGATTTTCGTACACGGGCTCGCCGTCAATGGTGATGCTGCCCTCGTCGGCACGGTATATGCCGGCAATCATACGCAGGAAGGTCGATTTGCCCGCTCCGTTGGAGCCGACCATGCCGTATATGCAGCCTTCCTGAATTTTGCATGATATACGGTCAAGTGCGGTAAAGTCGTCGAATTTTTTAACTACGTTTTCCGCAACTATCATTTTTCTGCACCTCTCACATCATAGATTTGGTTGATAAGCTCGGTCAGCTCATCTTTAGTTATTCCGGCGAGCTTTAATTCTTTGATTTGTTCTTTGACGTTGTTCAGATTGGTACGCCGCTTTTTTTCAATAAGCTGCACAGCATCGTCGGAGATGAAACAGCCCTTTCCGGGAACCGAGTAAATAATGCCGCATGAGTCAAGCTCGGAATAAGCCTTTTGCACAGTGTTTGGGTTGATCGACAGCTCGATCGAAAGACTGCGTACCGACGGCATTTGGTCGCCGGCGGATAAAATGTGCTTTAATATGTATGTCTCTGCCTGTTCGACCAACTGCTCGTATACCGGACAGCGTGACATCGGATCAATACAGAACATGACTCTCCTCCTTTTCGTTTTTTTCTCTGTAAACTAAAAGTTATAGGTGTACTATCACGAATAGTACACCTATAACATACCACGCATATTTTGCTTTGTCAATAGTTATTATGAAAAAAATATTTTGAAATGGATTTTACCTCTGTAAAGCAAATTTCAAAATGTATAAAAATATTTGGGCATAAAAATAAGCGTATCTCATTGATACGCTTAAATTATTATTCTGTTTACACGTTGCCAAGTACGATGGGCAGTGCTTTTTCCGGCGTTATATTCTTAATAAACGCGACTTCGCTGCAAATGAGCGACTCGGCTTCTTTTTTTATGCGCTCGTCGCTGACGTGCAGTCGCTTATTTCTGCCGAGCAGTTCACGTTGGTGGCAGTGAATGGAGCGAACGATGCGTATTACCTGTCTGCGGTCGCCGCCTTTGATTATTTCACGGTATTTTTCCATCCGTTCATAGTCGTTTGTTATCCAGCCGTCCTCCTCAATGCTTTCATCACTGAGCAGCAGATTCAGTTCGTCACAGGTCAGCACACTGCGTATTTTTGATACCAGATCCTCGTTGTCGATCGGTACATATACGGTCGAGTTTTCGGCAAAAACCGGACGGAGTACATAATATTCCTTTGTCACACCGCGAATACGTTCGCGTTTAATTTCAGCAATGCGGCATACTCCCGTTGAGCCGTAGCTGATATAGTCGTTTACATTATACATTTCTTTCTCCCCACATGAAACGGCCGTACCGAAGCAAACGGAACAGCCGCGTGATGCATAAACTATCTGTTTTTCTTATGCATCCATTATACCATTTTTTGAGCCTCTTTGTTATAGGCAAATTAGCCAAAAATCGCTGTTAAAACAGCGGTAAACGCCGCTCCCACGTTACCGTGAAAGCGGCGTTTCAGCTATTTACGACCGATTGTCTTATTCCTCGACTTCGTAGAGCGCCTTCAGCTTGAGAAGGTGATCGTAACGAGCCTTGGAGTTTTCAACAGCCTTGTCGAACAGAGCGGTTGCACGCTCCGGATTGGATCTCATCAGTGAGGAGTAGCGAGCCTCGTTCATGATGAACTCCTTATAGTCGGTGGAAGCCGCCTTGGAGTCGATGGTGAACGGGTTCTTGCCCTGAGCCTTAAGAGCCGGGTTGAAGCGGAACATATTCCAGTAGCCGCAGTCAACAGCCTTCTTCATCTCGGCCTGGCAATTGGTCATGCCGCCCTTGATGGAGTGCATTTCGCACGGAGCATAGCCGATGATGAGGGACGGACCCGGATAAGCCTCGGCCTCCTGAATGGCCTTGAGGGTCTGGTTCATATCAGCGCCCATGGCGATCTGAGCAACGTAAACGTAGCCGTATGACATAGCGATTTCGGCAAGCGACTTCTTGGCAATGGCCTTACCGGCAGCTGCAAACTGAGCAACCTGACCGATCTGGGAAGCCTTAGAAGCCTGACCGCCGGTGTTGGAGTAAACCTCGGTATCGAATACCATGATGTTTACATCCTCGCCGGAAGCGAGAACATGGTCAACACCGCCGAAGCCGATGTCGTATGCCCAACCGTCTCCGCCGAAGATCCAAACAGACTTCTTGGAGAGGTATTCCTTGTTTTCGGCGATGTCCTTGCAGATATCGCACTTGTTAGCGGTCTTTGCAGCCTCTGCGGCAAGAGCCTTTGCGGCAACGCTGTTTGCGGCGCTGTCGGTGAGGGTGTCGAGATACTTCTCGGCAGCCGCCTTAAGCTCGGCGGAAGCCTTGTCGGACTCGGCAACAGCCTTTGCGTCGTCGATAAGACGGTTGCGGATGGCTTTCTGACCGAGGTACATACCGTAGCCGTGCTCGGCGTTGTCCTCAAAGAGTGAGTTTGCCCAAGCGGGGCCGTGGCCGTCCTTGTTGACGGTGTACGGAGAGGTAGCAGCCGGGCCGCCCCAAATGGAGGAGCATCCGGTAGCGTTGGAGATATACATTCTGTCGCCGAAGAGCTGAGTGATCAGGCGAGCGTAAGAAGTCTCTGCACAGCCTGCACATGAGCCTGAGAACTCAAGCAGCGGCTGTTTGTACTGGCTGCTGATGACGTTGAGCGAAGCGGTAACTTCCGGCTTCTCGGTAACGTTGGCAACGCAGTAGTCGAATACGTCCTGCTCAGCAAGCTGAGACTCGGCGGGAACCATTTTCAGCGAGTTAGTCGGGCAGACGCCGATACAAACGCCGCAACCCATACAATCCAGCGGAGAAACGGCAAGAGTGTAGGTGTAGTTGGTCTTTACAACCGGCTTCGGAGCTTTCTTCATGTTTGCGGGAGCGGCTGCGACCTCCTCGTCGCTCATAGCGAACGGACGGATGGTAGCATGCGGGCAAACGAAAGCACACTTGTTACATTTAGCACAGGTGTCAGCGTTCCACTCGGGTACCATAACGGCAACGCCGCGCTTCTCGTAAGCGGAAGCACCCTGCTCGAATGTACCGTCGACATGGTCGATAAAGGCGGAAACAGGCAGTGAGTCGCCGTCCATCTTGCCAACCGGCTTGAGGATGTTGTCGACCATCTTGACCAGCTTAGCGGGGCCGTTCTCGACGACAACAGCAGTTTTGTCCTCGGCGTTAGCCCAGTCTGCGGGAACGTCGATCTTAACGAATGCGGTAGCGCCGGCGTCAATGGCTTTCCAGTTCATTTCGACGACGTCCTTACCCTTCTTCATGTAGGAGGCTTCAGCCTTTTCCTTCATGTACTTGATAGCGTCCTCTGCGGGCAGAATCTTTGCGAGTGCGAAGAATGCCGACTGGAGGATGGTATTGGTACGCTTGCCCATGCCGATCTGAGCGGCGAGGTCGATAGCGTTAACGGTGTAAAGCTGAATGTTGTTATTGGCGATGTAGCGCTTGGCTTCGGCAGGCATATGTTTGTCAAGCTCAGCGGCATCCCACTGGCAGTTGATCAGGAATACGCCGCCCGGCTTTACGTCGTTGACCATCTTGTATCCCTTGATAACATACGAGGGGTTGTGGCAGGCAACGAAGTCAGCCTTATTGACATAGTAGGGGCTCTTGATCGGCTTGTCGCCAAAGCGCAGGTGGCTTATGGTGATACCGCCGGTCTTCTTGGAGTCATACTGGAAGTATGCCTGAACATATTTATCGGTATGGTCACCGATGATCTTGATCGAGTTCTTGTTAGCACCGACAGTACCGTCGCCGCCGAGACCCCAGAACTTGCACTCGATGGTGCCGGCTGCTGCGGTGTTGGGCGAGGGCTTCTCCTCGAGGGAGAGACCGGTAACATCGTCGTTGATGCCGATAGTGAACTGATGCTTAGGCTCAGCCTTGGAGAGTTCCTCGTAAACGGCGAAAATGCTTGCCGGAGGAGTATCCTTTGAACCGAGGCCGTAACGTCCTCCGATGATCTTGTACGATTTGCCGAGCGAAGCGCAGGCGGTAACGACATCCATGTAAAGCGGCTCGCCGAGAGCGCCGGGCTCCTTGGTTCTGTCAAGAACGGCAATCTTCTTTGCGGTCGCAGGAATAGCCTCGACCAGCTTTTCGGCAGAGAAGGGGCGATAGAGACGAACCTTGACAAGGCCGACCTTTTCGCCGTTTGCGTTCATGTAGTCGATGACTTCCTCTGCAACGTCGCAGATAGAGCCCATGGCTACGATAACGCGCTCTGCGTCGGGTGCGCCGTAGTAGTTAAAGAGCTTGTAGTCGGTGCCGAGCTTTTCGTTAACCTTGCCCATGTATTCCTCAACGATAGCGGGAACGGCATCATAATATTTGTTGCAGGCCTCACGGTGCTGGAAGAAGATATCTCCGTTCTCGTGAGAACCGCGCATGGTCGGATGCTCCGGATTAAGAGCGCGCTGACGGAACGCCTTTACAGCGTCCATATCGCACATTTCCTTCAGATCGTCGTAATTCCATACTTCGATCTTCTGAATCTCGTGAGAGGTGCGGAAACCGTCGAAGAAGTTGATGAACGGAACGCGGCCCTTGATAGCGGCGAGGTGAGCAACGGCGCCGAGGTCCATGACCTCCTGCGGGTTGGTCTCGGCCAGCATTGCAAAGCCGGTCTGACGGCAGGCGTAAACGTCTGAATGGTCGCCGAAGATGTTGAGAGCGTGGCTGGCAACGCAGCGAGCCGAAACGTGGAATACGGTCGGCAGCAGTTCGCCGGCGATCTTGTACATATTCGGGATCATCAGCAGCAGGCCCTGAGATGCGGTGTAGGTGGTGGTCAGGGCGCCGGCTGCGAGCGAGCCGTGAACGGTGCCTGCGGCACCTGCCTCTGACTGCATTTCGGCGACCTTAACGGTGGTGCCGAAAATGTTTTTCTGACCGGCTGCTGACCACTGGTCAACGTAATCGGCCATCGGGCTGGACGGGGTGATCGGGTAAATGCCGGCTACTTCGGTAAATGCATACGATACATAAGCAGCGGCATTGTTGCCGTCCATGGTTTTCATTTTTCTTGCCATGAATATATCCTCCTTAAAATATTAAGCAAAATGATAGAAAAACAGGTAAAAAGGGCGCACGCGCCCCATTACATATTTGCATAACTAAAATAATAACACTTTTCTTACAATATGTAAATAGAAAAATTGCTCAAAAAGCGGCAAATAAAGACACATTTTTAGCTCTTTCGCCTGATGAAAAGACTGTTCGCGGCACTTATGACGGTTTGCATGACTATTTCGATACGGTTGTTCTCCGTTTGCCGGTCATATGCTCGACCGTCAGCTTGAAAACAGCGGTGCGGGGGACTACCGCGTCGTCAAACGGCATCGGCTCGTCATAGTAGTGCTCCATTATACGGCATAGCGCATCGTGCTTTTCTTCGTCTGCGACCATTTCGACCCGTCCGCAGCCGATGACGCTTTCATATTCCATCGTGCAGCTTTTCTTTTGATCGTTGAATACGAGTCTGTGCGAGCAGTCGGCTTCAAAGCTTGCGCGGCCGTTTTGCCGTATAAGTTCGAGCTTTTTGCCCTCTTTTGCGCCGTGAAAGTACAGCACCGGCATGCCGTCTGACAGGCTCATGCCGAAATTGAGCGGTATTATGTACGGATACTCTCCGTCGCAAAATGCCAGTCGGCACACGTCACACTTTTTTAAAACTGCCGTCATTTCCTCTTTATCGGTTATTTCTCGGTCGCTTCGCCGCATAAACGGTCAACCCTTTCACAGATGTATTATTTCAGCTATTATAACAGATAAACGGTCATCGGTAAAGTGGATAAGTGCGCCTTTTCTGACGGTGATTGTATAATTCTTATTGACTTTTTCGGCGATTGACTATAATATTATTATGTGTTTTTGTATGCGAAACGCATAGGCGATACAAATTGAGATACACTCGCTTTGAAATGAAGTGTTTTGTTTTTAATTGTATTGCCATATATTTTAGGAGGAGAAATTTATAATGGATGACCCCGGGAGTATTATGCTTAAGCTGATCCTATTGTTTGCACTGATACTGGTGAACGCCTTTTTCGCAATGAGCGAACTGGCGGTCATAACCCTCAATGACTCAAAGATCGAGAAAATGGCCGAGGACGGCGATGTTCGGGCACAAAAGGTGCTTCGTCTTACGTCCGATTCGTCACGTTTCCTGTCGACCATTCAGGTCGGCGTTACACTGGCGGGATTTTTGACATCGGCAGTCGCGGCGACCTCGTTCAGTGAGGTTTTGGCCGGTTGGCTGTGCAATGTACTTGACATTACGTCAAAAACGGCTCAAGGCTTTGTGTCATCGGTCTCGCTTGTTCTTATAACACTCATTATTTCTTACTTTTCGCTCGTGCTCGGCGAGCTGCTGCCAAAGCGCATCGCCATGCACAATCCGGAAAGCATTTCGTTCCGCATAGTCGGTATATTGCTTTTCCTGCGCGGCTTTTTGCGTCCGCTCGTTGCACTGCTCAGTGCGTCGACCAATGCGCTGCTGCGCCTTATCGGTATCAATCCGAATGATGATCCGCAGGCGGTGACCGAGGAAGAGATCCGTATGCTGGTCGATGTCGGCGAGGAAAAAGGCGTTATCGAGGAAAGTCAAAAGGAAATGATAAACAACATTTTCGAGTTTGATGACATTGTCGCCTCCGACGTAATGACCCACCGTACCGATGTAGTCTCGGTCGATATAAACGACAGCTATGACAAGGTGGTCAAAACGGCTATCGAGGAGGGATACTCGCGCATACCGGTTTATGACGACGACCCCGATGATATTAAGGGCGTGCTGTATGTTAAGGACTTGCTCAAATACGTCGGTCAGGATTTGCCCAAACGCGGTCTTGCCCATTTGATAAGAAAGGCGTATTTTATTCCCGAGTCGAAAAAATGCGGCGAGCTTTTCTCCGAAATGACCGAAAAGCATGTTCAGCTTGCAGTCGTGTCGGATGAATACGGCGGTTTCGCCGGAATAGTTACCATTGAGGACCTGATCGAATCGATCGTCGGCAATATTCAGGATGAATATGATAATGAGGACGAGGAATTTGAGCAGCTTAATGATAATACTTATACGATTGACGGTGTGACCGATATTGAGGCAGTCGAGGAGCAACTCGGCATTAAGCTGCCGGAGGGTGAGTATGATACCGTCGCCGGTATGATACTGTCGATACTCGGCCGCATTCCCGACGAGGATGAGCATCCGACTGTCACTGTTTCGGGCTGCGAATTTACGGTGGAGAGTATTAACGAGCGCCGTATCGAGCGTGTCAGGATTGTCAGACTGACACCTGAGGAGACCAAAGCGAAAAATGCATAACTAACAAAAAATGAGGTGCGTACAGCACCTCATTTTCAGGTAAACGCATAAACACTGTATATGTCAGTTCGCAAAATCCTGACATTAAATAAAACTACGGAGCTGTTGTAATAATGAAAAAAAGCGGAAAACCGACCGTTTTCATAGTAAGATCGGCGATAATTGCCGCGCTTTACGCCGTGCTTACGGTCGCCGTTGCGCCGCTGTCCTACGGAGCGGTCCAGTGCAGAGTGTCGGAAGCGCTGTGCGTGCTTGCGGCGTTTACTCCGGCGGCGATACCCGGCCTTACGGCAGGCTGCCTGATTGCAAACGCAATCAGCTTTAATCCTGTCGATATGCTTTGCGGCACCGCGGCGACCTTTGTCGCGACGGTAATAGCGTACAAACTGCGAAATGTACGGGTAAAAGGCGTTCCCATCTTGACTCCGCTGCCGGCGGTCCTGTTGAATATGCTGGTGGTAGGCTTGGAACTGGCTGTCTATATGCCTGTTGAGGGCAAAAGCTTTGCCGTCGGGTTTGCTATACAGGCGGCGTCGGTCGGAGCAGGTCAATTTGTCGCCTGCTATTTGCTGGGATTGCCGCTTTACTCGCTCATTGACCGCACGAAACTGAAAAAACTGCTTGAAGATCAGGAGCATGGTAATTATGGTAACCGATGAACAGATAAAAAGAATAAACGAGCTGGCAAAAAAACAGCGCGAAGTCGGCTTGACCGACGAGGAGAAGTCCGAGCAGGCAATTCTGCGAAAGGCGTATGTCGACGCGTTTCGTCAAAGTCTTGAGGGGCAGCTTGATTCGATAACCGTAGTTGAAAAGGACGGTTCGCGGCACAAGCTGGAGAAAAAATTATGAAAATCGTCGTTCTTGACGCGCAGACAGTAACCAAAGGCGATCTGCCGCTTGAAGGGCTTGCCCGATTCGGCGAACTGCAAGTGTACGATCTTACTCCGCCAGAGCTTATCGCCGAACGCGTTGCCGATGCCGACATCGTCCTGTGCAATAAAACAAAGCTCTGTGCCGACAATCTTGTCGGTGCCGATCACCTTAAGTACATCGGACTTTTTGCCACCGGTTATAACAATATTGACACCGAATATGCTAAAACGCACGGTATCACCGTGTGCAACGCCGGCAGCTATTCGACCGATGCGGTTGCACAGCAGACATTTGGTTTTATTCTCAATCATTACACGCACATTGCCGATTACGACCGCTTTGTAAAGGCGGACGGCTGGCTTGAAAGCAAGACTTTTTCGCCGTTCTGTTTTCCGACGGCGGAGCTTGCGGGCAAAACGCTCGGCATAGTCGGCTACGGCAAGATCGGTCGGCGCGTGGCGGTTATCGCTGCCGCGTTCGGTATGAATGTGCTTGCTTTTACACGCACTAAGCGGCAGGACGATATTGCCGAGATGGTCGGCTTCGAGGAACTGCTGCAGCGCTCAGATGTGGTAACGCTTCATTGTCCGCTTAACGAGCAGTCACACCTGATGTTTAACGCCGACGCGTTCGATAAAATGAAGGAAGGCGCTTATTTTGTAAATACCGCTCGAGGCGGAGCGGTTGACGAACAGGCGCTTTTTGACGCGCTTGAGAGCGAAAAACTTTCCGGCGCCGGGATAGACGTGCTTACCGACGAACCGATGCGCGCTGACTGTGTATTGCGCGGAGCAAAGAATATTACATTTTCACCGCATGTCGCTTGGGCACCGCTTGAAACGCGTCTGCGGTTAATGGATATCGTTACAGATAATATTGCGGCATTCCTTGACGGATGCCCGAAAAACACAGTCGTCTGAAAGAAAATTAGGGGTATGAAAAGATGTTGAAAATCCTGTCAAACAGCCACACGCACACCAATTACTGCGACGGCATTGCTTCGCCTCGCGAAATGGCGGAAAAAGCGGTTTCACTCGGCTTTGTTTCGCTCGGCTTTTCGGTACATTCACCGCTGCCGTACAGAAACGATTACGCAATCGCCGAAACGCGGCTGCCTGCATATCTGGACGAGATAAGCGCTCTTAAAAAAGAATATGACGGCAGGCTTGAAATTTTGTTAGGTATTGAGCTTGACGCCGACAGCGATATCGACCTGTCACCGTACGAATATGTCATCAGTTCGGTGCATCAGCTCCACGGTGAGAATGGCAGAGTCTATGCCGTAGACAGCACTCCGGAGGAACTGAAGCGCTGCGTTGACGAGTTGTTCGGAGGTGACGCGCTTGCGCTGGCCGCCGAGTTTTATGCTGCCAGTGAGAGAGCGGCTTTGCGCGACGGCGTACACATCGTCGGTCACTTCGACCTGATATCCAAATTCAATGATACTCTTTCGCTTTTTGATGAACGTGATCCGCATTATTTCGGCTTGGCGAGTAAGGCGATATTCAATATTCTGCGCCAAAAGCCCGGTATGATTTTTGAGGTCAATACCGGCGCGATGT